>JAABUK010001338.1_pt1:0-10000 | contig 47418 bp, 45 predicted proteins | sample 5559141 | NCBI WGS metagenome assembly JAABUK01 (sample SAMN10711869, study PRJNA513367) | rock metagenome | isolation source: Antarctica rocks | place: Antarctica: Victoria Land, Pudding Butte nord | collected 2016-01-03 | reverse complement strand
ATGTCACTTATTGTCTGTTTGACTCCCCCGATGAATCCTAAAGACAAGAAATGTAAATTGATTGCATTGATTGGATGGTATGAAGCAGCTGCAAGGTCCCATACCGGTATGGGCATACAGCTCTTGCACCACAGCCAGGTTGGTGTACTGCTTGCTGCCTTTCTTGTGCAGCATGACCTTGGTGGGCATGCCCATGCGGCCTGAGGTGCTGGCACCCGCCCCAGCCTCTATCCTGGAAGCATGATCTGGGCTGGCCTGCAGGCCACAAGTCAATGAAAATAACAATGACAATGACAATGATAATGACAATGACAGTGACAACGACAATGAAAACAATTAAATTATGCTCAAACGCTGATGTGGCTTTGGTTGTTGATGAGCTTGGATACTGAGCAGGAAGTCATGACTGACCAGAAAGCTATGACGCACCATGCTTCATGTGAGGTCCACTGTTACATGAGCAACAGCAGTAAAGCCGGTCTCAAGGCAGACAGACTGCTTTGGAGAGACAAGACTTGTCCCGCACATACCTAGCTCATCATGAGCTGGAAAGCATTATTATTATCGTTGTCGTTATCATTATCATTATCATTATCATTATCATTATCATTATCATTGTCACTGTCATTGTCACTGTCACTGTCACTGTCACTGTCACTGTCACTGTCGCTGTCATTGTCATTAACATTATCATTAGCATTATTGATATTAACATTGTTATCATCATCAAGGCAGACATGACACTTGCCTGCAAATCAGCAGCTGAAGATGCACGTGACGTCGCATCACTTTCTTCGTCCTCCATGTTCTTCAAGCTGCCCCTGCTCATGTTGAACAGGCGGTGCTTCAGCCAGTTGGAGGACTTCGTCTTTCCAGCAGGCTTGCTGCTGGTCTGGTCTGTCTGTCCAGAGACCGTGGCAGCAGCTGGTGCTGCTGTGCCGTCTGAAGCCTCACTGAGAGCTCCAGTGGATGCTGACAGCCCCCGCCGCCGCTGCCTAGCTGCCTGCATAAGCAATGGCACTGGTTCCGGCTTGTTTTTAAAGCGCTGGAAAAAGAAAAGAAAAGAAAAGACTACGCCAATCAGCGTCAATTTAATGATAAGCCAAATACTATACCGGGCTGCCCAGATGAAGGAGAGCTATACTGGGCAAGCCATTGGAGCCTCTAAGATGCTTGGGACTAGAATTAGAGAACTGCATGTTGGCTAGATGCCTGCTCATGCTTGCAGTTGCGTCCCTGATGTGGTCTTTGCACACTGTGTTACACACTGGGATAAGAATTGGCTCACGCACGTTCAGGTGCGCAATGAGCGCATGCGTTTGATGCTTGCTAGTGGCATGGATGATGCTCACACACAATGTGTCTATGATAGGTAGTGGTTTGCGACTGCCTTCAGGGCACTACCTCTAAGACTGCATTTAACCCCAGTACTTGTTCAAACTCATCCAAGGACAGCTGCCTGCCCTGTATGATGTCCGTTACTCGTCCAGATGCTGGCGATGTAGGGTCACCAGGCGACATGGCTCCATCATCGCCGTCCAGAACATACAACTGACCAGTGTTCAAGTCTCTGATGGTATACCTCTGCTGCAATGCATGGAACAGGCTAAGACTGAAGTGTTAGCATGGGCAAAAGCACTGCTGTATTTGTTGAAGTGCTGAACAGTGCTGACCAAAAGGAGTGACTGTTCTGAGCTCATAGCACTATGGTGCCATATAATTTTGCAGCATATGGCAATATTGAGCTGCTGTGTACTTGAGCGGCCCAAGTGCAGGTGCACCAAAGCAGGTGTGACTACAACCCATACTGCAAAAGCTATGCAGGCGAGCTGCTGCAAAGCTTGCCTTGTCCAGATTGTACTCCTTGCCAGAGTCCAGATCCTTGATGCGCAACATTTCAGGTATAGACTCCTCCAGACTGCCTGCCGCGCTTTGCTGCTGATACTGCTCCATATCTCTGGACCAGGAGGGTATTGCCTGTGCAGCAGCTGGACTGTGTCCATTCGTTGCAGCGTGGTGTTCTGCTAAGCTTTGACGAGAGAGTCTAGACAGCGGCCGAACAGGGCTGCTTGACCGCCCTTCTGAAGCAAGGCTGACATCAGAGAAGCTGTTCGAGCGGGATTCTGGCCGGATGAAGTTGGGAGGCTGGTGATCTGAATGTCCCTCGTCAGCAGACTCGAATCCTTCGTCCTCTGCGGTGTCTGGCGCAGCTGCACCTCTGTCGAACATTCTGCTGCACAAGGCAGACAGCGATCTTAGAGCCGGGTTGACTTAGCTGTACATGTTGTACTGCATCTACATGCTGTCAAATAGGGTCTCAACAGTGCATCGCCAGAGCCGGAATTAGAGCGTTGACTCCACTTATTGAGGTTGCTGCAGAATGCACAGCTGACTTCCTAGCACAAAACGTTCACCGAGAATGTGGTATTGATCAAAAGCCAGTGTTCTAACAATTACACACGGAGTCAATCACAGCTCAACTCCAAGGAAGGCCTGACATGCGCTGCATCAGCGCTGCGAGATTGACGAGAACATTGCCCAATTCCATGGGGCTTACTACTGCCAATTCGGAAGGTAGACAGGTGGCAAGAAGAAGAACGGAAATGGGACAGCTTGATTTGGTAAACGACTGCGTTTGCAAATGCACTACCGTAACTGCCTCGCAACAGCCCGTTGTGGTCCAAGGCCACTGCCAGGAAGGGCCCTGTGATACAGGAATGCAGTGTGCGCTGCGTCTCAGTGCAGTATTTGCTCTGTTGGTCACGGTTCACTCACAGATGTTAGGTCAGTATAGTCGAGTCAGCTTTGTTCTTATTGAGGCCTTCCTTTGTTTCTCAAAGCCTTGTCTGATGTAGCAGGCGGTCACAAGCACGTCGATCATCAAAACGATGCTAGAGTACAAGAAGTGGCTGAGTTTGCAGTCAAGCAGGTAGTGATCTGTGCGTCAGCTGTGCACCGATCTTACTGCCAGCAGGCATGCCTTGAGAGAGAGAGAGACAGAGAGAGAAGAAATTTACGTGCTTTGTCCAGCCTCAAGTCTGATTGTGCGATAGACCCTTTGCTTTTGTTGCAGATCAGCGAGAAGACGAGCAAAAAGCTTGATTTGGTGAAGATCAACTCCGCTCAGAAGCAGGTGGTGGCAGGTCTCAACTATGTCTTGGTTGTGGAGACTGCTGCTGACAGTGAGAAGGAAACATATGAAGCACATGTATATGGTGAGATTCAAGTGATTGCACACACAGCAATAGCACACACAGCAATAGCGCAAGCACATGCAACACCTGCATTGCTGGCAAGTGTGCTGTTATTGCCAACATTTCTCTTGCGTTACATGTAAAGTCTTGAGTGCTCTTCAGTATGGCACAGAATTTGACTACGTAGTTGACTGATCTGCAGAGCCTCTAGGTAATCAGCCCCTGAAGCTGACAAGCCATAAGCAAATTGGCAACGAGGCTGCACAGCGCAAGACAGAAGAGTCTTCTGAAAGATCAAGCGGTGCTCTCCTTGGAGGTTATCGTGAGGTACACCTGCTGTATTGCCGCCTTCCCTCTTCCCCCTCTCTCCCCTCCCCCCCCCCACCCATGTGACTCTTGCCCCCAGTATCTGGACACTCAGTCCAATTGCCATGATGACAGTGCTTGCCATCATAAAACTTTGCAGGCCTGCGTTCTCTGAGGTTAGGTAATCTTACATATCTGCTCTGTCATTGCAGCAGCCACATCCCTCTGCGGCATGCTCAATGCTAGCAGATTAATGCATTCATGCATACCCACCAGCTGACTATAGCAATTGCATCTGCTAATGTGCCTGTGACTGTGCTGCTCCTGCTATTGGTGGAACAAGCTGAGGAGGAATTGGCTGGCTGCAAGCTGGGGTGCTACATTGACCGCAAATGTGTGCAGCGTCGTTCTGTGCCCAATGCTATCAGCTTGCAGTTGAACATTGACAGCAAAGTCTGACTATAGCCACAATGTAGTTCAATACTTCTGACGTGCATACAGGACCCCTAATTGCCTGCCCACGTGTTTTGCACTGATACTTTCGTACATACACACACTGATCCCGACGGTCAAGTGAGCTTTGCTGACAAGTGCAGGTTTGGGAATTGGTCATGGGATTCATACTTCTGAGGAAAGTCTGACTAAAGATATATATGATCCAGGTGTCCAGCACAGACTCTGAGGTGACTCAGGCAGCTGACTTTGCAGCTGAGCAGCTGTCTCAGCAGTCAAACTCTCTCTCAGCTCTCAAGGTTGAGGAGGTTCTCTCCGCTCGCACCAAAGTTGTCAACGGCAAATCTTTCGAACTCAAGCTCAAGCTTTCTCAGGGCAATCTGCCTGAGCAGATCATGCAGGTAGCAGCAGCTCTGTCTAGCATTGCCATGTGCGTTGTAACTGGATCATCATGATGTCATGTGTGTTCTCAGCAGCCTGCCATGCTGTGGAAGATGCAGCACTCTGCAGAAGTTGTTGCTGTTCAAGCATCAGCCAGATGTTAAGTATGTCTGTTCAGGACAGCATTTTTGATGTTATGTGGTAATTGATTGCGGTGAGCAGATTGATGAATTTGCACCGCAGGAAATGAAGTAACTCTCCAACTGTTGGGCTCATGCCCTGTGTGCAGAGTATTGCAGCTTACCTTGCATGTTGTCCTGTGGTATATGCTGCTGCTGCCTGCATACTCCTGCTACACTCATCATATGCAATGATAGTAAATGCTGTATCTGCAACGCAGGTGGAGGTAAACCGGTCTCTACAGAACCAGCTCAAGCTTGTGTCCCACAACCCCATCTCTTCAGACTCTTAGCACTTTTAGTGCATCAGACGCAGGATACTGTTCTGCAAACAATGAACTTTCGGTTGTTTCTGTGGGTGCTAGGGATTAGCAGCTCTACACAAGTTTGTTACAAAGCACATCCTGCTGCCGTGTATGGTTGTCCATCAGATGTATGTAGGTTCACGTGTCCAACAGCACTTGTATGACAGCCTTACAGCTGAGTTGTTCGACAAGTGCCAGTCAGGGAACTAATCGTGCGTGCAGTGTTATACAGATATGTTGTTTACATCTGAAGCATTGCATAACACCCATACAGTGTGTACAAGAGTCACATGGCTATACAATTACAGGCAACATACCCACAAACACGACATCTTAATCTATTATCCAGTTCTGAAAGCATTGAGAACACCAGACATAATGTACATCGAAGCGCTTCTTCAGATAGATATTTACGCTGACACTGAGCAGAGTGCATTATGGCAATGAAATGCAACTTGTGCAGCTGTAGAAATATGACTGTCATGCAAATATCTGGCATATTCAGGTCCACAATTCATTTATGTGCCTGCGGCAGTCAATGCCAACAAGGTGCAGACAGCTATGCTAACTGCAAAATGCCTTTTATCAAGTGTCTTGCTGTCATTGCCTGAGGTGTTTATGTGCCTCTCCAACGGCATCTAGCTGCTTTGCCACATCCTGCATAGATGGTATGAACCTTAATTGACAATGTCAGCTTTGCAACGCTTATCTGTTGGAGAATTATGCTCAAAAAAGCATGCAGTGATGTCGCGTCCTGTCTGGTGTACAAATCATTTTTGAAGCATTGCATACACATAACATGAGCAGTCATGGTAAGTGGGACACCTTATGCAGCCATGTGTTCAGACCCTACACTGACTAAACAAAAGGATGCTTTCTAACCATGAACACTTTGCAGAGGCATCTCAGACATAGCCCCTCATGCTTTGTATGGCAGGCCAGGTGCAGGAAGGATCCAGAAACAGCTTCTCAACAGCACAGAAAGAAAAGAAAAGAAAATACTACGCCTTTCAGCGTAATTTTAATGAGAAGCCAAGTATCATACCGGGCTACCCAGGTTGTCAACAGCATACGAGAACAGGTGACTTACGTGTATGATTGGATCTAGGCATGATGCCAGCTGCTCCATACCAGCAGCATTTAGATTCACCCCATCAGGCATCAGGGCAGCATGGATCCTGCCTGTCTCGCCTTCGTAAGTGAAATCCTGTCCACAGTTCACGAAATGCATGTCTTGCCGTGAGGCAGCCAGCTGCTGTAAGTTAGAGTTGATGCTTGCAATGGCTGGTGTGAACCTGCAGCAGGCAATAGAAAGCTCTAAGAAGTGGCAACATTGCATTTTCACGCAGGCTGCAATGGCATGGATAGGTGTTCTTTCACACAAATCTGCTTTTACAGCAGAAGAAGCTTGCAAAAGCGAGCAACAGAGCAGCATGTCATCCGAATGTCTGTTATTAGAGAGCGTGCACTATGCATGCAGTGGCTGACATGCACAGAGAGTGGCATCATCAGCAATCAGCTACTACTGTGTGTAGCTAGCTGTGTGTAGCTGCTGTGTAGCAATCAGCTGCTACTGTGTGTAGCAGCTTGCATACATGCTTGCCCATGTTGGATCATGCATTACAAGCTGTTGCATGCAGTGTGTCATGTGTGTCCTGACATTGCTGCATCACATCAATCTAATCTGGACAGTACATGCCAGCACATGATGAGTTGCTTCTTGAGGTGCTTCGTGATTGGCGCGCTACTGAGCACGCTCCAGCATTTGCATCAGCACATCTAAGCACCCAATATGATGCAAAATGATGTGATGCTACTTGATGCTATGCTCGTGCAGATACACATAGCATATGTTCATGCAGATACACATGTCATACGCGCATGCAGATATACATGTCATATGCTCATGAAGATACACATGTCATGTGCTCATGCAGATACACATGTCATATGCTCATGAACATGCATGTGTCATATGCTCATGAAGATACACATGTCAGCTGCTCATACAGGTCCACATGTCATGTGCTCATGCAGATACCCATGTCATATGCTCGTGAAGATACACATGTCATATGCTCGTGAAGATACACATGTCAGCTGCTCATGAAGATACACATGTCATATGCTCATGCAGATACACATGTCAAATGCTCATGCAGATACACATGTCATATGCTATGAAGATACACATGTCAGCTGCTTACTTGCTGGGCTGCTTGATGCTGTGCTCATGCAGATACACATGTCAGCTGCTTACTTGCTGGGCTGCCTGATGCTATGCTCATGCAGATACACGTGTCAGCTGCTTACTTGCTGGGCTGCGCCAGATGTTGGTCTGAAGACAGAGTGAGGTCTCCTCGAGGCAGCAAGCCCACAAGCAAGACTTGTGACCGGGGCCTCCAATCTGACAGGTACTCTGCCACAGCATGTATTCTGTTGGCTGTAGTGTTGGCCACATTGTGTATATGCTCATCGTCCTGCAGGCACCACATTGTGTATATGCTCATCGTCCTGCAGGCACCACATTGTGTATATGCTCATCGTCCTGCACGCGCCATATGCGTCCAGCAGTGAGAGGCATGTATTCTGTTGGCTGTAGTGTTGGCCACATTGTGTATATGCTCATCGTCCTGCATGCACCACATGCGTCCAACAGTGAGAGGCTGTGAGCAGAGTGTGAGCTTCAGCAGTGCGAGTTGAGTGAGTTACGCTGGTCTGAGCTGAGTGAGCAAGCCAAAAGAAGCTTGGCTGATGACCAAAAGCATGACTGATGACTCAAGGAAGCCCTCACTTCCAAGGGCCACCAGTAAGGGCTAGCTCCACTTTGAAGGGCAAAACTGGGGAAAGGCACTCACTTTGAAGCGTAAACCTGGGGGAAGAAACTTACTTTGAAAGAAAAATCTGGGGGGGGAAGGCACTCACTTTGAAGGGCAAACCTGGGGAAAAGGCACTCACTTTGAAGGGCAAACCTGGGGGAAGGCACTCACTTTGAAGGGCAAACCTGGGGCAAAGGCACTCACTTTGAAGGAAGCATAGGTGAGATCTGTGGTGCCCACCATGAGCACAGCAAGCTGGGGTCCCTCTGAGGCCAGCCCTTCACCATTTCTCAGCCTCCACATAAGATGCTGCGCAGCATCACCTGCAGCAGCATGACATCCTTTAATAATAATAACAGTAATAATGATTATAATAATAATGATTATAATAATGGTAATAGTATCGATGATCGTGATAATAATAATAGTAATAATTATTAAAACGTATACTTAGCCAGCAGGCATCAGGTATGTTCGACGCAAGTCAGTCACATCCTTTGGTGCATGCATTTAAGCAGAGATGTAGGGTGCTTACATGGGCTCAGAGCGCGCGCTAGCTAGCATGATTGACACATGACTTACAACATGCAGCTGGGCTGCAATACATCTGCCAGAACAACCAGCAACTTGAACCATAGTGCAATGCATGATCTGTCATACGGTGATATGCGCTGTTGTCATGAAAGTTGCATGCTGTAATAGCCAGGCACCACAGAAGTATGAATGCTTGGAACAGTGTAGCATAAGTCAGCAAGCTGCACAGCTGCTGTCGGTACGTTCAGCCTTCATTGCAGAGCTCATGTTTACAGGGGCCATGCAGTCACAATACATGCAGGAGGCAAGAGTACCTGCTACACCCCATGCATGTATCCAGTGTGCATTACTGCATACATAACTATCTGGTGTGCATGCATGCAAGTGTGAGTGATGGTGTATGTAAATGCATGAATGCTTGCTGCCCATGACACCTCAAGGCAAGCAATCACTGAATGCCAGCAGTGTATATACTGAGTGCACTGTGACATGCGCAGGGGAATTCAGATCAATGCTGACAAAAAGAGAGCATGCAGGTCTACCTCATGACATCCTGTTGAAGCGCAGAGACAGTTGGCAGACAGCTGACCCCTTGATGCATCCAGAGTGACATCTTAGCATGCTGACTCAACTCACAGCATACCTGGAGTTCATTCTTCTTGTTGATCCCCTTAGACAATAGGACTGTTGCCAGCTTGCCATTGTCCTGCAATCACAGTGGCGATAAGTGGAGCCTGACTCTGCCTTGGGAACCATGAGGGAAACTTATCCAGGACCAATCAGCACATCAACAACTTCCTTTCTCTTTGAATGAGCATATCCAAGACGTGCGCATGTCATTGTTCAAGGAGAGTGCATGCCCTTTTGTGCAGTGAATGCATTGCACATTATGACCTATGTAAGTGCATGCCCAGGCACCCTCACATGACTTCCAACCAGGCTGATACTCTCAGTACAGCCAATTGCATACAAGCTGCTGTGTGGAAACATGCAAGCCTGTGCTGAGCCATATAACCAGTGCCCAGGTAAAACCGGTCTACAGGTGCAATTCTCATACACAGGATAGAGATGCTTAAGATGTAAAATTGATTGCAGCAATGGAACACAAGGGTCACCTCATGTGCATGTCCGCCAACAGGGCTAGCAGGGTGCATGAACATGGCCGCAGCAAACCCAGCTTTGCCATAAGCTGCAACAAGGTGCAAGGGCGTCACTCCCTGCAACACACAGCATTGGTTTCCGCATGCACGCATTGCATGCCTGAGATACCTGGGCACGTATTGGCCCAGAAACAGCATTCAACAACCCAGTCAAACATCCAATGAAAGGAGCAAGGAAACTGATGAATAAACAGGCAAGCATACTAGTGGCTCCTTGAAAGCATCACTGCTGCACTATTGCTAGAATGCTACAGCAATCAGGGCATTGTGATGGATGAGAGATGATTTAGAAATAAAAGAATTGCACTCTTGTCGTAAACTGAGGACATGCACCAACGGGTAGTCATAGATACAGCATTTTACCGGTCTACACAGGTTGTCTATATCATAACTTGAATCCAGGAGCATCCTGAGAATGTCATCATTATCTTTTTGTAAACCCTTCTGGAGCTGATGGAGGTCATCCTGCAAGACAAATCTGCAGTTGCTTTACTCTGTGATTGTAGTATACCAGAAGGGCTACCAAAAGACGGATACCTGAGCACTGATTTTGGCACCGAACTTGGTTGCTTTGGCTTTGGCTGACCGACGCGGCAGGCTTTGAGACCATGTTAGAAGGTGCGGCATGACACAAGGTAGCCGATGAAGTTCGGCTTTGAGGTTCGACCT
>JAABUK010001337.1_pt1 | contig 47433 bp, 49 predicted proteins | sample 5559141 | NCBI WGS metagenome assembly JAABUK01 (sample SAMN10711869, study PRJNA513367) | rock metagenome | isolation source: Antarctica rocks | place: Antarctica: Victoria Land, Pudding Butte nord | collected 2016-01-03 | reverse complement strand
AACCCCCAAACGGCTAGGAGGTGCGTCCCCAATTGGTATTAGGGTGTGCGACGACTTCTGTCACCCCCGTGGGTAGCTATGTTCTTAGCGCAAGGCAAGCCGAGCTATATCCTGCTACTAACGACGCCTGAGCGGACAGCGTAGATTGATACGGACAGTTTCCAAGTAGCGCTTACAAGGCCGCGGACCTGGGGAACGATGTGACTGTGGAGTACCTAAAGGCCGTGCCAATTCACGATTCATCTACTGTGGACAAACTTGGAACGGGGAAGGTGGGTGCAAAATAAAACGGAAAAGTTGCAGGCATTAGCACTTTCCGAAAGTACCAGAAGGGGTTTCGATTCGCCGAGACGCTTGCAAGTTCTTACCTTATGGAGCACTAAATAGGCATGGCAAGCACTAAGAGACTCTATTCAAGTAGCGACTACATGAAGTCTGACGAAATTGCGAGATGAGAGGATCATACCGCCATAGTCGGCAGTAGCCTTATCCAAAGCCGTCGTACGGTAAGGCTTATGAGAGAATCTGAAGCTATCTAAGCCTCTAAACCTTTGATGACTTATATGTGCGCCTGAAAATAAGCTGCGGAAATAATGGAGATTGCCTGCTTCTCAAAGGCATGTCGTACCGTACCCGGTCACGAGAGAATTGGAATGAAATACGTACTTGTAAATCGGGATGAAAATAATGGACGTCTGAGAGACTATGAGAAGCCTGTGTGCAGAGGGCATGTTTAATAACACAGACTTGGCCGTGTTGCGAACAGACAGGTTGAGCTACGCCCATACCTTCTTTATAAGTAACCTTTCTGGCGAGCTCTCCCAACGTTCCACTTCTACTAGGGAATGACCGCTAATCGTATAGGTCGTTGCTCTTAGCTCGGCCTAAGTCTTTATTAGTCCAGGATTCAAGGCTCTGGCGGCATTGAAAGGGGCTTCGTTGGTTTGAAAAGCCCTTGAGTTAAGCTACGCGCCAAGGAGTGGGAAACCAATTTAGCTGCAGCCAATCCAGTATGCGGAGAAAGATCAGGTGCACGTAGTTGAGACAGGAGTTGTGTGGGGTGATCACGATAGTCGGATCCTTTGCATTCTCCATTCAGGTCACGACTTCGACAGGTTTGATCGCGTATAGTGCAGATATGGCGTCACTTGAAGCTTGCTCATGGGCGTGATCGCCTCTCATTGATCGTTGACTCCTCATCACGTCCTTCCGGAGGTTTTTCAATTGGGAGTATTTGAGATAGTTGTTTGGGCGGCAGATAGACTCAAGCTTATAAGGGGGTTCAAAGGCGCGTAGACCGAGTGTCCATTGGTGCCGAGTAGACCATGCGTAAGTTACGAACATCTGCAGGCATCTTGTTGTCACCTGAGATTGGCTGCGGAGCTGCTTTGATGGATGAAAGTGTTGCTGGTAATTTGTAGAGCTTTCGAATCCCATCTTCGACTGCTATCACGTACAGCTCTTTCCCATCCTCGCTCCAGGTTACACTATACGGGGAGAGATGCCTGCCATTCTTGCTCTGTCGTGTGGGCATATTATCATCGGCAACGCGTGAATGGAAGTCACGGATATTATTGACCACTACAACACGATTGCGGTCGCTCACATCCGTGGGATGCTGCTTCTTTAAGAGGGCTACTGAGTCCCCAGTAGGAGAAAAGACTGGATGGGAACTTCTACCCTCCAGACCCTTGACCTTGATGATCTGTGGATTTAGCTCTGATGTCTCAGTGAATGTTTCGAGAGGTATGTAGTAAGTGTTGACAACATGGGCGCAGTAGCGCTTTGATTCGAGTCTCTCGCTAGGAAGACAATGCCGCCCGTCGATATGTCGAAGTCGGTAGAGGTACCATCCGGTGACGGCAATGGACACTCTAAATCAGTGCCCCTCAAAGCGTTGACAAACCTTGTAGGAGAGATAATATACTTCAGGTAATTGGGGTCCGAGCGATTATTGGTCATGGCTTTCTTCCGTAGGGTCGTGTACCATATGGCATTACGCACTCCATCTGCTGGACTTGTAGCTGACGTCTCATTGTACAAGTCTCCGTTTAAATACGCTGGGCAAGCAACTGCTATTGCAATATCATCGAAATACTGATTTCGTAGCCTGTGCACCTTCAGATGGGTGGCTCTTCCATTGATTCGCCCAGCACAATGGCTACTGACTGGTACCGAGAATTTTTCTAAGGATGGATCAGGGTTCGATGGCATCCTGAGGTTCACGTAGGTTTGCTCAGTATTGTCTGCATCTGCAATCCAAACCTCTGTGACGCCGAAATCCAGTTCTTTCAACCAAACTACCTGATTGTCTTTCCCAAGCCATTTAGCCTCCACGATTCGTGGATCATTGGAGAAAAGGCCTGATGTGTTGGTTTCAAAGTCTAAGACTCTCGTCTCAGTGATGTCTACCTGGCATCCTGGCGTTCGTGTAGTGATATTGTATAGTGCTCTGGTGCCTTCGGAATTGGGTGTGAGGGCAGAACGATGGGATGAGGATTCAGTCTGACTGTGACACATGGCGGAAGCCATCAGTATGATATGAGGACTAGCTAGCAGGCCAACTTGACAAATCCTGAAGCTCACCTCGTTGTTGAGTCAGCTCGAGCTGCTTGGACGGTCATCCTGAGCTAGCGTATCCGGTGTTTCTCGTCCCTAGCGATGGACCCTAGAGAGCTACAAGGTGTGGAATATCACCTGTAGCGAAGCAAGGAAGATGCTCCAGTATGCAGGGTGTGCAATCGAAGGAGGCATCGTCATGCGGTGAAGCGGAGTTGCCCGCGGCCAGCCCGACCGGCAACAGCGGAAGCATTCCTCTTCCACTACACTTGCTGGATTCATCAATCTACAAACAAGCAACTGCCTCGGTCGCAATGATAGTACGGGCAGGAGCGCGGAGGAGTGATCAGAGCAATAATCTAATACTTTGCGCAGACCGTGGTAGGCTTCGGTGATTGCCTCCAAAGGACATAAAAGCTGACGCAATGCCTTCTCCGAAACACAGCGTGAAGAGCTTCAAACATTTGCCGGTAGAAGCCGTCCGCCGAAAGAGACGCATAATGTCCCAAGGAGGAGAACCGCTCTATCGAGCGCTCATGCACGATACAACGGCCTATCTGTGCATCACTCTGCTGGTCGCTGCACTCGGGCCTTTGCAGTTTGGATTTCACTTGGTACTCATAGTTTTGGATTGAATAAATGTTTAGTAGCTGATGCGACACAGGCTGAACTGAATGGCCCACAAGATGTCATAACATGCGAGAAGAAGAGCGTCACCAGCGCTGCCGTCCGTCCCAATCTTCCTCAGTGCATACCCATGAATACGGACCAGTTCGCTGTCATTTCTTCCATATATACTTTAGGTGGTCTCTTGGGTGCTCTGAGTGCCGGACCTTGCTGTAACAAGCTGGGAAGACTGGATACGATCCGCCTCACAACATTGTTCCATGCAATAGGCCCAATCTTCGAATGTCTTGCACCCAACATCGGCCTACTATGTTTCGGAAGAGTCGTGTCAGGGATTGGGTCGGGCGCATCGCTCGTCGTTGTGCCAATCTACATTTCTGAAGTGTCGCCGCCGAACGAAAAAGGCTTGTTTGGAGCGTTGACACAAATAATGGTCAACCTTGGTATTCTCCTGGCGCAGGTGCTCGGGTATTTCCTCAGCAGAGACAACCTGTGGAGAATCATATTGGCCGTTGCGGGAGGCATTGGCTCTGCACAATTGTTCGGTTTGCTTTTTGTTCCCGAAAGCCCCAAGTGGCTCGCCGAGCACCATAATCCCCAGCGCGGAAGGGATATTCTACGAAAATTAAGGGGACGTACGGCAGATCTTGATGAAGAAGTCAAAGCATGGAATGTTGATAGCAGCAACGAAGACATAGGTATATTGTTCTGCGATAAGAGATTAAAGCACTGGGCTAACAATGGTTCAGCCGAAGAGGAGGCTCTGCTTCACGCGAACCCGGGTACACACCCAGGACCAAACCCCAAAGCCGCGTCAGCGTCCATTGGCATATTTTCCGCTGTCATGCATCCAAGCTATCGACCTGCGGTTATCGCGGTTATTGCTGTGATGGCTGCCCAACAGCTTACAGGTATCAACAGCGTTGTTATGTACTCGGTCAATCTACTCTCAACAATTCTCCCTACAACAGCAGGGCTTCTCATAATAGCTTTCTCTGTTCTCAACGTCGTCGTTACCACTGCCTGCGCACCGTTGTCCGACAAAATTGGTCGCAAGCCCTGTCTGCTTCTCAGCATAGCCGGCATGGGCATCAGCTCTATCCTACTGGCCACGGGGATCTACTATGAAGTCAAATTCCTTGTAATAACTGCCACTCTGACGTTCGTGGGCTCCTTCGCCGTAGGCCTTGGTCCTGTTCCTTTCATATTGGCAAATGAGCTTGTTGGACCCGAAGCGGTGGGCGCGACGCAATCTTGGGCTCTGGCAGCCAACTGGCTTGCCACGTTCCTCGTCTCACAATTTTTTCCCATTTTGAACAAGGCTCTGGGAGGGCGAGGAAAGGTGTACTTCATATTTGCTGGGTTTGCCGCTGGGCTGGGAGCTTTCATTGCTTGGTGGGTGCCAGAAACCAAGGGCAAGCATGGAGCGGAGGAGGTATGGGGTAGGAAAGAGGCAAGGGAGCGTGTTGAGTAGCTGGATCATATCGGGTGCGTCTGTTGTCATATTTTGGGCCACAGTCATTCTCTGTTCTCTGTATGATTGTCCGAATTGGATGGCGTACGGATGTTTTCTTGGTCTACTCGAATAGTGACCTTATCCCCAGCAGAAATGACGGCAGTTGGACGCTGAGTTCTTTTCTCTCCAAGATAACGCAAGGTGATTGCACTGACTCCAGTCCCTTCCTCTCTGTCTGCAATCTCACGTCATCCATTGCGGTCGACATTGGTCGGCAAGGACACGTTTATGGGTCCAATAACATGGATAGGAACTGGGCTGCCCTCTTATTTCGACAGTCTGGCCTGTATACACAGCACACGTTCAAGAAGAGAATATCTGCTCCCCATGCGCTCTGCCCACTGGCCCCGTAGGTGAAGACGCTCAGGCAGTACAGCTACGTTATGATCTATAAGACATCAGCTCTGCTCTGCGATCAATTGTCAAATCTGTAAGTGAGGATAAAACCGGTAGGCGCTTTGAACATGCTCAAGGAACATCGAAATTGACCAGACTCTTTCGGCTAGTAAGCTACCTTATCTGGTCACTTCATTCGGCAATTCATTGCTCGTGACTCAACACTAGCAGCGGATGCCGACCCCAACATGGTACCGCCATCAATCTTCAACACCGCAAGTATCTAGCAATGTTCCCTACCCATCATTCTCACTGCCCCTCCAAAGATATAATCCCCGTTCAAGCACAACATAAAGGACCGCAACCAGGCTACGGCAGGCTCTTCACGAGGCATGGTCGTCCAGCAACGCAATCCAGGGCGAGTAGGATGGTTCTCGCTGCCGCGAGAGATACGAGACAAGGTCACTGTTGAGTACGTATCTTCGGAGTCATTCAGTCTCATTCAGACTCCGAGTGCAACATGTTATTTATGTCATTACCAAAGCCGAGCTTTGCTGACGAACATAGGGTCCTAGCCCAAGACGAAGTCCGCATGCCCGAGCCAAAGCATATGCGATTGAGAGACGCTGTCCCCAAAGCTACCTGCCACTTCATCACCAAGGGACTCCCGGAAGCGATTTGCAAGCGTCACGACAACGAAGAAGAGAAGATGCGATTGCGCAAGATTCCACGCCACCTGCTCGAAATCTACGGGAGGTCGTATTTTCAAGTGCTGGGAGAGCAGAAGCCACCGTTGCGAAGGGGGGCGGGGCTTCAGTTGCTGGTGACGTGTAAGCAGGTTTATCGCGAATGTCTTGGGATCTTCTATTCCAGCAACACTTTTGTTCTGCCTCCTGGACAGGTGGAGCATACCAAGGAACATTTCTTGGTACGTGGTCTTGCGCCCAAATTTCACGGAAATTGTGACCAGACCCACTTGGGTGCCATACTATACTCTGGCAGGTCATGCTGACCGCAAAATATAGACAACCTTCCCGGTGCAGTACACCCAACGAATACGCCACTTCGTCATCGAACTAGGCCTCCAAGACCTCACACCCCCAATCTTCGCACAATGCCGCCAAGCCCTCAAAGACTTCATGGCCAAAGGCACTTCCCAAACCATGGTCCGCTCGCTCCCCGGCGGCACCATCTCCCTGACAGCACCCTACCTCGGCATCCTATGGGGAATGTTCGTCAAGGCTCGTTTGCACAGGATCTGGGTGCAGAAGTATGCGCTAAATCACCGGTTTGGACCGCAGCCGGACGAGCTGTATCCGCTGTTGAAGGGGCCGCTTTTGATGACGTTGAGGACGGAGAGCCGGATGGTTACTGTGGGGAGGTCGGAGTTGGGGGGTTGTGTTTTGAGTAAGATGCCGGTGGAGGTACAGGATTTGCTTAATTATGCTAAGGTATGGCTCCTTTTGGTAGCGGTGTTCTGCACGAGTTCTGGGAGCCTACCTTACGCCTGGGTTTCTGAGCCGTCTAAATGCTGATTTTGGGTATACGTAGGCAAACATCCAGAGAGAGATCGAAGAGAAAGTCAATCAGCTGGGGTGGAGGGCTACGAAAGTTTGGGTGGAGAAGGGGAAATGGAAATATCACGTCTGCGCATAGGGGAAGTTATTCAGAGTTCCAGAAAGAGGGCATGGGCTTATCTTCCCTGGATCATGGAAGCGCCGAAATTCGAATTCCTTAACGCAATCAGGAAGTTACGATGAGATGAGATCGCAAGTTTTCGAGCAGCATTGCAGTAAGCAACGATATGCATTTAGTATCTTTGTTTACTTCTTTAAAGGCTGCTGCTAGACGATAGCTATCTACCGCGTTAACGCCGCTATCCAAGGATGAGGCAAATACCTTTTTGAGCTGGCAATGCATCCGTAGCAGCACATACGAATATGCTTGAACCAATTGATACGCATCTTCCTCCTTCCTTTCTCATCGAAATTCATAGCATGCCGATACCCATTGAGACGTTCCATAACCTAACGCTCGCACCCGACATCCGGAACATTATCATGAGCGAAATTTACGGATCAGACACCGTGTATCCAAAAGGGACACATCCAGCAGCAGTCCTCTCGAGCGCCGGAACACCCGAGGAGGATTGAAAATAGTAACGCTTTTCACTTCACTAATACAATAGTAGTCTCGCTACAATAGTTTCCATTCTACGAGATTAATGCTTTGTTGAAGGATGGTACATCAGGTAGTCGATCCTTCGAAGGCACTCGACCCGAGCACATACGGAGGCGGCTGCAAGTAGGTAGTCGGCATGGTGTACCAGAGGTCAATGCTATTTGCGCCTTGTTCGGGCTATTTTGGAAGCCCGGTTCAATGATAATACAACAGTATATGCTCGGTGTTATGATTGGGGTCACTTTTGCGGAGGGAGAGACTAGACGTGAATGTTCCACGGAAAAGTGTAGGATTTCTGGGTCAAAAAAGCTGTTACTACTAACGCCAAAGCTCAAAATTCCGACATCCTTGTAAATCTACAGAAAAATAGTGATAGTTCGCTTCACCCAAGGAGCGCATAAAACAAATTGTGAGAGATTAATCGCCACGCGTAGCTATCTGTATATCGTTTAACATTCGTTCATCGCGGAATCAACGGATCGAGTCGGAATTGGTTGTTAGATCATTTGCTTTTTTTGAAAGGGGAGGAGCGTAGTAGCGTTCATGAACCGATCCTGCTCGCCATGGATCCACTGCCTCGGAACTTGATGTTGTTCCTGTCCAGGAAATGGTCCAACATTTGTCGAGCCGTCTGTTGCCTGGTAGTACAGTGATTCTCGGCGTACTTGTACACAACATACAGCCACCATACCCTTCCGGACGGTGCACCGAGGTTCTCAATGTCGGCTGCGCTGAGGGGGCAAATGCCAGCTTTTTCCATCTCGAAAGGATTGACTTGGAACCAGTTGATTGCATCTTGATCAGTTATCCATGCGGGAGCCTCTAGCTTCGAGGCCCAGAAACGATACGCGCTAGCGTGGTCCTTATCTGGGACTACCCATTGCGATGTCGATGATGAATTTGATGCTTGCTTTGCTGGAGCGTGATAGTGAGGCTCAGCTTTGAGTACTTTCCCACCGTGCTCCAGTGTTGTTGTCCTACCTAGCTCGTACAAAGCTATGCTAAAATCCAAGTGTTGTTGATGAATGCCCTGATCGATAGCCCATAGGAGCCAGGATGGAGGTACTTCATTAAGTGTTTTCCCCGAATGTTGACCGAAGTCTAACCTATACGGCGGCTGAGGTGGAGGCTTCCCATGACGCCGCCTTTGCGCGAGGGGCCGACTCGGTGTCTGCGGCAGCCGCGGTACTTTGAGTGGCACAATCGGCTCTGACGTCGCGACATTGACTGCTTTGCGCTTCATGGACAGAGACGAAGACGCATCCCCCGGGATAGCATCAAGTGTTGAACAGGGGGCGAAGGCCGCCATCGACCTCACATCACTCCGGGGGTAGTTGGTAGGGTTATGTTCTTCGCGGTCATGAGATGGGACAAGCGCCGTGGCACCTGGTCCAACACCGGCTGGAGCCATTTTGTGGTAGCTTCTAGCGGACGGGACTCCGTGAGAATCCATGTGGCCTCACTGACTTATCTTCTCAATGAGCTGCTCCAATTTTTCTTTTGAAAATTGCTTTGAGGACGTCGTGATGGTATTCACCAAAGATGGAGGAAACGTGATGTTTCGGATCTTGATTTATTGCTAAAACCGACCGTATCATGTAGTCGCCGAAGTTGTCCTTCGCAAGCGTTTCAGCTATGTCGTGACCCTTCTCCCGCATGGAAGTGTAGAGGCGGTAGGCGGGAAGAAGTGACATGCGCTCCTCTGACAGCTCTTGGCTTGCAGTAATGCCCATGACATCAAAGTGTCATTTGATTACTGATATTGAGACCCTGTGGGATTCTCATCATCATGACCGCGAAAAGAAGAGATCGATCGTAAATTGGTTAGCAACATGCTTGTTATGGCCAAATCTGCGGCCAAAGACTTGGAGTGGACAACCAAACGCCTATTCAAGCTCGTCAAATGCTCACAGCGCTGGACCCACCGTTGATTGAGGAAGCCAAAAACCAGTGCAATCAATGATCAAACCATCATGGAGGTAGCTGACACTGACGTCTTACCCCTATGCCAATAGCAGAAGGGAGGTTGATACATGCAGATCGGAAAAGAATTGCGTTGGCAAAAGAGATTTTTGATTGACCTTGCTGGAGGCGCTAGCTCATATGTACCAAAAGGTCAATAGGATTGGAATTGGAACGGTCCCGGATCCTAACTATAACCCTCACTCGTCCAACTCGATCGACTCGACTCGACACTTTCCCGCGTTTATTTGCTCTTTTAGCTGTATATTAATCAGCTTCGCGATGTTCTTCGCGATATTCTTCGTCATATTTACTGCTATCCCTAGTCTACTGCCTATGTACTCGCTGTTTGTAGTAACGTATATGCTGTCAGCTACTTCGGAAAAGTAAGGAGATCGCTCGTAGTCAGCTTTGGGATAGGCAAACGGCCAGTGGTTGTTGTGCTACTAGAATATGGGGTTGGCCGTAGATTTTTTAGGAATTCGGAGACGAGATAGAAGTTGAGCAGTAGTGGTAGCCTTGGGGGTGAGGAGGCGGTAGAGACTCAATTCAGGTCTCTGCTCTTGAGCTGGCAGGGACTGGACCCTACTCAACATTCTCCTTTAGATAGTCAAGACGGGTGTCTGCGAGTGCCAATGCTGTACAAGCAAGCAAAATCACGCGGAAGAGGAAGCACAAACCGCCATGATCGTCGATGCAATGGTCTTTACAAATGGCTCTCACTTTTTGGCCAACCGTTACAATGAATGCAACGCCAAGCAAGAAACCACGTCCAGCCTCTCAAGTATCAAAAGTGCTGCGGGTGAAGAAATCTTAAAGGATCTACCTAAATCGAATGCCGTTCGACTGTCTTCTGTTGGAGTTCCGGGTTGCTTTGGGGTCCAAGTCATCCCTCGCCGCAGCAATCGATAACATAACCTAGGCGGTCCTCTCAGCAGCGGTACTCTGAAGTTGAAGAAGGATGACGTAGCTATTGTCTTACTTTACTGTGCCCTTCGCATAAAGTCTAGCAAAAATGGAAATTATCAGCCCTTGCCCAATGCCTATCAGTGGCTTCAAGATCATTGTTGGACTCCTGCGGTCGGTGAGACCCTGTCAAGAACCTAAGCCAGATGCACGTGATCTGATCGCACTTATCAGCTTTTGATTGGTGCGCGATCAAAATTGTAAGCCGCCCGACGGAGCCAACGAATCCTTCGAACTATCATTATGTAATTCAGTATCTTGAAACGCAGTATGTCTAAGCTGAGCCATCGCCACGGCGATAACCGAGCTTGGTCATCGCCAAAGGGACGGCGCAGCTTACCCCAACTCTTCCTTCCGTCGGGCTTCTACCGAAGACAGTAAGTAAATGAGCACATCGCTCGAAAGCCACCCTGAAGATCAGACTGTGCACCAGTGTTCATGTCTCCCCACAATCTCCCCACAATAGCGTGAGTTGGTGATCGACCTCATCGAAAACAAGGTGAATCCTTTGCGCATCTTGCCAACCGACTATGACGTGCAAACATGGTCTTCGCCTTTCTTCACGGCACAATCTTCAGCTATATAAAGGCCGCTGAGAGACCGCAGTTACTTCCCATCATCAAAATCAACATCTTCTCCTTTACCTTCATCATCAAGAAGAAAAAAAGACCTCAACTACAAACTCAACTACGACACAACCACAACCACCACCTTCCACCAAACCCCCCAATCCACACACTCAAAACCAAATTAAACCATGCATTTTACACCCCGCACCGCCAGCATCCTCCTCCTCTCGACATTCCAACTCCACGCCCTCGCCGCCCCCACCGCCGTCGATGCCCCCAGCGCCATCATCGCCAAGCGTGGCGGCATCCTCGACGACACACCAGGCGATCTGTCGGGCGATGATCTGAAAGCATGGAACGACTGCGTCGCGGTGACGGCGAGCGAAAATGGATTCAGCTGTCTTCAGTTGGGCGGCAAGACCACCAAGGATGGCTGCTTGGCGGCCGAGGCCACGATTCAGAAGCCGTGTGAGAACAAGGGCGTGCAGGCCCGATTGACGCAGGTTTACTGCGAGGCGAATCCGGGGGGGAAGTTCTGTTAGACTGGGGACCTGACTAGATGTAAAAGTACAGAAGTGGAAAAGGAATGGGGGATTCTTGATCTCCCGTGGCTGGGTTTTCTCTGAATGTGGCCAGAGTGGATAGATTAAGTTACACCTATCATAACATTCGTTACATGTTGAGAATCAACAAATTATTTGTTACATGTTCAAAATCAACACACTCATCGTGATCTACATACGCTACGTGCTAGCCTTTCTATTGTCTCTTACGCTAGAAAAACGTAACGGGCTAGTCTTAGCGTAGTGATTAAATTATGAAACAAGAAATTTAAGAGGCTCGAGTTTATTCTCTAAGCTCAATTATAGGATTAGGTGAAGATCCTAGCTAGACCCTAGAGTTTATATAGAAGGCTTATCAAAGACAAGGACGTGGATACGTTATGTGGATGAATAATATTGATGATGTGTCTATCTACGTGGTTGCGGGCAATGTATGTGCGTGCCAAGCATCCATGCCAGGACTTGATCACGTGACCGAAGTCGTTCTGTGACAATTAGGTTGTGACCGCTCGTAGGCTAGCGTCTAACACGGCTAGAATACCAAGTGCCGCTTTCGAAATCTTGGCATAATATTGCAACTTTTTTCTTTCTAGACGGCCGATTCTTCCTGTACAGCCACACATTCACAACTCGCCCGCGATCCACCATGACGGAGCGCAAGACTCTTCACGGGCCTGGCCCAGACACTAAAGGTGGAGGATTTCGAGGCGGGCCAAGGCGTTGGACCGGAGCCGGCCCTGCGCCCGCTCGACACATCCCATGGCCAGAGGCAAGGAGCCTTCGTCCTCATTGAGCACACAGCTGACTTAACAATTTAGATTTTCAAGCATCATATATCAGTCTGTGAGGGACACATCAAGATGGTTGACATGGTGCGGAAACATACTGTAGAGGGAACGGGCAACTACCGCACAATCATGGGCTGTGTGGAAAGAACCAAGCACATGCTTCATGAAGTCAAGCAGATCTCGAGATTTTTTGTACGCAGTACATATACCTGTCAATTAAACGACCACGTATTGATACAGAGCAGGTGCCACCACCCAAACAACGGGAGCAAGTGCCCTTGGGATCTTCATCAGCTTCCATGTATCCGGGATACTCTCCTGCGGACCACGAATATGGCAAAGCAGCCGAAGAGTATGGAAAGGCAGCTGCCGAAGCTAGGGCAAGAGGGGAGAAGGTTCATTTTGACGACGTGGAATACGAGATTGGTCAGGCGAAAGGTATCAAAAGACGGACGCTGGCCGGGATCCGGGAAGCCAAGGTTGCAAGAGAGGGAGCAGGGAAAGGTGTTGGGAGTGGGACAGGTTCAGGTTCTGATTCGGCAATTGGCCCCACGCCTCCAAATCCGGCTGCTACGAATGGGACGGCTGCCACAGCGAAGGTCGAACAAACGGCGCCCGAAGGCGATAACCCATATTTTGTGATCGATACCAAGCCCACGCCAGTCAATTTGTCGGGCACCTCTCATCAAACCACAAAGCGCAGCGCGTCACCACCTCCAGAACCACACGAAGGTAAGAAGCATAAGAAACAGAAGAAGAAGCATGAGGGTGAGTTGCCGAAAGGTGAAGAAGCGGATAAAGTTGAGTTTGAGGACATATCGGGGGAAGTCGATGCGCGCATGAAGGAGAAAGAGGAGAAGAGGAAACGAAAAGAAGAGAAGAAGCGTAAGCGAGAGTCCGCGGGCGATCCTGCGTCCACAGTCCCGGTCCCGGAGTCCACCGATGCGGCCCTCGAAGTCGAGAAGCCCAAGAAAAAGAAATCAAAGCATCCGAGTGACGGAGAGCTTGTAGATCGAACGGTGTCTTCGAAGAAGCGGTCTGTGGATGCTCACGAGGAGCCGGATGATGGAGAGGGCAAGAAGAAGAAGCGGAAGAAGGCTGTAAAACCCTCAGATGAGATCTGAAGTGTGCCTGCCTTCGTTCTCTGATCAACGGCAGTGGTTGACAGATGACCACGTGGTTAGAGAAATTGCAAAGACCCTCTTGGCTTGTTTGAGCACTGACAGAAGATGGCGACCGAACGACAAGGGCTTTCCCCTTCGTTTGCTCTATACCTTTTCGCATCCATTCCACACAGTCTTATCAAGGATGTTCTCACCCCTCTGATTTCCTTTGTATCTCTGCAACCTTGATTGCCTTTCATCAACGCATCAATAGGCGCCACGGTGCCATTCAAAATCACATTCGTTCATAATTGTTTGGTGCAGTTACGTGGAGGGACGACCTATTACACAGTGCCGCCCCATACTGACAGCAGTTTGCAGTACACACCCATTACATCGGTGTTTCCAAATGCCAACTCCTATGCGCACAACATATCTAAACTCTGCGGAAAAACACCGTGCCACAGGCCTACATAGTCTCGCAGGTTTCATCACACGATCTTGATGAACGGCTACAACAGTTCATTGACCTATGATGACAGCATCCATCTGGTCCTGGAATCAAACCTGATCCGCAATATCGCATGTTTTAGCGACGGAGGCTCCACTCCTTTCTGGACCTGACGACCCTGATCAGTTTAGTGACAAATTTAGTGACCCAGGGGGATATCGAGTCCCATCATCACGAATCTTAAATAACCCCCTTACTCAAGCTACCCGGGTTCAGATCTCATGTCCACAACCGTGTTTCCCTTCAGCTCCGATACCGTTGGTTTCTATGTTCCAGCTACAGACTTCTGATTACCTCACGAGACCAGTATGAGCGTCATCATGAACGGCCATGTCCCTTCCAAGGACAAGCATAGGCGCCTGATTATCAGGGCATTCTTAAACATGGTGCTATCGGAAACATTCCTTTTCAAGTCGCAAGCCTCTCACGACATGAAGGGCCTTACGACTTGTGGGTAAATGTATGCGTTAAAAGGCCTTCGAGGGTGCTACATGAATCATGGATTGTGTGTCTATCAATTGATGAATCATGTTAGGGGTGTGGATAACAGACTTTCGCTACCACGGAGATCACAAGAGCTAGGACATATCTCAGATCTGGTGCATGTACAACAAAGACGACAAGACCACTGCAAAGTCTGCCTATTGAAGTGGCCTGATGGGAGAGGCACGATAAAGGCATTGTGAAGTTTATCACTGGAACTGCAGAACAGTCAAGATCTAATGGATCTAAAGAAAACCATCGCATCGATCATGAGACAACATTCGGGCCAATATTGCTGGAAGTGCAACGCTTAATGGATCTTGAAGTCATTTGGAATACTATTTGCGTGCAAGATTCATCTAAGCTTTGCGATACTGTCCCTCGATCTGCCACACCTACCTGCTCGAGGGGGCCGATCCCTGTCTACAATGCTAACTTGATTGAGGTCGTCTAAATCCCAACCGTTTGCCGACTCCCGTTTGCTGTGAGATTGGTCTCATCTATCTGGGGGTCTTGGTCCTCGCCTCTCCTCACGTCTTCCCTGGCGGTTCCCTTCGGACGACCAATAATTGCGGTAGGTCTCAAAGGCGGCGAGACTATCTGCAACCGGACCGGTCAGCGTCGCTGAGGTAGTGAAAGACCGCACCGGCCTAACAGTGGAGCTGGCAGGTACTGGAGGATAGATATATGGCGGGGTTTGGCCATGTCCTATATTTTGTGGAGCACCACGGTTTGACTGTTCTGACTGTGGAGGCATGGCCTCATTGACAATGGCCCCATCTGGCGGTCCATCGGAAGCCGCAGTTGCGACTGTCTCGGCTCTATTTGGTCGAGTGGCATCTAGGCGGTATCCGGGTTGGCGAGCATGTGGTGGTGGCCCGGAGGGACTACGACCCCGGACAGTCTCACCCTCTTGCCGGTGACCGTATTCTGGTCTGTATGGCCGATAAGTTGCAGGATTTCTTGTCTCAACGCGATCGACATGATCGAGCCATCCGCGTCGGACTCCTCTGTATCCAACAGGCCTGGGTCTATCGATAACTGGTGCAGGTGCTTCTGCCACTGCCTCAGAAGCCGCACGCTCCCTGCCATCCATTGTCGCATCTCGCGTCTGCCTAATACCAGCCGGCCTGACATGCGCGCGCACCGCCCTCAACGTGAGACGTCCAACTCTCCTCACGTCGAATTCTGCGCTCTCTCCTTCCGGCAACATCGCGAAGATGTTGCCGAGGGCGGTGCTGGCAACCTCAATCTGCTCTGCACGCTCCATGAGGCCGTTACCTATGGGCACCACAGGAGGCGGTGGAGGAAAATCCCCTTTATTCCATTCTTCGAAGACTGCCGCCCGACACTAGATCATTTCTCAGTCAGCATCTTCTCATCAAACAGGACAGGGGGTGAACAAAGAAAGACTTACTTGTGGGCAACTGTTTCGACCCGTGTTCCTCAGCGGCGAAAGCCACTTCATGATGCAATTCGACCCGGCTTTGTGTCCGCATGACAGCGCGATCGGGAACTCAGGCGTATCTCCTGAGAGGTAAGTATCCGAGCAGATGTAGCAGCTGGTTTCATCACCTTCGCCCAATGCTTGCTGCCCTATGCTCACGAGGAACTCATTCAAGAGTAATGGCGCCAAGGGATGATCGGAAGACATATTGCTGATACTGGTAAGCTTCTGTGCGTGTACGTGCGTCTGGATCTTGGCTGTTCTCACAGAAGGCTGTTTAGCTGGTTGAATGAGTTTGCTGTGAAGTTGGAAATCTATCACAGAAGGCTGTAAAGCTGGTTATCTGCGGGAGATATGTCTGCGGAGAACGATATGCTTCGAGATATTGGTGAGAAGAGAACGAGGAAGGGAAGCATGTATACTCCTAGGAAGACGTTGAAATGCCATATGCCGTAACATACAATGGCATTGTAACGACGCCTCATTGTGGAAAGTATAGGACAAAGAAGGAAAAGCATGATGACTACGTTTGTCATACACCCTTTGTGCCTCATTGCTAGTAAAGAGTGAAGATTCGAATTCTCTCCAAAAACATTGCTTGAATGAATTTACTGGTCGATGCTTAATTTGTGGGTTTTCGCTTAGGAGAGTAGGACTTACCATCTAGATTGAAGGAAATCTACTTAAAAACATGTGATTAAGTATCGGAAAATATATATATCCACACCAAGTGGCCCATAACTGGCACCATGAAGCGCAACTTCCACACCGACCAGTCCACCAACAATATAGACGCAATTGAATGATCTGAAGATGTTTAGACAGCAAACACGAATCATGGCAACAGGCACCACAAATTACATGACAGCGTTGGCTAGCGTTGACCGCTATACGGCCATCCATTGCACGTACCTTCAGTACAAAGAAAGCGGACACTTTAATAATATAGACGCAATTGAACGATCTAAAGATGTTTAGACAGCAAACACTGCACACCGCACACGGCAACACGCAGAAGAAACTAAATCACAGCCTTGCCCAGCATCGACCGTTCTGCGGCTATCCAATGGAACAAAGGAAACTTGAGGGGACTATGCACGTACCCGACTGGCAAGACTGTTTCACACAGAAGATTGCAAGTCGTCGATACACCTTTAACTTACCTCGTGCAGTTTCATTGACCACAACCTCGATCGAAGAAGATCTATATTGAATCAAGGACTTCGTTTTGGTATAGATACCCATAGACTCGGCACTGACAGAGATCTCACCTCGTATACGTAGAACGCTCATTAGATACCAATCAACCATCAATCTACAACTCACCACCCATTCCACACCCTAATCCCAGCATCCGTGTCCACACTGCAAACCAACAGCATTCAACACCACTCCGTAATCCCACATATCAAGCCAAGCGTACTGATCCGTCTTCGCATTGATCTACAAGCATGCTGCAAGGTGAACAAAGACGCGGATCTTAGCAGATGATAAGGCCTCTCGGCCGGAAGATGTCGAGAGGCGGCGAAGGGTCTTTTTTGTATTGTAAGATGATATTTGAGAAGGGGTGCTTGATATTGGAAGGTTTTTTTCTGGCTATGGGGTTTATTGATGTGGTAACCCTCATGAAGTCGCTTAGGGTTGAATCTGGGAAAAGCCCCCGGAACATGCATTGAACCACATCGAGGTTGTCTTCCTAAAGGATGTCAATAGCTTATGAGGTAGCTACGGTCAACCCTTATCTCCTGGTGCAGAAGCCGCTATAGTAAGGTTCGATTAGCCTGGACACATTATTTCCAATACTGTCATTGTCAGTGGTCTGCAATGAAATGGAGAGTGGCCATATATCCGAATCTGGAACATGCTTTAGTGGTCTACAGGAAGACCTGTGCAGCCACCCTTTGGCTCTACTATTATATCTTCCTTTACATGCTTCCGCTCGCGTTTCACATTGCCCCATTCCATAGCCATGCTGCAAGCAAACGCCAACCCTCCACTAACAGCAGCCAGAAGAAAACCCCTCGTGAGCGCATAGTTGAAAGCCTCCCTCACCGCAGCCGAAGTCCCAGCAGCAGCCAGACTCGTTGGCCCCGCCTTTACCACCGCCGCAGCATCCACGCCTGGCACTTGATCAAGCCTCTTTATGAACAGATTAGAGAAGATGGCTTGGCCAATGTTAGTGCCGAGGATGGGACCCAAACTGTTGCAGAAGCTTACGAGCGCGCTGCCCATGGCCATATGCTCTTTGGGGAGTATATACTGTACGGCATTGAAAGGAATCTGGGTGCAGATCCCCAGGCCTAGTCCGGTTATGAATTGGAAAGCAGACAAGGAGCCGCTGGAACCATCTACCCTCAATGTGAACAGCAGCCCAGATCCAATTGTCGCGAGAGCAGCACCGAGCCACATGAAAGGGACGTAGTAGCCGATGATGCTGATGAGGGCACCGCTGGCGATCGGAGCGAAGAGCATCGTGACCAAGAATGGAAGGTTGCGGATGCCAGAGTCGCGCGCGCTCGAGCCTCGGACGGTTTGAAAATAGAACGGGAGGTAGTAGATGAGAAGTCCGACTATGAGGGAGATGAAGAGGATAAAGGAACAGCTGCCGGCGACGGTACGTTGCCTGACGAGTTGGAGGGGTACACTCGCTCTGGAACGGTGGTTTAGCATCCTTGCTCGTGGAGTTTTTCCTGTGGTCAATGCTCACCTGTCTTTCCTCCATACTTGTGTCCCGAAGAAAGCAAGGGTGAGCAATCCAAATCCCAGCAAGCAGCCCAGGACACGCGAGTCAGACCATCTGTATGTGATGCCGGCCCATTGTAAGGCCAACAAAAGGCATACAAAGGCGGATATCAGGAGTGAGATACCGACAGGGTCCAATTTCCAAAACTCCTCTCTGATTGACATTTTGGATGTCTTAGATGTTGCCGGCGCCTGGAAAGACGAGGCGACTAAAACGATAGCCAGAAACCCGATTGCTACTAAAAGTCAACATCGGGCGAATGACTTGCTCGGGGTACGAATATGCAACTTACGCAGATTGATCCAAAAGCAGAAACGCCATGTCAATCTCTCCGAGTCAGTAAAGATTCCCCCAAGTAAGGGTCCAGCAACGGACGCAACGCCAAACATGCTCGTGACTAGTGATATATAAAATGGCCGTTTTCTTATCGGCACAGCATGGCCCATGAATGTGAGTGTCCCAACGTAAAGGCCCCCTCCACCAGCTCCTGCAATGAGCCTGCCAACAATAAGTGCTATAGAGTCGCTAGCTGTAGCACAAACAATTGATCCAACCTCGAATAGCAATATAGCAGCCATGTAGACGTTTTTCATAGAGAAGTCGGTGAACATGTGCCCAAACGCAGGCTGAAAAGCCATCTGTGTCAAGAAGTATGAGCTTGAAAACCAGCCGACAGAATTCAAGCTGTGAAACTCTGTGGAGATCTTGGGGATTGCGGTCGCTAGCATCGTCAATAAGTCTATTGCTCATTGAATTCACAGTAGTGATGTGATGATAAGCGGACCTAATATGTAGTTGTCAAGCGCGACCATGAGGACAACGGCCATCAGGCCAAATGTCAATAATAGTAGACGTATGCCGGATGGATATTCAATATCGTCACCCTTAACCTCCAGCAAATTGCCACCACTACTCTTGTTAGGCACATCTTGACCAGTAGACACGTTGACCACATCAGGCGAATCGGACGCTTTTTCTGGCATTGCTTTTTCCAGATCACCTCGAGCCGCAGACGTTTCGTATGTAGTCTCCCGCTCAAGTGTAGTGTGGATAATGTGAGGTCCTGTATGTGCGACTGCTGTTTCGAATCTGTCTCGGTTTGTCTTGCGATCATTGATCTTACTCTCTGGAGGTTCGATGGAGAACAATGACATTCTTCAGAAACGTTTTGCTGGTAAGCGTCATCCGCTACAATTCACAGCTTTGGCAGAGCTATATCAGCGTTTGGCAAAGGCTTTGTGACTGGAGGGAGTTGCAAGGCGTCAGCTTGCCACCAAGACCTCTCACAGCAGACAGCAACGATTGGCCCAGAATGGGCCATCGCCAATAATTGCCCACATTCCACAGTTGGATGTGCATTGCACTGCAAGTGGTCCACCCTCAAAGTTCATTCCACCGTACCTGTTCTAAGCGCCCAGCAATGCCTGAATGAGGCAAGGTGTGACACACGAGGAACGTGTCCGACAAACATCTCGACGCAGGAGTCTAGGGTCTTATGCAACCTGCGCATGGAGGCTTATAGTCGTCGCTGTGGTGTTCCTTGGGATTATGCGTCCGATTTCTATAGGCTTTCAAATGGCGGAGATCTACTACGTAGCCGTGGGGCGTAGGAGGCACACTGAGGGATCTACGGACCTAAAGTCGATTGGGGAAACAAATCCGTTGCGCGCGCAAAATTACTTGGGCGTATTGTAAGATACTTTACCGTCCCCTTCGCCTACAATTACAACCGGGACTCCCAAGATTAGATGTGGCTTAACGTACGCAAAGGGGTGGGTGGCCTTACTGCGGGGCGCGACCTCAGCTAGGATAAAATCCTTCACCGTCCTCGGCCACCTGGCCAATGGCAACTGCCTGATAGCACACACCTGAAAACTCATACGTCAATACGAACGGTTTATCTTGAAGCGCTAATCTAAGGCTGCGCTGCAACTGAGATCCGCCTGCGAGTTCCACACCTGGCCCTTGGCCGTGTTGGTACTAGCGGCCTTTGGATGTGCATCCAAGGAACTCAGCTGTGGGTTGTACCGGGCGTCGATCATTCCCCCTTCTGCGCAATGACTGGGCTCTGATGCTTGGCCCCAAGGTGTTCAGTGGTCTCGATACCCAGCAATTGGGGAGGCCCATTGCTAGTGCCGTATATTCATTGGACAGATGGTGAAACGGTCTTCGTAATCTTTTCATCTATCTATTCACTCCTCTAAGAATCTGGCATGCCCTTGGAGATGAGAGATACAAGTGATCCCTAATCATGTCCATCGCCGCAACGACTTCCCCAGGCTTGTTATGAGCTAGAAGAAATGTGCCTTCCTTTTACAGACGAAGTGACGTCTAAGACTCGCCATCTTTCGCATCACACACATTGATCAGCCCGAGGATTTCGAGTAGAGGCAGCGAAGCTGCTATGACAGCTGCGCACTGTGCCATTGATGACCCACCTATTCACACTGCTATAGTGCCATATGCAGGTCTACTCGGCCATGGCATGTCATCACTTAATACGCCATTCTTGGCTTTTCGCGATGTCTTCGTGCTCTCACTGTGCAGGAAGTCGGGAAGCCTTTTGGAACTCAAACGATGCGCCGTTCTTTGGGAGATGGGTTTGGCTGTTAGAATTGCCTTTGTTCGAGGCCGTCTCACGTGATGTATTGTTCGTATTTCCCAGATTCCCAAATGAGCGGCTGAAATATGAGCCTACTCTCAAAAACAGTTTGTCTGGTATCAAAAACATGAAGACAGGCTTGCTCGCGATCAGGCAAGCGCATAAGACGGTCACGTGTGCTTCTATCACGTTCCAGTTGGCAAGGTTAACGCTATCCCCTATTTTGCGTGAGTGCTATGTAGGTCAGAGTTTGAGACGGACTTACAAGTCGGATCCGTCAATGAGAAGAATGCGTAATGGTAGCGAATGCAGCTTACAATGCATGTTCTAGCACGAGTCAATCAAGTCTCGGGTCCAAGATTGAGTCGAAACCTACAGGCCACCGATGAGAAACAAGCCGCCTAGAGCGACCTTTTGGCGTGTTGGCGTGTGCAACTTCCACACCATGGGCATAGGCGCGAAAAGAATGGCGAAGTCAGTTAGTATCCATGGGATCGGATCAATGACGTTCAAGAGATATTGGTTGCCACAATGCCCCGGGACATCGGGATTCCATTGCGATTTCACGGGGGAGCAGATGAAGGCCGCTGCGAGAGTGACCGAGATCCACCAGGAAGCAACAATCGCCATCAGCACCAGGGCAGTTGTCCGGAATGCTTTTGTTATGAAGATACGGTAAAGTAGTAGCAAAACGGAAATTTTTGATGATGCGAGCAGACACGGCTGCATAAGTGATGCGGAGTAGAAGACCTAGCCAAGCTGAGCGAAGGACTTCATTGACAGCATGTAAATTTCTTTCGTACCTTCTCAAAAGACACAATCTGCTCCTTGCTCAGGGTAGCAAGGTGATGTCCAAACCCAGCATATTGTACAGCTATGAATGACTCTTCGTCAGCAACAATAGAGAGGTCTGGAGAATTGTGAGCTTTACCCCAAAGGATCATCCCGGTCTCGCCAACCGCAAGTATCTATAAACCTGATTAGACGTGTTTGAGCTTCATGGGTCTTATCAACTCACATATGCCCAAATCAGCAGAAGGTCGTCGAAAAGAAACTGTGTATTCTTCATTCTCTTTGATACTATACGAGCTGCAAGCCCCGTAGAAGAGAGGACCAAGAATACCGCGCAAATACTCAAGACAGCACCATTCTTGTTCATTTCCGACTCAGAGCTGGCTTGGCGTATTATAATTCGAGCCATATTTATACACCCAAAACGGAAAATTCGCGACACTGTTCGTTTCTTCGAAGGAAATACAGCGCCTTCATCAACCTCTGCTCGCAGAAACGGACCAGTTTAAGAGAGTTGCGCTTTTCAACACAGGTAGCACTGTGCCACAGCAAGCGGGTGGGGCTAGAAGTCGCCAAATTACCAGGGGGCCAACAGCCCTCAGGAATACGTCTTACCGAATGCAACCTACCTGGTTCGAGGCGCGGGCCAAATGTCGATCACTTTCCTTTTGCATAAGAGGATCAATCCCTGAGTGCAACACTCCGTCACCTGGACCGCATAGCCGAGGTGCAATGTAGCTCGCCCTGCATGCATAAAACCCCATCCTTTACGCCGCACATTGAATGGCGTAAGTTTAAGCTCTGAATCCTGAGATTCCTGCGCACATGTATCAATAGGCCTCGTTAGAGCCACACAGCCTCTTACTTTTTGCGGCGAAGGTGCGAATTTCCAGAAGTCATCCTGCCGGACTTCCCAAGGCTGAATGTTGTAGCGGCAGGAGTGTAGTGGAGTTCACGGAGCGTATTATTGCAGGCCATTGACTTGGCTGGGAGTTCTAAAATTCTAAAAATTCTATGCGACGTTTATCCTTTGCTCGGTGGTAACATTTTCTCTCCTGCCCAGATATTGAGGCTTCAAGTTGCCTGCCAAGGCTCAGTCTCAATCTGAATGAACCAATTTGCCTCAAGTTGTTGTGCAGCGGCCGGGCGAACGGGCTGGGGGTCAAATCTCGAGAAGCCGGGTTTCACAAGCTGCCCAGAGAACCGTGCCGCAACCCAGTCTAGGTAGATCTGGAGGCCAGCATACATCGCTGGTGCGTGCGAAACGTTGGGTAGCAGGTGATATTCGATCTTAGCTGAAGGATCTGCTTTCACGGTCTCGTTGACAGCGTCTGTCACAGATTGAGGATACACAATTGGATCAACGCCTCCTTGAATAACAAGCATGGGGCCACTGATACGCTTGCCGCCAACTGCTGCAATCTTTTGATAGTTCTGAACCGAAGTGTTGTTTTGCCAGCCATGTTTAAGGATGTTTGCTGACTGGATGTTGTAGAGGACCGTATTGCAGCCTTTGAGCGCGACATAGGTGTCAAGGCTTTGTTGGCCCTCTGGTGTGAAGATTTGTTCAGGCTTGAAATCAGGAAAATTCGCAATCAGGCTAGGAGCCATCATTAGGATTAAAAGAGGCACAATGGCCCCGGTCGCCGGTAAATTCAGAACGCGTGTCACTGGAGACAACGCGATGGTACCCAAGTGCCCATCCATGGGTTCAGAGACGAGCTTCTCTGCAAATCCCCAGGCCGCAAGTCCACCTTCTGAAGAGCCAATGACTACAAACCTCTTTGATAGTTCAGGGAAGGCTTTCTGAGCTGCTGGTATCGAGTATGCAACATCGTTGGCCTGTGCAAGACCGTTTAGATACTCGTGCACGATGGACTTTCCGGATGCATCTGCTCCGACGCCTAGCCCGGCATAGTCCGTAGCAACTACAACATAGCCGAGTAGAGCTAGTTGATATGGTGCCTGAAAATGATGCCACAGGTTATGAATATTGCTAGGGGCGCACTCGTCGTTGGTCCCGCTGGTACCGTGAGCCCACACAATCACGGGAAGGCCGTCTCCAAAATCCCGTGCTATGTAGGGCCACAGTACATACGCAGAGACCGGTACGAAGGTGCCGTTTGAGGTCCTGGATTGATACATGAAACGCGATAGAGAGAGATTAGGAGCCAGTGTGTAGAGGGAGGTGTTTGTTTCCCGCTCGACCTTCAGTAGAGTACCTGGTATAACATCTGTAGCATCTTTAGGTGCAGTGTAGAAGGGATCCTGGGTCACAGAAGGACGTGCACGGTATGAGAGCTCGAAATTGTGGGCATTGATTGTGACGTTTGACGAGGAAGCCATGGTTGTGTCTCTTCGGTATTGATGGTGTATTGAAGTTGGCTGATTGCCTGTAGCAATAGCCTTCCCTGCAAATGTTATGAATAGGAAAGATGGCGCAGCAGTGCAGACGAAACAATTCCACCACATTGTGTGGGAAGAAATCTTGAAATCAGGCGATGGTAGCGCGGGGACGAAGATTGTGTGGGAGGAGGGTACAAGGATACTTGCAGAGTTCAGTGTATCCGTGCCATTCCTGCGCAGGTGAAAATTGTGTTGACCACAGGAGCAAGCAGCGCAAGCAACAATGTTTGTCGGATACGTGACGTCAATCACAATCACCCCACCGGTGCTAGTCTCAGTACTCCTACTTTTGGGGGGGAGGCCTAGCTCTACTATGGCCTAGCCTTCGCTCGTACCTCGCTATGGGGGCCAATCATATGTCAAGCATATCACATAAGTAGCCTTCCGCCTACGCGGAACGCGCTTTCTGCGGGTGAGACTTAGGGACTTCAACCCCACCAAAATTAGGGGCTCCCAGGCCTGGGCATGGACGGATTCTTCTGCCACTCGGGAGTCTGTCAGGATGCTCAAGAGTGTTCGCCTTGCCCCCTGGGATTTCATGTCCGGGGATGCAGTTTCCGGGGCAATTGAAGTACAGTAAGGTACCTTAAGTAAACTAGCGTGACTAGGTACTTAGTATCCGCACTTCGCTATCTCCGGCTCGGAATCCCGGGCCGCCCGCCGACCGCTTTGAGGCGCCCTCAAGGCTGCAGACGGAAGGAGGTACCTACTTCCAAATTACTTCGATGTATCTTTGAGAGTGAGGCTTCAGCACCTGCCGTCCATCGGGACTTATTAAAACTATGAAGAGCAGGCGACAGGGACTCAGGAGAGGCAAGGATCAGCATTGGGGTGGATACCCCATGCTGAAAAGCGGGCTCGACGAGTCATCGTTGGCCAGTTTGTACCAAGAGCAATCATTTCTCATATCATGGGCTGTATCAGATGCAGCTAACAGGTCGCCGTTCTGATCAACTTTCCCTCCGCTCATGCTGTCATCCATAATCCTGTCGCGTAATTGCTGCACTTCATTCGCCTGCAACAACAGTCTAGAATCCTTCAGCTATGCCGATCTGATGCGCCGCCTTCGCCGCAACCCTGAGTCCGTCGAACAAGGTTTACATCAAACCCTGTTATTCCGATCCTTGAAACTGAACATCTTTAGCAGACCGTGCGCCCAGTCGCCGGTTTCCATGAGGTACTGTTTGCCCTAGTCCGGGTCAAACGCGCCGCAGAATTGCATGAGGCATTGAGTAAAGCATACTTGGTAATTGAACAACGTCGCCAATAGAGCGGTGTGAGAGGTTCAATAAACATAGGACCCGTTAATTGGATAGATTAGGAATGGACGTTTATCAGCATGGCACAAGAGACCGGACCTTCGATGAAGACTAGCCCACCATGCAGACCGTGTTAGTGACTGCACACTGGTATTGCGCCGAGCTAGCGGCTAGTAGGTGTCTTCTCAATACGGTAATATAGGCCTCTATCGACTCACCATACCTGCTGTGAACCTCTGTATTCGGTATTGCACCGCTCCTTGCAGCGTTCCAATTCTCAAGCAAGCGCTGGCCATCCTTCGAGATCTTCTGAACTAAATCCGGGCAGTGGGATTCCCGCAGCTGGAAGTCTGTGTCGATCTGTCGACTCCCAGCTGAGAGGCTGTGCTTGAAACATATGTCAATGGCGGTGGGTGTCTGTTCTGTCGAGCCTCAACTCGTCCGTGGCCCATCTGAAAAAAAAGGCCCAGTGGGTCTCCTTCAGCAATCCCTAGAGCGAAATCTGAAGGGTAACATCAAGTACCACTGCTTCTTGATTGACAAGATCAGTCAGTCATGGTCACTAGCAATGCAACGCCGATTGCCATTGTTGGCATAGGGTTTCGGTTTCCCGGGGATGCCACAGACCCTGAAAAGCTCTGGAAATTGCTCACTGAAGGGCATAGCTGCTGGACGGGTGTTCCAACAGATCGATTCAATGATGCGGCATTCTACCATCCTAACGCAGATGCTCCTGGAACACACAACCATCGCGGAGGGCAATTCCTGACTCAAGACGTCGCTGCGTTTGATGCCGAGTTTTTCCGCACATCGCCAGCCGAAGCTCAATCAATGGACCCTCAACAACGAGTCTTGCTGGAAACGACTTATGATGCCTTCGAGAGCTGTGGAAGCACGTTAGAAAGTTTACGCGGCTCGAATACTGCGGTCTACGTAGCTATGTTCTCCAGTGACTACGATCGCAACATATACAAGGACACAGATGATATCCCTAAATATCATACCACTGGAACGGGCGGGGCTATCCTTGCTAACCGTGTTTCGTACTTATTTGATCTAAAAGGACCTTCAGTGACCCTGGACACAGGCTGCTCTGGCGGCCTGGTAGCGCTCCACTACGCGTGCCAAAGTCTGCGCACTGGTGAAGTGGACACGGCCGTTGCTGGGGGAGTGAATCTCATCTTGAGTCCGGATAGTATGATCGGAATGGCCAACCTTAAGTATGTACGCATTAGCCTTTAGTCTCCTGGATGGGCTGACGAGCGAACCAAGTATGCTCAACGAGGACGGAAGGTGTCATTCCTTCGATAGCCGAGGATCAGGATACGGTCGGGGGGAAGGCAGTGCGACTGTCATTGTAAAGAAACTAGACGATGCTATTCGTTGCGGTGACCCCATACGAGGAATAATTTGCAACACTGCTGTCAACCAAGATGGTAAGACTTCTGGCATTACTTTTCCCAGTCAAATCGCCCAAGAAAACCTCCAGCGATCGATCTACGAAAAGACCGCTATAGATCCTCGGACGGTTGGGTACGTAGAGGCCCATGGGACTGGGACCTCTGCAGGTGACCTTGCCGAGATAGGAGCTATTGGAGCTGTGTTCTGCAATGATCGCGAATCACCTCTTTACGTCGGATCTATTAAGTCGAATGTTGGGCATCTAGAGAGCGCAAGTGGACTTGCAGGTTTGATCAAAGCAATCCTCGTATTGGAGAAAGGCCTCATCCCTCCGAATGCCGATTTCCAGGTGACAAAGGCGGAGCTGAAGCTGAGCAACCACAATATCATAGTCTGAGCCCCTCCCCTGTATATGTATTTGTGACTTACGATGTGCAGATACCGAAGAAGCTCGAGGTGTTTGGGGACTATCCAATTCGCAGAGCTTCGGTCAACAGCTTCGGCTATGGAGGTACCAACGCGCACGTGATTCTCGAGCAAGCACCAGACGTCAAGCTTTACAACCCAGAGAACGGCGTCGAGGCGGATGTAATCATGAATGAACAGGGTAATTCCCTACCAATGGAGCAGATTCGGCCGAGATTGTTTGTTCTATCCGCGAGGACGAAGATCTCCCTCCTTGCCGCTGTACGGAACCTCAACAAGTGGACTTCTACCCGTGAAAGCTTCAGCGATCTTGAGAATTTGGCGTACACACTCTCCGTTCGACGCTCGAAGCTAGAATGGCGCTTTTCATTTGTGGCAAAGCACTACTTGGACATCATTGACGCTACGAAAGAGGCGAAGATAGACAAGAACCTGAAGAAAGTCTCGCTCGACTTCCGAGTGACTTTCATTTTCACTGGCCAAGGAGCACAGTGGTATGCTATGGGACGCGAGCTCATCACGACCTGCTCTCAGTTCAGAGATTCTCTTTCGAATTCAGGTTTGATACTGCAGGGGCTTGGAGCTTCTTGGAACCTTATCGATGAGCTATTGCTTGATGAGTCTGAGTCTCGGGTCCACCAAAGCTGGTTCGCACAGCCTGCCTCCACTGCGATACAGATAGCTCTCGTTGATCTTCTTGAAAGCATCGGAGTTCAGCCACATACGGTGATAGGCCATTCGAGCGGAGAGATAGCAGCTGCGTATGCAGGAGGAATTTTATCACAAGCGGCAGCTATGCGGATTTCTTACCATCGCAGCTTCGTCTCCAAGTATCGAGACAAGACGACGTTTTCGAAAGGTGCAATGCTTGCAGTTGGTCTATCTGAGGAGGAGGTTTCAATGTACATTGCCCAACTTGGCTATGATGATATCTGCGTCGCCTGCGTGAACAGTCCTGCTAGTACAACAATTTCTGGGAATGAGGCCTCTATCGATGGGCTTCACAACAAACTTCAAAGCTCGTCAATCTTCAGTAAAAAATTGAACGTCGATACGGCATATCATTCATGTCATATGCAAGAAGCTTCCACTCGGTACCTCTACCAATTGAATGGCTTGGATGTGAAAAGCCCCAGGAAGTCAAGGAGATTCATCTCGACAGTGACCGCTTCGGCCAAAGATTCTGGATTTGGACCAGAATACTGGGTGGAGAATCTTGTCTCCAAAGTGCGTTTCTCTGATGCCATATTGAAACATGTCCATCTAGAGCAGGGCTTCGACAGCTCATCCGCGGGCCATGCAAAGCAGATCGTGATTGAGATCGGACCGCATGCTGCGCTATTAGGACCCATACGCCAAACAATCGAAGCAAGCATTGAGGCCTTCGAGTACAATTATGTCCCTGTACTTGTCCGAGGAACCAGCGCTCTCACTTCCTTTCTGAGTCTTGCCGGCAAGCTGTTTGAGTATGGGTTTCGAGTGGATTTCCACTGGATCAACTCAATGTGCTCAACAAAATCTGACCTTACAGTCGTTCATGACCTACCTCCCTATCCTTGGGACCACTCGCATCGGTACTGGCACGAGTCCCGACTGAGTAAGCAGCATCGATTTCGAGGGCAGGGCCCTCACGATTTGCTTGGTACCCGAGTCGCCAGTAGTACCTCACTTGAGCCACACTGGCGACATCTTGTCGGCGTTGAAAGCCTGCCGTGGCTCCAAGAGCACGTGATTGATGATCTCATCGTTTTCCCTGGGGCCGCGTATATTTGTATGGCGATTGAAGCGGCTCGTCAGCTCTTCATTGACCTACAGCATTCAGAAGACTTCGAGATAGAGATCAAGGCCGTGTCTTTCTCAAGGACCCTGGTAATTCCTCAGGCCCCAATCAGAGTGGAACTCCATCTTAGCCTTGTCAAACCATTGAACACACACGAGAAGCATGCTTCTGCATGCCGTGAATTTCGTATCAGTGCTCTTTCGAGCGAAGGCATTTGGAATGAGCACTGCGGTGGCCTGGTCGTGGTACATCATTTAGGCCGATCGGCCAGTGGCTCCACCTCTGACCCAGAATCAAAAGTCGGCCACTGCCAGGCAATCGGGCTCGACTCCTTCCAAGCGGGTCGAAAGACCAAACTTGACCCTCGAAACCTTTACCGGGAGCTAAAGTCTAACGGCAATTACTATGGACCGTGTTTTGCAGCTGTCAAAGACGCATATATGTACAAGGATTCTCGTTTGTCTACCCAGGTCGAGATCCCTGATGTGGCACAATCAATGCCAGCCCAATATTTGAGGCCACATATCATCCATCCTACAACTTTGGATGCTCTTATGCATTCCACCCTACCCTTGTATACAGCGCACAAAGGCCCTGGCTCTGTCATGCTAACCGCAATCGAGAACTTCCGAATCTGTTCCACCATTGACCGGAGTCCATACAAACAGCTCCATGCAGAAGCTTCCATGAGAAGTTATGGGCCCGCGAGCGCCAAGGCTGACATTGTCGTATTTGACCAGCAAGTCTCAGCTAAGCCAGTAATACGAATCGCCGCATTGGAACTTCGAGGGTTCGCTCGAAAGCCCAGAGCTGTGTCAGCTCTCGTACAGCCTCGGGCTACTTGCTATCGTGTGAAGTGGGAAACGGATCCAGATTTCCTCTCGCCTTCAATCTTCACCTCCACCAAGTCAGCTGCAGCAGCAATCTCTCCCAGAATGAAGGTAGAAATGTTGAACCGAGCGGCATTGATATACATGGACCGCAGCATTGTGGAGCTCGAGCGACGGTTCCAAGAGCCATCTAAACCACATCTTAAGAGGCTTAAGGACTGGATAGAACGACGTCAAATTGTTGGAAGGAACAGATGTCATGGCGAAGTAGTTGGGACATTGGGCGATGACTCTCTATTAGAGCAAGTGCAACATCACGGTGTGGAGGGTCGATTGTTGTCTCGAATAGGAATGTCCTTGACATCGATCTTGATAGGAGACATCGAGCCACTCAGTTTGATGCTCGAAAACGACCTTTTGTACCAGTTCTACGCAAACGATTCCTCTACTCGATGCTACGCTCATATGTCGCAGTACCTCAAATATCTATGCTTCAAGAACCCACGCATGACAATCTTAGAAGTTGGTGCGGGCACAGGAAGCGCAACCGTTCCCACCCTCACGGCTCTAAGTAGCGCCGAAGGTGTAGCGCAAATGGGCCACTACGATTTTACAGACATATCAGCTGGATTCTTCGAAAAGGCCAGAGACCTTCTGGCAGAGTGGGGGTCCTCGATTTCATTCAAAACACTTGACATTTCACAAGATCCTGTAAGTCAGGGATTCAAGATACATTCATACGACCTGGTCGTGGCTTCGAACATTATTTACGCAACCAGCAGCATCGCAAAAAGCCTTACAAACCTGCGTAGGCTTCTCAAGCCTCGAGGAAAGCTAGCATTGATTGAAAATACACAATCGCAACCGTTTTTGGGGCTGATATTTGGAACACTCCCCGGATGGTGGCTCGGTAAGTCTAGATACTACCTCAGTCCGATGTTGAGCAGCAAGCCTATTCCATTCGATACTGACCCTCAGCTCTAGGGGTCAATGATGGTCGTCAAGACAGCCCTCTCCTGACACAAGATAAATGGCAAATTGCCTTATCAGGCGGGTCTTTTACGGGACTTGATCTTACTATCGACGACTATGACAGACTAGCGCAAACGTCGACTTTCATGATCTCTTCTGCCACCACCGCTGCTCACCACGTGTTGCGCCATTCAGTTAGGATCATAGCGAATGATGACAGCTCGGATACTAGCCGTCGTTTTGCCGGCGCAATTCGGTCAGAACTCGAATCGCACGGACTCGAGGTCTCTGTCATCTCATGGGAGTCGAATCTTCCCATGGCCGGTGTCATCTCTGTGGTCATTGACGATAGTAGATGCCCACTGCTATTGAATTCCACGCCTGCAAGGTTTCACCAAATTGTAAGTCTTATGGCTCAGTGTACCGCTGTTCTCTGGATAAGCTGCCATGGGGGCGTTGGACTTGATGCAAACCCCGAATCAGCACTTGTGACTGGACTGGCTCGCACAGCTCACGCAGAAAACCAGGCCTTGAGATTGGTCACGCTTGATATACAACAGTCTTTTGATTCTCAGTCCAAGTCCAGGATACTTTCGATCGTATCTAGTCTGCTCTTTCGCTCCTTTGACTTATCTTCGGATGATGTGGTCCTGAGAGAGCGGGAGTATATCTACAAAGATGACAACCTATTCATACCTCGTATTGTGTCGGATGACAATGTGAACCGATGGATGTCTAGTGGTTCAGACAGACCGGAAGCAGACCGGAGGCAGGGCAGAGACAAACCGGAGACCGCGATGGACGTCTACGGCCAGGCTAGACGTCCATTGAATTTCAATCCAGGCATGACAAGCTTGGTTGATGACCTCGACCTCATAGATGACAATGCATTGCAGAAACTGCTCGATGAACTCGAGGTGGAAATTGATGTGAAGGCATACGGAGTCAATCCTGGAACTCTAGATTTTGTTTGCGGTCAGACAGAAGCACCTTCAGTGGTCACAGGATGCACCGGCATCATCACAGCTACGGGCTCGAAAGTCTCGAGTCTCTCCGTGGGTCACAGAGTATGCGCTTTCGGGATGATACCGTTGGCCAATAAAGTCCGAGTCGATGGCAACAACACTGTTCGGCTACCCGATTCGATGTCTTTCACTGTTGGAGCATCAATTCCGTTGGCTTTCATGACAGCTTACCATTGCCTTGTTCCTTTGGCAAACCTGAAGATAAATCAGAGCATCATGATATGTGCAGCAACTGGATCTGTTGAGCAAGCTGCAATTCTGATCGCCAAGCACATTGGGGCAGTGATACTGGCTATAGTGAGCAGCAGTTCAGAGCGAGACTCCCTCATCGAAAGATTTGACATGCCCCCGGCCCATGTTCTGGTTGACGATGGGAAATCAGCCTGGGGAAACGTGATGCATGTAACGGGTAGAAATGGAGTCGATCTCGTACTGAGCCGTGGATCGACGGCACTCTCCGAAGAGAGATTGGCCAGCGCTGTGTTCGGCGGAACTATCGTCCAGATAGTGGAGATAGGATCTTCTTGTATAGAACAAGTGAGAGCAATACCTTCGGACCAAAATCTGACATTCAGGATAGTTGATCTAATAGCCTTGATCCGACAACGACCTCTCGAGGCCACTTCCCTGTTCGCAGAGGTCATGTCGTTGTTTGAAAGAGGAATTATACAACCAAAGCATTCAATCACAGTGAAGCCAATTCCACAGATCCGGGATGCTCTGGAAATCTTGCAGGCCTAGACTGAATACATTGTCTTAGAAAGCGGCGAAGGCTCCATTGCGAGCACAATGAGCGACCAGCGTACTACCTTAACCCTCGATGGGAATAGGTCCTATATTATTGCTGGTGGTTTGGGTGATGTTGGTAAAAGGTTGTCAGAGCTGATGGTCAGAAGAGGCGCCAGACACATCGTAGTTTTAACCAGACGAAAGTTGGACGTTGATGAGCATCGAAATATGGAAGCTGACCTTCGGCTGATCTCGCCCACCTTTAGATTGCACTGGAGGACTTGTGATATCGCCCACGGCGTACAGGTCAAGGAGTGCGCCACTAGTCTTCTCTCAAGCGGTGTTCCGCCCGTCAAGGGAGTCATTCAAGCAGCTACCATCTTGGAGGTAAATTCTGAGACATGTTGACCATTTACCTGGTACTGACGAATCAAGGATCGCACGCTTTCACAAATGACGCTCGAAGACTTCAGTATTCCCCTACAGGGAAAGGTCCACGGAACTCGGAATCTGTACGCGGCGTTCGAGAACATATCACTTGACTTCTTCGTCATCCTCTCCTCTGTCTCTGGCGTGATTGGCACCAGTGGCCAGGCTAACTATGCGGCGGGTAACGCTTTCCAAGACGCCTTTGCAAACAGCAGGCCCAGTAGAAGATTTCCATGCGTCTCCCTTGATATTGGTTTGTTGGAGGATGCCAAATTCAGCAATTCGAAAAGAGAACAGAACCTTGCACGTCATGGAATGATCCCTATGAGATCCGATGATTTGCTATCTTTACTGGAGTATGCGATGAGTCCTCAAGCTGCTCAGGACCAATGCAAGCAAGTAGTCACTAGCCTCGACGCAGTATCCCTCTCTCGAGTCGAAATAGCCAACGCCAACACGAACAGCCCATTGTTTTGTCACATCCGGCAGTTCTTAGGCGAGGGACCCCCAAGCTCGAATTCAACAGCCGCCAGGCCCCTAAGAACGGCTGTCTCGGAATGCTTGGACGTAGCTCAAGTGCACGAAGCTGTTATAGCCGCTATCACCCGAAAGCTGTCCAGGCTTGTAGCTTTCGACGACCTCGATCAGAAACTCGATGCTTCCATGGCAGAGCTGGGCTTGGACTCCCTGATCAGCACAGAGTTAAGGAACTGGATCTCTACGGAGTTTCAAGCAGCGACACAGGTCTTAGAAATCCTTGATCAGGCCAGTATCAGGAGCCTAGCGTCACTGGTCGCATCTCGCTCGGAACTTGTCCAGAAAAAGGTCGAGAGCATGTCCCCTGAACAGAACAAAATCGGAGACGAGCCGAACCTCTCTACCGAGGTAGAAAAGCGAATTTCGACTGGACAGAAAGCAACTTCGTGGAGAAATGAACTTCCTGCTCTGCCCCTACCAGACCTAGAGACCACCTTGAGCTTGTATCTGGACTCCAAAACAACCTTTCTCTCGCAGAAAGAGCTTGCTCATACGTCGAAAGTCATCACAGAATTTTTGGAAGGTGGTGGATTTGGACGAGAGCTTCAAGATCGACTGGAAGCACGCCTTAAGCATCCAGACATCGAGAATTGGCTGTCAGAACCATATGCTGATAAGATCTATCTGGAACGAAGAGACCCTATTCATCCGACTGGCATTTTTTATGGCAGCCATCTTTTGAGCAATGTACCCCACACCCAAGCTGAGAGAGCAGCGGTCCTATCTATTGCAGCGCTAGAGTTCAAACATTCAGTAGAGGCTGGCACGGTGGAGCGTGATCATGTGTATGGCGAACCCGTATGCATGGAGTCCCTGAATTGGCTGTTCAACACTGTCCGTGAGCCCAGGATCAGCATTGACAAGATGCTTAGATTCCCAGGACACGACCACATGATAGCTCTGAGACACGGGCATATATTCAAAATTCCCTTGAAAAGTGGATCGGACAATGTATCATATCGGAGACTTAAGACTGCATTTGAACAAGTCCTAGCCAGCTCGAGAGACCGACGACCTTCCGTCGCCACGTTGACCGCAGATGAACGCAATTCCTGGGCTAAGGTAGGCACTCGCTCGGAATGAATGGCCAAAGCTCACCATTTTAGGTTCGAGAACATGTCAAGTTAGTTGATAGGGCTAATAGCGAAGTATTGAGCGCAATAGAAAGCGCAGCTTTCGTGGTATGCCTTGACGATGGGAAACCGAGCAATGCGTCAGAGCGCTGCAACCAGTTCTTCCTAGGCGACCCTTCCAACCGATGGAGCGACAAGACCCTGCAATTTGTCGTCTGCGAAAATGGAGTATCCGCTTTCGTTGGGGAACATGCAATGCTCGACGGGATGAGCGTCAGGCGATTCAACATCTCAATCACACGTGCAATCATGCACCATAAAGCAGAGGAAGTGACCGGCGAAGCCTCCCTAGACGGCGTCGAACTTGTTCAAGAGCTATCCTTCATGACCGACCCCGTCCTCAAGGTCCGTGTCTCTCAGATCCAGCAGCAATTCAGTGAAAGATATGCACCTATCGAATTTGTCCATTACAAAGTCAGCACTCTAGGCAACAACTTCCTCCGTAAACACAAATGTCCTTCCAAGGCAGGCTATCAGGTCATCATCCAACTAGCCTGTCTACTCTACTACGGCTACCAACCAGAATCCTGGGAAACAGTATCCATGTCCTGCTTCCACCACGGTCGCGTCGACTGGATACAAGCTGTCCAGCCAACAATGGCCTCATTCTGTACCGCAGCGCGCGACCCCACCATCCCACTTGCGCAAAAACAAAAAATGTTCTTCGACGCCGTCACCACCTTCGCTAACACAATGACACTCATCAGGCGCGGCCACGGCTTCAAAGCGCACCTGCACGCACTTCTAGCCATGGTACAAGAGGGGGAGCCGACCCCTGCCCTCTTCGAAGAGCAGGCGTGGCGTGACACTATGGTCTCAAGCGTCAAGACGGTGAAGACGGATTGTTTGGAGGGCGCGATGCTGCAGGAGACGGCGTTCTTGATGGCGGAGCCGAAGTGTATTTTCTTACATTACGAGGTCGAGGATGACGGGTGAGCAACTAACTCCATGGTTTGGGCGAGGAAGATGTACTGACGAGATGCTTTTATAGGTGTATATTTTTCGTACAGGCGTGGCCTGGTCGCACGAGGGCTATTTGCGAAGCACTAGAGAGAGCGGCGGGGATGGTAAAGGCGATACTTGAAGTAGATGCGTGATGCTATTTTTCAAGTGGAGGTAGAGGTACCTATAACGCTTAAGTACAATGAGATTATTTTGTTGATATTGGTCCTCTGAGTGATATTACGATTGGAAAGAAAGATACATAGGTACATAGAGTACAAGAAGCATCACGAGAGTCCTCTAAAGCAATGACAGATAATCTTCATTCAACGCTTCAGCCTCTATATCGAAAGCAAGAAAATCAGCTGAAAAGTCCCTTAAAACACGAGCCCTCGCTCCCTCTTGGTCCGCATTCTAATCGAGACAAAAGGTAGCCAGTTACAACAATCTCGCAGCCAATCCCTCTCCAATCTCCCTCACTTGCCCATCCCAAACACACCATCAAGCCAGCCAAAAACAGCCTGATTCAAAACTACCGCAGCACCAACCTGACAATGCTCCCCCGCCCCATCTACAGCATTGAAAGGAAAGTACGTCGCCCGATCCCCAAGCGCCGCCTTCAACTTCTCCGGCTGCCCCTTGAAATTCTGCTCGTTCTCCGCCGCTCCCACAAAGACCGGAACCGTGATCTTGTCCGTGAGTCCCTGCATCGTCATATTGGTCGCCTTGCGGAGGAAATCATAGCCGGATCTGAGCTTGAAGCTCCAGAGTCCCTGCTCAACGCCCCAGCGTAGGGAAGTGGGTGCTTTGGGGCTCGCCGACGCCGAGGTCAACGCCGCATCGAACGCGGACTTGTTGCCTGAGTTGTACAAGGAGAGTAGAGATGGTGGAAGTTGGTTCAGGAAGCCTTCGCCGGGACTGTAAATGCCATCGATCGCCACGACAGCTTGGATGCGATGCTCAAACGCAGCGGCTCGTGTCGCGAGCCACCCGCCGAAGGAGTAGCCGTAGAGAGCCACGCGCGACATGTCGACCTCTGGCAGCGTGGAGAGATGGTCAACGACGGGCGTGACCACCTTCTCCCATTCGATGATGAAACCCAAGTCCTGATCGCGGCGGACCGTCGGCTGGCCCGGCCCTTCATACGTGATGACATTCCAAGCGCGTTCCAAGGCCGCAAAGCCGGTGACATGAAGCATCTCTTCCTGGGAGCCGTCGTAGCCATTGCAGACGATGAGAGTGGGACGCTTGGTTTGCCCCCGGCTGTTGGAGGGATCCGCGGCATAGAAGATGGCCGGTATGTCGAAACCGTCGCCTTTCAACGTCACACGCCGTCCGGGAATGGGTAGTAAGGAGAGAGCCTTGTCAAAGGCAGCGGTCTGCTGAACCCACAAGTTTTTGATCTCAGGGTCTTCCCAGTCGCCGTGCAGGTAGAAATCGGCAGCACGATAGTAGTTGGAGGCTGCAAAGAGATCGTCGCGCACGCTGACCGGGTACTTTTTGGCGTCCACGCCGTCAGCGCGCGAGCGGACTCGATCGGCGAGGTTATGGAATGCTGAGCTGAAACTCGAGAAGTTACCCGGTGCGATCCCGTTGGCAGCAGTGAGGACTTCTGCAACATCTGACCCGCCATAACGGGCGTGACCCAGGACGCGTAGGATTTCGAAAGCAAAGGCACTGTCGGAACTCAGGGGAAGTACTTGGGCGCCCGAGTCAGCCAGAGCGGGCCATGGTTGAATAGAGGCGAGGAGGACGCCGGAGATGGAGACGAAACTCTGTAGGCCGTACATTGTGGGATTTGTTGGGAGAGGAAGGTGGTGATAATTGCTGAGCTGTAGGTTGAATGTTTTATCGTAGAGACTGAGGTAGCCTCTTTATATATTGATTCTCATGGAGAATTCTAGGCTGACATAGCCAGACATAAAGGAGGTGGCCGTGGCAACGCCGATACGGCACAATCCTTACCGACAATCCGGACCTTGGTCCTAGCGCACACATCCTCCCAAACCAGTGTCTAGCCCGCCTGTTGGACTTTGACACAGAAGACTTCCCCATTAGCAAGATTCGCGCGGACATTCGGCGGAAACACGGCGTTCTTATCGGGGTAGCTGAGTGAGGGAGAGAAATCCTTTCGCGTGAGGCTAAGAATAGTCCCTGCGATGATCTACCACCAAAGCCTCATCTCGCGACAATTCCGACGGTCCGATACTAGCCATGGCAGCGAGACGGCGAAAGAAGTAGAAGGATGACCAAGGCCAAGACGGGCATCAGACCAACAGATCGTGTTGTCCTTATAGAGGAATGGGTCGCTTAGAATAGCCGCCATCGGACTCGGACCCCGTCGGTCACTTTAGTCCCAAACTCACAGCCAATCATCCCAGCTATCCAACATTGTATTGCTTCCCTCTTTTGTCTCGTTGTATGAATAAGCCCCTCAGTGGATAATATACAGGCGTTCATGTTCCCTTTGAAGATGGTTGCTCTGCAGGCCAACGGGTATTGCGAAGGCGATAGTGATTTTGCCCTGCTTGTACAACAGTACTATTGTCTAGATCCAACATTTTGCTCACCCTACCAACTCACAGAGTACTGCCGAGTTCCTCATGAGATAATGATGTGAACAGCGAGCGCGTCTGAAGAAACCGTCGATCCGCAAGATCGTGGGTAGTACACACATCGATATATATATTGCAGACTTTTGCCAGCTGTGGGATGACACACGGTGAAGCGCATGTACTGATACCATCAACGTTGCGATCATCCATCTCCAAGCCGCGTAATCCATATCAGCAATCATCGTCAATGCCAGGTTTCCGCACACTTCCTGGCCCCATATTGTTGTTCCCCCCAATCGCGCCTCCACGTCCTCCCCAGCCATCTGACTTTCAATTTTCAGTATATGGGGAGGCTCTCACAAAACCTGGAAATTCCCATACGTCCCAGACATTCTCCGACGCTAGTTTAAACCTCACTCGTTGCATGACGACTTCAATCAAGCTTCAATACAACCTTGACGTATTGCTATTACCATTGCCATCGGCAGAGATGCTCGTACTGCCCTAGCTCGAACCCAAGCTCGAGCCAGAGGCCCCGAACATGTGATCCGTCGGAGGCGAGAAGGCAGTGAATGAGTTGTGGGCGCCAGCTATGGGCGGTAATGAGGCCCCTCGTGTCGTGCCTTCTGTCGCTGTATGTTCTTCATCTTGCATCTGGGGCGGACGGTAAGGGGTGTTGGGCGAGATATCTTTGTCGCCCGCAGTAGAAGAGCGTTTTGTTAGACCAGACATGTCACTGAATAGGCCGCTGTCATCCGTGGTGCCATTGATGGCGGTATTTAAACCGGCGAGTTCGCGAAGCCTAGCATCTAACCCGCTTCCCTCGATGTCCAGATTCAATTGGATTGAAAACAACTCCGTAAGAGCAATTTTGCTCTGCAGTGCTCGCAACACGGTGAGGAGAAAATCTAAGTGGCCAAGAATTTCCTGGTGGCCTGGGGCTTTCTTGAGGTACTGTACAAAGACACGAGCTGCGACAAATAGACAGAACGCTATAAAAGGGTTCATCTGAACACCGTCAGCCAAGACACTGGAATATATTGATGCTGTACTCACACCAGCCATATCCATGTCGCTCGTCATACGCATGATGTCAGCTATCCTCAGCGCCGCAACGATACAGCGAGATCTGCTTTGCTCGAGTACTCTGTGGGGCAGGCGATTATCCTCTGCTTTGAAAACAGCCGCTTGATGGAGGCGAATAGTAGATGTTGGGATGGTCAGATTTAGGAAAACGGTCTTTGGATCTCGAATGCCATTCGGGAGCCTGAGATGGTCGGGAAGAGAGATGGAAGTGTACGAGAGCAGCGTATCTATTTTCCGGTGTCGCTTCCAAAATTCTCCGTTCAGATCGTATTCTCGTGAATCCAGATTCGCCTCCGAGCGGTAAAGGTGGGTGTGAATCAGCCCAAGGAAATTGGCAGAAAGAACGACACCGGCGAACGAGGAGAGTGATTTGATTAAGGCGGGCGTCATGGCTTCGATCAGGGTCGGAGCTTCTTCAGGCCTGCTTTGTTCGAAGCCATCTTCGCTGACTGGAAGGGTATTCGATATCTAAGGTGTCAGATCAGCGTCAGGCCTCGACAAAGCCACGATTCCTTCCTCGTAGAGTGGCGTACTCACATCTTTCTCGTTTATCGACAGAGGCCAGCCGGTTGACATACTAGCGTAACGATCTACGCAGTAAGCCATCCAGAACGTTCTCCTTCGCTCTTCGCATTCCGTCCAGTCTTCCGGCAATGGCAAGGACTGCTTAGCGTCTGCGCTGACGCCTTCGACTTGATTAAGTCCCATCATGAGGACTAGACGAGCTGCTCGACCTGCACTCATCCAAGCTCTAGGAAAATACATCATCTTAAATTCATACGTTCCGATGAGCAACCAGCATTGCGCGTGAGCTAGAGAAACAAGCCCCTCGCCCCGTCCTGTCATCTCGTCAGCTTCCACGTATTTCCTTGCTCGTCTGTAGAAAATGTCTTGGTAATCCATATATCTGTCTGTGACGGTAGCGGAATGACACCACATGATATAGCGAAGGCAGATTGGAGGACGGCGTCCATGACATAGATCCATGGAAGCTTGATACCGATACTTGTGGATCATTGGTATTGATGGATGTATTTTGTCGAAATAGACCGAGGTTCTGGGACCCATTAGCTTGTACTGAAAGCTAGGAGCGAGAATCATACAACTCATCCATTGCTTCCTGCGTCGGCATTGGCTCTTCTACCCCTTGGCTCATCATCTCCCAAGAGAAGCTTTCAGCGAGGCCAAGGTCCAGATTTGGCATGATCTCTTGATCTAGCATCATTGCTGGAGCTGTGCTTTGTGACATAATCCAATCATTGGTGGACATGGATTCGAACGACCTCTCCAACACCGGATATTGCATGCCTACTTCCATGCTCATGTGAGTGCCAGGTGTACCTTCCATGAGTTCGGGCTCGCTTGATCCTGCATTTTCCTTGTTGGCCGTGTTGAGCTGGGTCTCCAATTGCACTGCAGGAAAGACGGCCAAATCAGTCCGAAGTCTTTATTATACGAGAGGCTATGCCACAACCTAACCGTGCTTCCAATTCCAGCACATAACCACCTTTCGACGCTCCTAGACTCCGCGCCTCATCGTATGCACAATTGTGTCCCAGCCTTGCGCATGTCGCACACGTTGGCTTTTTCCCATCGCACTTGAGCTTTCTCTTCCTGCAGATGACGCATGCTGTACGCTTCATTTTCGACGTCCTTCCATATGTGTTATCAGTGGGGATACCGGCTTGTTCCTGAGAGACGTCCGAGCCTCTAAAGCTGGGGTTTGGCTGCCAAGATAGGTCATGGACAAAGCTATTCACATCGTTGTTCGCATTAGATGCCATTGCCATGTCAGAGATGGAACAATACCGGCTGTTGCTTCGTCGACCTGTTGGGACTTCCGCACTCCGCCGGATCGATTGCCTGGACTAGGCCTGGCAGCCAGGGTACTTCTGTTCGAGGCTATGAAGTGGTTTCCATAATTAATAATTAGTCCTTCTCTCGGGATGCGATGATTAGCGTCTAGGCAGTGCCAGATACCCATGCTAGCTCCGGCGTAATTCATCCGCGTCTTGGCGAAGGTCTGCCCGCCCCTGGAAGCAAGCGACATGTCACCGAGAAGAGCATCAAAGTCAACTTAGACCACGCTCAAGGAACTCGGATCCGACAGATTCAACCATTTGATGCTCAAGTTCTTCATGGAAAGCTGTGCGTTGCCATATGGCACTCGTTGAAACCCGTTTAACAATGTGATTACCATAGGATACAGGAGGTTGAAAACACAAATCGTGTCCACCATTGCCAAACCACTAGTATAGCAGGGCTGAATGCCTCAATATCCAACTCCTCTGCTGCGACGAAAATGTCTTCCCAGCTATAGCCCGGGTCTGCTTTCTTGATCAAAGGTTCATAGATCTCCACCGCAAGTTCTGCCGCTTGACTTTTCCACACAAATAGAAAGACGTGCGTGCGCTCACAATCTTCCATACCATTCCCCATCACCTCCGAAGTTCGTGCCGCCCTCCCTTGACGAATTGTCAATAGCGGCATGCTCTGCATGAGACCTTGGATCGAGATATGGGAGGGAATTTCCATGTCACCATGTCCAAAGAAGCTAATCCAAATTCATTGAGCAGCATATTCACTATTCCAGGAGGGACCGCGGCGTGCACACCGATACAGCGGACACTGGTTCACCTTGCTGATATGCTGCTGAAGAAGCGAGTGCAGGACTTAGGTTGCCTTCCCAGCCAATGAAAACCAACAGGCAATTTGTCTCCTCTACTGGCTCTTCGCAAACGGTCCACGTACGTCCTAGCTCGCGCGATACTTGGGAGAGTGGCACCTAAGGTTACTCAGCCTGCACCTGTACCTGCTATATTTACGCAGCCATTCATTCCATGACAAGTGCTGAAACCTGCAGGGTGACCAAATCAAATTTGCCGCAGCATGGTCATGGCAAGCAGCTCTGTCTACTAGAATCGTTTGATACAGCCCTACGCTTCGCAACGCAAAGAGCAGAAGTACCTGTTTGGGCGTTGGCACCATCTTGCAAATCGCCGTAACACAGTTTCTTCTTCGGTAGTCTACTGCCATCCAGACTTGCAATTATTGACTCCGCATCATCGACCTTTTCTTCTCTGCAGCGACTTGCGATGCATCTACATATCCGGAAATACATAATTGGAAAAGAGCGTCGTTAGACACAAGTCCGCAATGGTAATCATCACGCTCACCAAAAGGATGAAGTCGGTTTCGTGCTGCATTATCGAGTTGACGGCCTTGTCAGGCATCTTCTTGTATGTTCAGAAATGGGACCTGTCAGCGTATGAACTACACGTTCTTCGAGATGCCAGGCTGTATCCTCTCCAACTTCTCCATTAACTCCCGCCATACCTTCTCCCCTACCCTTTCCCCTTCTTCACTCAACACGAAAGGGCTTTCATAGCTCACTACACTATCAGCCATGTACTTCCCCGCCGTTTCTTCGCCTCCGGACGCCGCAGCTACCAAGGTCCTACTCCCAACCTCCGCCGTTCGCGCAAGTAACCTCTTCGCAATCGCCATGGTGGTGCGCGCCAAGAAATTTTGTTCTTCGCGAAAGAAGTCGGAGCGGCAGGCGCCCGGAGTAAGGGTGTTGACTATGACCGGGACTCTTTTGGTGGCGGGAGAGGTGATGCGGGATGAGATTTGGCGCACGAGAAGGATTTCGAGGAGTTTGGTCGTCGCGTACCTGTTGGAGGGAGTCAATAGGGATGCTATAGATGGAAAGCGTTCGGGATGCATTAACCTTTCGCCCATATTCGCGTTTTCCTTGTCACTCAACGCTTCGAATATGTTGTTCGCGTTACGCTCGTGGAACGCCGTGACGAAGTGCAGATCGGAGCTGACAACCGTTAGACGGGGCGTCACGTTGTACCTCTGCGCCGTCTCCCGTAGTTTGGGCAACAGCAGTAAGCCCAGCAGAAACGTGCTGACTACGTTAGTAGTCACGGTGCTCTCGTCTTCCTCTGTGATCTCGAATTTGGTCACCATCATGCCTGCGTTTTCCAAGAGCACGTCGATCCTCTTCAGTTCCTTCGATGCCCTTGCAGTGAATTGTTTGACGCTCTCGTAACTTGAGAGGTCGAGAGGCCATACTTCGACAACGCCAAGTCGACCAGTTGATTCTTCGATGGACTTTTTGGCTGCTTCGCCCTTAGATGTGTTGCGCACCGCGAGGATCACTTTTGCGGCGTTCAAACGGGTCATGTGACGAGCTGCATCGAGGCCAAGTCCAGTATTACTGCCTGTGACTATAACAGTCTGCTCTGCAAATGATTTGACGGGCGTCGGAGGTGTCACCAAAAGTTGTGAGTATAGGAAACCCAGAAACCAGGACATGGTGGACATATTTGAACGCGATGGTTGATATTGGTCAAATTAGTGAACGGAACGGAGAATAATGCGGATGGAAAAAGGACGAATGAGATGTGAGTACTTTCGAAATAGAAATATGAAAGGGACTCTGCAGCTCAAAATGCGGAAAAGCGACAGCATTTATATACGCCGCACCCCAAGACAAGATCTTAATCTTCGCAATAGAGTCCATTTGTCAGTCGTCTCACCGAAGGCAGGAGCCGCACGGGTAGTCGGCCTTCCCACGCGGCGCACGGAAATAACTCTATCCAGGTCCCGGAAGGGATGACGGGTGCCGAGCCAATTGCGGTGAAGGGTGCTAGGTAGGAACGGGTAAGAACGAGCTCTCTTTTGATTGGTTCCCGAAGCGAAGTATGAGCGTAGGGCTGGACTAGTACCTCACCCTGCAAGCTCGATTCGGTTCTGTTTCCTCCCTTATGCCTTGACATATCAGCTACTTGGGAGCTGCAATTCATCAATCAGCCGCAACATCCAATGGCTCTTTTATCTTTCACGCGTGGCCCTCCTGCAGCTACGATGGCCTCCCAGACTGCCATACGTCGAATCCCTAGCGTCGAGTATGGCGTTTTAGGTGTTGTGTACTGGGTAAAAGACGTACGTGTGCATTATATGTCGAGCTGCTACTTTCTTGTTCCACAACTGGACTTGGCTACTAACGTCTTTAAATCGACTCCTTCAAGATGTCGAATTCAATGTCGCGGAAGCGACAAATACTGTTTATTATCGTTGCTCTCAAGGACCATTCGACGCTGCAGCCCTGAGAGCAAATGCTCCTGCAAGCTGTGCACCACGCTTTGCCTGGTCCGAGAAACCGAGCACATTCCCAATTAACATGATGTCGTGAGGCGCCCCATTTTCCACGTGTAACTCTACCTTGTTTTCCACAATTGATTTCATCCCATCCACGAGCTCGATATTGTTCTGATGCAATACTTCCACCCCGCCTGTGTGCACAAATATTGGTGTCTTGGTCTTGAACGGGTGCCGGAGAGGTGATGCATAGGGCATCTGATCAGCACGGTGTTTAAGCAGAAAGGCGGTGGCTCCCCATGCTGCAAATTTTGCAGGAACATAGTCGGTGCGATAGTTGGGACTACCAAGCCAAGTCTTGGGATCAAGCGCCGCAGAGACATCTGACCAAGGGGAGAACAGCCATGCACACTTGGGCGCGCAAAGATCTGGTGATGCATGCTCTTCGATGTAGCGGAGCAGGTTTAGGGCTAGGTGACCCCCTGCCGAGTCTCCGCTGACCACGATGCGATGTGGAGGAATCTTCATCGAGTGAGTCAAATGGACGTAGCTTGTCACTGCATCTTGCAGTGCGGCTGGGAACCGTCCGCCAGCGTTGCACGCGAGCCGATACTGGGGACAGAAAACATGCGAAGCGCCAGCTTGCTTCAGCAGTAACTGAGCGAGAAACCCACAGTTGGTCGATCGACCGTCGCCCATAACATATGCGCCGCCATGGAAGTGCAATACCACTAGATCTTCTCCATTACCCAAGCCTGACTGTGCAGCTCGTTCCGTCGAGTCTTCGTAAAGCTCAGGATACTAGGTGCCTCCAATAGATTCAGGTTGAATATCCGGATCACTGATGCCGCCGTCGTAGAAAGCTCGATCTGCCGGCTTCATAACAAGAAAGCGATTTTTCTCTGCACCTTGATTTAGCGAAAGCGGCGACTGTGCTTTGATCACAGTGATGGTGCGTAAGAAGAATCGCAATGCCATGTTTACGACCGCTTGGCGTACGGACCATTCATGATGCGGGCGAGAGCGCCGAGGCAGAAAGGCAAGGGTCCAGATAGGGAGATGCATCGTGAGTAAGGACATTGCGGTGAGCATAACGATTGACTTTCCTGGTTGTTGGGTTAAGACCGACATGTATTGACTTGAATAGGGTTTATTTTGCTAAACCAAGTCTAAACGGCGGATCTGCGATGCCAGCTGGGAACCAAGATGTTTCTGTGCGAAGAAAGAGGAGCGAACTCTGCAAAAGAAAAGAGGCTTTATGGGCGGCGAGGCAAGTCTTCGGCCGATCGAGGTTAGTTTTGTGCAGGTGCCTGTCTGGCGTTATTAAAACGCTTTCTTTCTTGGGAAGAGTTCCAAACTCTATTGAGCAGATTTAAGCAGATTTGAGCAGGATTCAACTGACAACGCTCTAAAAGCAGGTTCCGGACATCCGGACTCCGCTACGTGTAGAAGTACACGATCCTGGTGCCTGAAATCTTGGGTGTCTATCCCGTCAATCACCGTCCACACGTGACTTAGACTATCCTTGGCATTCAAATTCCATTATATATGTAACCACCTGCGTGGCAGATCTTGCGAAATATCCTACCAGGTCTACTACCTAAGCGTCCAAGGCATTGGAGTCAACCCAACTTTGATCAACTCAATTTTCAGTAATCACAATCCACAATCAAGACACCCTAGCGCTCTACTATGGCGCCCTTCCAGATAGGAGTGATGCTAGAGACTGTTCAACTCTCAGACATTACTGGAATTGACGTCTTTGGCAACCTCAGCCCGGAATACGTGAAAGTGGTTACGGACGACTTTGACGTCCCGGACATGATGCCATTCGCAACAGAGATGAAATTTCACTACATCTCATCCAATCTCGAGCACACAAAGATGACACCGTCTCTGGTAGTCCAACCCACCGTCACTTATGAGAGTTGCCCCCGAGACCTCGACATTCTGATCATTGGCGGTCCGTCTCTGCATCACCGCCCTGCAGCCGCCGACACTTTCTTGAAAGAGGCCAGCAAAGAGACCAAGATCATCATGACCACGTGCATAGGCTCGCTGTGGTTGGCTTCTTCTGGCGTCCTGGATGGGAAGAGCGCGACGACCAACCGGGGAGCACTGCCGCTGGCTAAGAAATTGTACCCCAAGGTGGAGTGGATGGATCAGAGATGGGTTGTGGACGGAAAATATTGGACCGCTGGTGGCGCGGGTGCTGGTATGTCTATTTTCGCCAAGAAACTGAATGCGATGACTGCATTCAACTACTGACCTTCCTCAGGCATTGACATGATGTCGCACTATGCCCAACAGAATTTCAACAAGGACATTGTGGCTTTCGGTCTAGAGGGATTGGAGTTTGATCCGAGTGTTCGGGGTCAGTTTTACGCGTAAGAGATTGCATGGGCCGTCGTGCACTTTAGGTGTACTATTGCTACCTTTCGCAAGATGTACGCCATGTCCGTGTCAGCTCAAAAGATACAAGAAACGCACACACATCACCGCACACAAGAACGTAGCCAATAGTAGATCAACATTGTGTTTGGCCTTAAAAAATGCGAACATATTGCCAATATCCCGAGCTACGAGGGTGCTCCATCAAGAAACATCTTCGAGTCAGGATTATCCTGAGCACGTGATAGTATCTCATACTTTCTGCTAGCAGTGCTACTTTACGTGACACACCCCTAGGTACCTAAGTAGCCATAAGAGGCTACCTCCAAACAAGACGCTAGTGCTAATCAACCGGACTCTTCGGACTCCGCCAATATCCCGCGCATCTAAATGAATCTGCATCAGTACCAACCCAACCCCAAAGCAAGTATAATAACGCAGCACATCTTCCAACTCCACCCCTCCCCTCCCCTCACAACAACCATCTCCGTCACCAACCCCCCTCTCAAAAAATGCCTCCCCCCCACATCCACACTCTCGCCCTCCTCTTCACCACCTACAGCCTCCTCATCTCCCTCTTCATCTTCCTCCGCCCCCTCCTCGCGATTGAAATCTTCGGACTCCACGTCCCAGCGTCGATGAAGGAAGATGTTGTGCCATTCATTTATATTTTTG
>JAABUK010001336.1_pt1 | contig 47453 bp, 76 predicted proteins | sample 5559141 | NCBI WGS metagenome assembly JAABUK01 (sample SAMN10711869, study PRJNA513367) | rock metagenome | isolation source: Antarctica rocks | place: Antarctica: Victoria Land, Pudding Butte nord | collected 2016-01-03 | reverse complement strand
TTAGCTGAGCTCTGATCTATGTGCTTCAGGATGAGTTGTCAGGTGCTGATATCAAAGCAGTATGTACAGAAGCTGGCCTTTTGGCACTGAGAGAGCGACGCATGCGGGTGACCCATGTAGACTTCAAGAAAGCCAAGGAGAAGGTGCTGTACAAGAAGAAAGAGGGTGTGCCAGAGGGCCTGTATATGTAGAGCTTTTGCAGTGTGGTCGTCCACTGCATTGTGATTTGTAAGGGTCTGTCATTTACATCTGATGTGCCTAAATGCTATGCATCTGAACAAACTATAAAAATTCTGACGCGCATCATAATGCACAAAGGATGGTACACAGGACATGACATTGCTACAACACAAGTGTGAGTACAGTGGCATTATGTTTGAGCATGGATCTGATGTCAATTGGTTGCTGCAAAGATCTGGTTGCCATGGTGCACTGAGTGACCCCATGACATCAGAACGGATGAGCCTTATACCATGCTGCTGCCTTGCAGAGCTTCACTCTGAGTTGATGCGTTCTCGCTTGCATCAATGTCAGCGCCAGTAAGCTGCACCTGCATCACGCAAATTGCAGTCCGCAACAAGGCTCAGCCTTCCAAGTTTGTGCACTTCAAACTTGCTGCAAGTTGTGCATACCTGTGATCTTGAGCTCTGAACTGCCTGCTTCATCTGTTCGTCCTCTTGACGCTTCTGCCAGTAATACTCTTGTATAGCCCACTCATACTTGGATTGATTCAGACCAAACAAGTTAGATAGATGCTCATCAGCTACATCCCAAGCTGTATAAGCAACTTCCCACCAGTTAGCTGCTTTGACAAATTTGCAAGGGAATTGCAAATTGCTTATGCTGACCAGTCGTCAAAGCTCGCCACACTCCTGTCCATTTGCCAGACGTTGGTGGTCGGGACTGTGCAGCAGACTCATCTGCTTGCAAGTCAACTACAGCTGCATCGTGTCTTGCTGGTAAGAGAATGTCATGAAAACTGTCTTCGGCAGACACAGCTTCAATCTCAGCCGCTGCATGTCCACTAGAGGCCATTCTCGACTCTTTGCATGCGCGCAAAACTCCTGTTAGTACTTGGTCAAGATCAGCAAGATACAAGACAAGCAACTCTGAATAAAAATTTTCAACCCTGCCTCCCTCGATGTTGTTTTATGCCTTGCAAGTGCTGGTCAAGTTCAGTTGCGGCACAGTGTGGCGATAACAAAGTTTAAGTTTGGCGCTTTGTACATCACGTCTTGCAGCTCGTTCGTCGAGCGAGACATTTTAATGTCCCTTTGACCACTCTACCTGTGAACGTGGGTTTAACGATCTCGCTACTGATCACTGCTGCTACTGGCTTTACACCTACGCGCGGATGTCCCAAGTACGTTGTAATTCAAGCAAAATGTAAACCAGCACGCACTTGGGGGCGTTCGAGTGCGACACTGCCTTTGAATGGTTCGCGGCTGTGCCGACATGCATCCAGTCCTGCAGCAAGCGCTGTCCTACGGTGAGCGCAGCATATGTAGTGCTTGGGTTGCCTATATCTGCTCAGTAAATGCACCGTCTGGTAGGTTATGGTGAGACGTTTGGCGAAGACCGTGTCAAGTCAGCATTTCAAACTCACTTAGACAGTTTAGACTTGAACCCTTCTCACTTGAAGGCCACAAACGAGGATGTTGGTGACTTTCTCGACTTTTTGACGAAAGAGAGACAACCAACTGACGATGAAAACAGTGGTGAGTGCCTGCTAAACACAAGGAGCAGCTTGTAGAGGGGTTGAACACACCTGCTTTCCTGTCGCCTGCATTCACCGACTGCATGTCTTGTATGTGTCTCATCAGGATCTGAGGCTGAGCATGATGTGGTGGAGGTGCTGGGTTCCTCAGATGAGGATGCAGACAGCATGGAACAGAGCATCACTGATCAAGTACGTAGCAAAGGCCTACTCGTGTATGGCACAGTTCACCACATGCGAGGCCAAATTCAGTAGCACAGCAGCATAGGTTACACATGCAATCTTGAGTGACTGGCTGTGGGCTTGCAGGACAGTGAGTCTGCTGATGAGATTGAATGCAGCTCGGATGAAGATGACATGTCCCCAGGCTTTGCAGGCACAGCAGCCACTAGCATGTCTGCTAGGAGAGCAAGGCAGAGAGCTACTCTGGTGATGCGCTCTATCCCAGCCTTTGCTGAATCTGCTGTTTGGGTGTTTGGTATGCATGCCTCACAATGCCAAACAATTAACATGTAGGCTGCTGATACAGGACTCTGCCAGGGCATCAACTGACGGGAGTCGAAGGCAGCAAACTTTGACTGCCTTCATGAGGCCAGTAGATCCAGGTAGGTAAAGCAGTATTTGCACTGGTACCAAACACATTTATAGGCCCATCTTGCTGTCTTATAGCAAATGCCCATCTGGTATATGCAGTTTGTTGTAGCTGGTGCAGGCTCTGCGCAAGCTGGCATGCAGCAGCCAGCAGCTGTGCCAAAGCATCATACAAGCTCATCTGGGCCTGCAACTGCTCGTGAAGCTGCCATGGACTTGATTGACCTTGCCAACATGAGGGTCTTTGGCAACAGGCATTTCCGGCCCAAGCAAAGAGAGATCATCAAAGCAGCCTTGCAGGTCACGTTTGAGTTCCAGCCTGCCAGCCCCACATCTGAGCATTATGCATGTGCTCGGCTGTCTGTTCTGCTGAGCCTCAGATCTGCTATTGGGCACAGGCAGACTGAACAGCACTCACATGCTACTTGCCTTCATTGACAGGTTTCCTGTGTTTGCAGAAACGAGACTGCTTTGTGTTGATGCCAACCGGTGGGGGCAAGAGTCTATGCTATCAGGTGAGGCAGCAAGGCTGTCTGTCGCAAGTACAGCAAGCAGCAATGCAACAGAGCTGCCACCCTGCCTTCTGATACACTACTAACAATTTTCTGCATGCAGCTTCCTGCTGTGGTTGACAAAGGCCTCACCGTAGTAGTTTCCCCTCTTCTGTCCCTCATGCAAGATCAGGCAAGTTAAGCAACCCTTGCTCCTGCCAGTGAAAGCCACAACATACAGCAGCATTTATTTTTGTCTTTGGTGCCAGCATGCGCCCACTTTACTGTATGGCATTAGCCTGAGCCTGATGGCAAGCCTTCATCTGTTGTCAGCATGTGGCATTGCCCTTAGCATATGGCACTGCCATCATCCACCATGCATATGCCTGCAAGATACATAGCTCTTGGGAATGCAGAATCATCACTCTTTGTCTGAAAAGCCTGTTCCACAATCAACGTGTTCACTCAACAATGTATAGGGACCAGCATCAGATGTTTTTACTCCAAGGAGATATCATCATGATGCAAAGCGCTGCCTGCCTTGCATCAGACATGACTCGCTTGTGCAGTGACAGGTGACAGCCCTGGTGGCTGCTGACATTCCTGCCTCCTTCATCAACTCCCAGCAGACCCGTACAGAGGTGTCAGCAGTCTTCAGGGAGCTGAACAAGCCCATGCCCACCTGCAAGCTGCTCTACATCACACCGGAGCAGTTTGTGAAGAGCACCTCCCTCCAGAGCCTGCTGACTGGCCTTTTCAACAGAGGACTGCTGTCAAGGCTGGTCATTGATGAGGTGATGCAATGCTTTGCTTGGCTGCTAGGCAGACTGCATATGTGACTCCTAATTTGAGCGTCCGGGTTTGATAGTCCACCTCAGATCTGTGTGGGCAAGGATTTGATGCCCAAATCAGGCCGGCAACCCTATCTGGTGTGCAATACTTTACTGCATTGTCCAGGCCATATACCCTAAGATTACCTTAAGGCGCTTTAGCCCCCATTTGGGCCACTCAATGTATGTTCACTCGGTGTAGCACCCCAATGAGCATGCTGCATATGCTGTTTGTTGGTAAATTGTACTTGCTTGCAAGGCAACCTCTGCATGAAGCGTCATGCTTTTACAATGTGAGAATTGCAGCCTGAATGCTGGTCTGTCAGGTTTAGGCTGCATCGCCCAATAGTTTACAACATGTAGTTGTTAATTTCCAACACGCTCTGCTGGATATCAACGCATGCATATGGACGCTGCAAGTGGCTGGTATGAGTCATACTACAAAATTGCCAACATGCTGCATGCGCAGGCTCACTGTATCTCTTCTTGGGGTCATGACTTCCGACCAGAGTACAAGAAGCTGGGCCAAGTCAAGGTGATTTGCATAGCCACCTGTACTGTGACACATCAGGCATACTGTTACACACCAGGCATACTTACAGGCAGATACTCCAGACGTAAGCCTTCTGTTGATCTGCAGCATATCATGCTGAGAGCGTAGTGTTTCTATTGACTTGCTGTGAGGCTGTTGGTGTCAGCAACGCCATACAGATGCGTACACCTTGCTCAGCTGTTGCTTGTATCTTGGCTCTCCAAGCACACACTAACATTGCTATCTTCCTTTCGGTTCAGGCCTACATTGCTTTGATTACATATACCAATATTGCTGCTTACTTACAGGCTGACATTTGTGGTGGATTGCCTGTCATGGCTCTAACTGCCACAGCTACAAGCAAAGTGACTGAAGACATCATAAAATCCCTTAAAATCCCACGCTGCCAGCATTTTCAGGTACTTACCCCTATGCACCGAGACCTTGCACACCTGCACATTCATGCTAGTGTTGATTGCCTGAGAAGCTTGACAGATAAGCTTGCAGTCTGTGTGTTTGTGCTGTTCACACGCATATTTGCTAGTTTATGGCATGTCACAATTCACGCTGCCATCTAATTGGAGTCTCATGAGTCTCCTTGGCTGCCTGGCACACTGCCACAGCACAGCACTTTTCTTCTTTGAGTGTTGCAGGCCTTCAGCTGAACTTGCCTGGCTGTCTCCTCAGATGAACCAGCAAAATTTTCGGTACAATGCAGGTCAGCTTTTACCGCAGCAATCTGTTCCTGAAGGTGCTCCCAAAAGCCAAAGGCAAGAATGAAGAGGGGAATGACATCCAGCTGGAGGCCATGATTGACTACATCTGGTATTCACTCACGCCATGCCCATCTTGTACAACCAGGCAAAGAGAACAAGATCACGATTTTTCATCTCTGCACATCTGACTGTAGCCTAGCACGTCTACTGGGGACTGTCATGTAAACTTGCCCCTGCGCTCTGTGTACATGGTACGCATGGTCTACAGTCTGCAAGTTTATGATGTGTGTGACAGAACAGGTGCAAGCTTGCTTTCGTCAAGGCATGCCTCTGTGTCAGCCTTGCGCCTTGGGCAAGCTTGGAACAGCTGGCGTGATGCTGCAGGGCTCAGCCGCCTGGAGCATCTGGAATCATCTACTGCCTGTCAAGAGCTGATGCTGAGAACCTGGCCTGCCACCTGAGGGTAAGGACACCTGCATTGCTTGCTGCTTGCCTCACAGGTGTCAGCAGGCATTTTGTCAATACCTGTCTAGGGCTCTGCCAAAAATCTCATCAGAAACTTAGACAAATGGTGCTTCTCATGGTTTGCACAGACATGGGTGCACTACTCGACGTGCACCAGACTCGCTGCAGACGACCTGCAGTGTATTGCATTTCTCCTGAAGGCTCATGTCAACATATTCCAGTTGCTCAATCTGCCAGTGCATAAAATGAGCAACATGCATTGAGCTTGTTATCATGTATCGTCAGCATCAAGCCAGCACACCATCATGCTTGCAGTTTGATGCTGTCATACAAGGTCGCAATCATGACTGTTCACTTGCTCCCTGTCTCATTTGAGCAAGTGTTAGGTACGCCCTGACTCATGCCATACAGAAATAGTGGCTAGACATGAGTAGTCGTCTTCGTCCCCGTCTTTGTCCCCACAGCCTCAGACTGCCTGTGGATACATCCCAGAATGTTGCGGATCCAGATATTGACTAATATACTGGCAAATCGCAGGGCATTGCAGCAAGTCGTACAGATTGATATATCGTCGTATCACTGGACATTGCAGAAATGGATATGTATACTTGATAATATACCATGGGCTATTGTAGAGACGCCTGTCTGTGACATTTACAGGAGCGCGGAGAGCTTGAAGTGGGTCATTACCATGCTGGCATGACTCCTAAGCAGCGCATCCAGGTACAAAGAGAGTGGCATTCTGGGCGCCTACAAGTAGTCTGCGCCACCATTGCCTTTGGCATGGGCATTGACAAGCCAAATGTGCGTTTTGTCATGCACTACACTCTGCCCAAGAGTCTTGAGGTGCGCACTGCCTTCTGACCTTGACTACAGAAGTGCAGCTTGTTCACTATCAACAGTCTTCATTGCAGCCAGCTGACCAACAGGCATGTATGGGTGACAATGCATTGGCTGAGATGTCTGCCAGCCCAACCAGCGCTGCCTGATAGCTGACTGCACATCACTGTGTGGATTACTGGCTTCGCCTGCATTTTGTGCACAGCCTGCTCTGTCCTGCCCAAAAGTTTGACCATGTCAGATGCCTGGACATGCTTGCAGGGATACTATCAGGAAGCCGGCAGAGCCGGCCGTGATGGGCTTCCCTCAGACTGCATTTTGTACTATGCTGCCAGAGATATACCCAGAATACACCAGATGTTGCGCAGAGGCTCCAAGGGCCGCACCAAGCAGGCACGCTTTCAGAAGGGCATGGAGTTGCTGGATCAGGTGATCTCTTGCATAGGTGCTTTGCAGGTCACACACAGTTGCTCTATGGACCGATGAAGTGAAAGACGTAGTGCTTTGTCAGCACAGCAAAATGCTCATGTAGGACGCATGTCACACCAGCATTTTACAATTGACACTTCTGCCTGCTGCTAGTCGGTAAAAGCAGTGCCTCTGCGCTGTTCCACATATCAACATTCTGCCTGCTGCTAGTCAGTAAAAGCAGTGCGTCTGCGCTGTTCCCAACATCAACAATGCTCTTTGCAGGTCAAGGTGTTCTGTGAAGATGAGAGCAAATGTCGGCATGCACAACTTCTGCAGTACTTTGGAGAAGCGCTGATAGGAGGAAAATGCACTCAGCACTGTGATAACTGTTTGTAATTTTGTTTATAGTCCAGTCACCAAGCTCTGGAGTCCGCATGTGTTGCAAATTTTGGCAAGTCACCGCAATGGTTACGTGCAATCACTTGGTCCATTCCATTTATCGTTTCGAAACAGGTTGGGTTTTATTAGTGATATGAATCTAATGATCGGCTCTCGATACTGCACTCTGCAGCAAGGCTTGGTAAACTGTCGGGATCAGCAGTGTCACTAAAAATGTGTTGGCATGCATCTAAACCGAAGTGTGTTGATATGAGTGTTACAACAGTACTGCCTGGTCAAAACCAGCGGGCTGAAATTGTTGATAAACTATAGTATGTGTTGCCTCATTCACTGGGCACATAGGCCATGATGTTCATTTATAAGCAAATACCAATATAGCAAAGCTGGATGAAACAGTATGATACATGGTCCACATGGGCACCTGAATAAAGCTTGTTTCACACTCCTGGTTGATGGCATTGGATGGCCATCCTCAAAATGGGTGCACTGTAAACATGTACAAGAGGGAAGATTTAAGCAGTAATGGCAAAGACACCCTGCTCAATCCTCATCAGATGAGTCATTATCAGAAGACTCTTCACCATTATCCATCTGGGTGCCCTCTGGCACAACACGCCGCAGATACCTATCAAGCTTGGAGATTGTCAAAGGGGACAGGACATCAAAGTCAAGTTCCAGCTCCTCGCCACCAGCATCAGCCATGCTTTCATCTTCTCTGATCAATTTGATGGCACCCTCCAGCTCATCTCCATCTAAGGCGCTGAGAATCGTAGCCATCTCTTTCTGTCGATCAAAGGTGACAGGGTTCTTGGGCATGGGTGCAGCATAGCCATGATCCATGCCATTCTGCAGGAACAAAAGCAACAAATTAGTTGCAATACTGATGAAATTTGATAGCGTTTCTCAAGCCTAAATGTACAGGCTGAACTATAACATCCAAATACCAACAACTTCGTGCAGGAACACATGATGGTGCCAATGACGAAATCAGTTGAAAACCAGCAACAACTTGGTGCAATACTGCATGGTACATGCTGTGCACAAACCAGCACAGCTTGCATTTTGTGTGAGTAGGCCATTTGATCAAAAGTCCACATAGAGAGCAGGACAAGTCTTACCTTTTTGGCAGTGGTCCGTCCATTCTTTGACCCAGAACTCCTGCGCTGCAACTTTTTCTCTGGTGGACCATACTCATTTGGCTCAAACTTGGGAGCAGCAACACCAGCATTGTTGCGGCGCGCCCTAGCATCTGCTGCTGCAAAACCAGAGCGCTTCCACTTCTCCTGGAACAACTGTTCAGCTTGTCTACCAGCTCTGTCAATGGGTGTCTCTTTCTTGTTGTAAAGGTGACAGTTGGTCCAAACCTGACGCATGTCCTGCACAAGCAAAAATAAACCATTAGATGCACTAGCCCTGACTTTGCAATACAACACAAGCTTGACAGCATGCAGTCAATGGACGCAGCAATACGTGGACAAGGTTGACACAATGCAACAAGGTTGGCATAATGCGACAGCAAATAGTGCAGCAAATAGTGCACTTCACTTTTGGTGTAGTCAAGCTCAAACAGAGTAGCAAAAAGTCAGCACACAAGCTAGGCAGACAGCTGACTTGCTCACCTCTGCAAATTGCTGTGGTGTGCTGTAGTAGCCCTCATGCAGTCGTTGCTTTAGAGTACCCAAATCCATGGGCTTTTTGATGACGTTGTAGTAGTCAGGCACCAGCCTGCCATCAACCGGCCGATCGAAGATTGGAGCTGAAGGTCCCAGTGAGTGCCGAACTTGGTCGACCATTCTGCTGCACTTATCAATGAACTCATCTTGTGACCATGAGTTTCCTGGCCCTGCTGAGGAGGCTGGAGGTGAATGTCGCCCTCCACGGCCTGGTGGGGACGGAAGCGGTGTCAGAAGACGAGTAGACTGTTGAAATACTTGCAAATTTTGGGTTACAGCAGCACGAGAACGACAAAGCAGCAACCGCAAAGATACGGGAAATGATGTCGGTAAGCGAGGCTTGCCTGGTCTGGCAGTGCCGGAGTTGGGTTGATGTCGTTTGGCCGCCGGGAGTTCGACAGCCTGGCAGAAGGAAGACAGTATTGACGACAACTCAATAGACTTGGCCACTTGAAGTCCGCACAAAGCATTTTGATTGATGAACTGTTCTGAAAAGTGTGCTAGTCCGCAACGCGCAGCGCAGGTAGGCGACAGCAGTGTCTAAAGGGATGGCTTCTACACAGCTTCCCAACGATGCCACAAACATGACTGCCAGTCACTAGTAAAATCGGCCGATACCTCCACAGTCTCGTGGGGTTTACGCTTCTGGCCAGCATAAGCGGTTGACAAGCTTCTCATAGGCGCAGGCGGCTCATGAGCATCCAGCTTCTGCAGGATGGTGCGTAGCCTATGTACGTCAGCCTCCCGAACGCGGCCAGCATTGAAAGCTTGGTCCGGCGTCAGTAAGACTGCGCCAGTGCTTTTACAGTCCTGCAGCAGCTGACTGTCGCCGATGAGAGACCCGTCATCTAAACGCAACACGACCTGCCTGCACGACATCTGCTGCCCGCCATTCACAAGGTGAGGAGGCATGACAGTCATACAGGCAGGCGTGAGCAACTAAAAAGAAACCCCTAACGTCCTAGACCTCCTAGCCTACGCATGCGCAAGAAAGCATCGCAAAACGCTAGCGGAGGAGCAAGGGCGCAGGAAGGGCGATACGGAATTTACTCGAGGGCGGTTGCAAATCCAATTGGCAAGCACTCAGCCTCAACGCATCGTACAGAAAGGCTCTCGGCATTTATGTCGAGCAGCCGTCTTGAGGTGCGAGGGATGATTGGACATTGAGTCATCACCCCAACGTGATCAGCGAACGGTGCAGAATGGGCTTCTAAATGTACGTCCCGCCAAAAGGCGCCGTTTCGCCAGCGCGTTGACGTTTCGACCCAAATGAGTCAACACGCTCATTCAAACGTAAGATTTCGCAAGAATGGCGGGAGATTGCGACCAGCTATTAGTGGGCACTGTCGTGTCCAAGGCCGACTTTCTTCGGCCGTATGAAAGCAGCAACAGGCTCTGCAATGCCTTGCTGGTCTCGCCCTAAGCCTGCACCCTGACCAGAGAATCCCCATCTAGCCAGCATACGCGAACCGTACCCTGTGGTATGCTGCTCGAATTTGCCATAATGCAGATTGGTGGCCGTCGATGTGGGCTCAGGCATTGGTATCTGCCCTGCAAGCTGCATTTGGTTTTTTTCAGCTCGTCTCGCCAGCTTCTGCTCTTTTTTGCTGGCACGTTTGACGTCCTGCTTTGTCATGAAACTTTGTGGCATACCAGGCCGTCTCTCATAAATGTAGCCTCCATGAGGCACCACCTGATCTTCCCCGCTATCAGCACAGACATCACCTGCTGCATATATGAGTCAGCAACAAAGCTGTTCACCCATAACAGATGCTAAGCAGCAATGAAAGACACATGTGCAGAACCAAGCAAGATTCACAAGAAGACATGTAAGCTGTCAAGCTGTGCGAAGGCTGCACAAAACAGCAGCTGACATTGACAGTACAAAACATTGTGTGTAAAGATAAAACAGCAGGACTATGATCTGTGCAAATTTTCATGCATGAAGCAGCTGCAACTGCCCATTGAAGCAAGTTTACAGGAATTTGTGGCATACCTGATTGCACGGCACCCTGCAAATTGTGTTCAGATTTGCTAGGCTCTACATTTGCCACATCTCGCTCAGCAGAACCCAGGACACTGCCTTCCAGCCTGCAATCAGCAACAAATCCATTTGACTGAGCAAATGTAAAATTGGCAAAGCTGGAATTGCAGAAATCATGGACTTCATGACCAACAGCCTGCAATCATCACAGCATGAACATGAAGCAAGATCTGCTGCTCAAGAAGAGACAGCAAGGTGTGCAAAGGATCCAGCTGAAATCCTATCATGATGCTGGATTTGCAAACACTATAATCCCTAGCACACCGGCATAAACATGATCCTCGACATGTGATGAACAGCAAGTCACCTTTCATATATGGGCCTGGCTTCAGCCTGGCTTCCCAGGCCAGCAGTTCTGTCTTCAGGATATTCGAAATCAGGCAGGGCCAAGCAACCCAGTCCAGGGCGTGATGTCTCACTCAAGCCATCTTGCTGGTCAAGATGGTTCCAGGGAGCATCCCGAGTGGCTGCAGATACATGAAACTCCCGTAACATAGCTGCTGCTGCTGTCCAAATCACGATGTGTCAATTGGCGCTGCACAGTACTGCAGATTGTGTGGAAAGTAGCTGTCAAATCATTAAGATATGCGTGCCTGAAAGATAGCTGCACTGTACAGCAGCAGAATAGTTTGAACCAACATGATCATAATCCATGTCGTTGGCAACAAGAGCATGCACAATGTGAGCAACACCACACGCGCCACGTGCAGATACGTGTTGTAGGGCAAAATCCCACATTGCGCATCAGATGCCCTATAGCTCATTGTACCCTGCTACAGTACGCAGCAATTGACACACACGAGCTTGTGCTTACTCACCCTGCCCCGCCTCTGCGATGTTTGGTGTCTGTGAGGGCTCAGCAGGCTGGGCCTGATCAGGCATGACCTGGGTCACACGCTGCAGAGCAGGCCTGATCTCCATGGGATCAGACCCCACAACTCCACTGGACACAAAGTTGATGGGCTGATTGAAGCGGGCTGGCTGCTGTTGCTGCTTTCCTGAACCTACACAACACAAAGCATGCAACTGCAGTTTGTTGCACAGAGAGTTTGATCTCTGCATCAGAAAGATCCCAGTCTCTTTGTGTTGTGCATGCATGTTGTGTGATTGACGACAGACTGTCAGGACAGGACGAAACTAAACCAGCATCTGTACAAATGCAAATGCCAGTGCAAAAGCGGGAACAAAAATCAAAGGCTGCAAGGAGGAAAAGGAAAGAGAGACATGTGGTCATGACAACAGGAAGACGGCAATGCAAGACAATGTGTGCCCAAAAGCAGAGGACATACCGAAAGATTTGCGCACTGGTCTGGAGCCAGTGCGGCTTCCCATCCTGGCGACATGCATGGCAGCCTCAAAGCTGTTCTGCTCCTCCAGGAGGCTTCTCACCTTTGCAGCAGCCTCACCAGTGGGCAGACGGGTGCGCTCACAGGATGCAACCTGCACACCTTTGCACAAAGCTCCAAGACTGCACACTCACACTAGCACGGCAACAACCTGACTGTTGCAAGCACAGCAATCATGACAGGGAAGACATGGTCAATTCTGCGTCGCACATTCCACCGCTGGTGTGAAAGACAGTCTGATGCAGCCAGGATCATCGTGTCTGTTGGTTTTGTGTTCGTGCCACAAACCCATGAGAGGTGCAGGAAAGCCCTCCCTTTGTGCAACAGGTGGTTGTTGGGCACAAATTTGCATTGCTGCTGACAGCGCTACATGTTCAGGCTCAGCCCCAAACTATTCCAGGCACTGCTACTCTCTGCTTTGCCTTGCGACAAGACATAAACCAGCAGATATACAATGTCCTGGCACTAGACCAGAGTGCTGAGATAGCTCACCACAACAAACTGCTTCTTGCCCGAGCCTTGTGCACTGGATTTGAGACCGTAGCAGGAGGCCAGCTTCATGACTGTCTGTAAGCCATACTTGTTCATGGGAGAAAATCCCTGCAGAAGTGCAGCGCTACATCATGCATGGCTCAAGAAAAGCAGCGCGCTGTCACGGAAAACAGACGCAGGGTGACATAAACAGTGCTGCAGTGGATACAGGACAGTCATGTCTGCTTGGCAATGCTGTGATGCCCTCTTGCCATTGATCTGTGTGCACTGGCTTCCATGTACTTTGTGCAGTGAATCCTCAGTCAAGTAGAGCACACCTTCATATCACCATCAGCTGCAACAAACTGTACAAGCTCTGCATTTACAGACTCCAGGTCCAAGCCATGTGAGGCAGATCGAGCAGCCCTTTTGGCGTTCATCTTTTCCTTCTTGAGGCGCTTCTTCTCCCCAGGAAGCAGCTTGCCATTGCTTGCACCCCGGACTGCACCTCCTCGCCGCAGTTTGGGAGGCTTGGATGCGGCGCCTACAGGACAGCAGTATTGCTTGGCATTAGGCTGGAGCTGTACAAGACACAGCATGTGCTGCTGAGCATGGCAAAGGCCTAGATGCAGACATAACCAACAACACCTACTACACGTTGCACCATGCACAAATGAACACATCTGGACCGCAACACTCCTGCAATGCTGCCATCTCTCATGAGGTGAAGAACTCACACAAGCTGACTGCTACTGACATTGCTGCAAAATTGAATTTTTTTGCAAATGATAGAACATATGCAGCACATGGGAGATGCGGTTGCAGGTTAGGTATGGCCAAGACTGCACCTCGTGCATTGCTACCAGGAGGTGCTTCATTGAGCAGGACAGGATACTTCTCCATCAAGGACAGGCCGCCCCCCAGGTCTGTGATGATGTCATCTATGCTGACGTCAGACTCACTGTCTGAAGATCCTGTCTCTCTGTATGACTCTGAGTCATCTTCACTGCTTGTACTGCACTCTTCCAGTGCTTCTGCAAAGCCTGCATGAGCAACACCAATAACAAGGATCATTGTACTTTGACAGCTTCAAAGATTAGCTTGACTTTCACAGGCAGCATTGCTGCCAATATCATGTGTGCTGCGCATGCTGTGACAGGAGAAATGCACTTCTTGAGTCAGCGAGTGAGAAGGAACGCTATCGAGGGACAGCACAAAGCATACCTTGCGCTGCTTCCTGCATGCTGTCAATTGCAGTTTGCTGCCCCACTTTCGCTGCAGTGAACTGCTTGAGCCATTCGATTTCCTGTGAAATACAAACAGTCTGTAAAGCTTACACCATACAATGCTGTGCACGTGTTGCTTGGGCACAGGCAGTCGAGCGCATTGGTATACCACACCTGTAAGTCGTCTGAATTCATGGCATCACTGCTGCCTTGCAAATTGGCAAGATAGTCCTCTTGAATTTCATCAGAATCACTGCTGTCTTCACTGTCAAGGCTATCATCATCTGACGATGATTGCTGTGCCGCGGTATAAGCTGGTCTCTTGCCCTGCAGACAAGGACAACCTGATGCGAATGCAAAAGCAGTATGCACTTTGTTCAGGGCAACCAAATGCATTGCTTGCCTTTTGCCGCCTGTTGCCTGCTATTTCAAACACGCTGTCGCCCTCACAATGAATTCTGAGACCACCGATGTGCAAGGGTGCATCTTCCCTTTCTCCCTGCAAGGGGCAATACTCAAAAGAAGAAGGGAGCATGAGCAACGAGTAATGGGACGCATAGCATGTGTAGACACCAAAAGCATAACCAAAAGTGGTTTTGCTTGATAGCTGCTGGTTGAGAAGATGCGGCAAGCGTGTTTGATACGATCGCAGTGACGAAAACACGAAAACGAGTCGTGGATCCCGGCAACAGAGCAGCAACTGACATGTGCAACAATGCTGATGACACAGCACAAGTGCTGACCTGTGCATATCTGCTGACACCAGCATTGTCTGCACGCGTCCTTCGACCACCCACTGGTGCACCAGACCAGGGAGCTCCCTTTCGGCCTCCCCTGGAGGCACGACCACCTCCTCTGCCGCGCGAATTGCTACCCATTGTTACGGGACCCAAATTGGTTCAACTGTCGTCGGTTTTCACCCGCGACGCTGACAGGTACTTCCAGGTACTGCCACAACAACCGACTTTTGCTTGAACCCCGGGTGCAAAATTCGGGATTTAGCGTCCTTGCTTTTGGAGGCTCCAAATTGGAGCAGGGGAAAGTTGAGAGCAGAGAAAGAGACAAAGCATTGAACCAATTAGGAAAATGCACAAGGATACAGGCCAGGAGTCACAATTTTTGCCTGGTGTCAGATTTGTTCTGTGCATGCGCATTCCATACTCATTTATGGACCAATAAACGAAATGAGCTGAATTAAATATAGACTGGAAGTGTTCCAATGTTCAAAAGATAGCAGCATACTCTGGTAACAGCAATGGAGATCAGCACAGTATGCCAGCGGTACACGAAAACATCAGCAAAATGCATCATTTCCTTGCTTCACTTTCTGCTATCAACTGCTGCAATTGCTTAGTCTGTTTCTGCAAACTAGACAGAGACTGATCAAAACCATTCTGATGACGCTTGACGGGTAGTTGAGGTTCCTGCAAAGAATGCTCTGCTTCTGCAACCTTCCTTTTGCTGATCTTTGCTGTCCCGTTAGCCTTCAGCACATCAGCATAAGATGCAGTCTGGCGAGCACTCTCAACTTCTCTGCTTTGGCTTGGCAAACCGTTGCCTAGTCTCTGCTCAGACAAATGTGTGGGTCTATCATACAACGCTGACTGTGCATTCAATGAGTAGTTGACAGGATTTGAAGACCCTGTGACCAGGCTAGCATCTGTGGAAAGACCAGCAAGTCTGCATGAAGGATGCACTGAGGGCAGCAAGGGAGGAGAAGTGTGTCTGGCTGGCACTACTGCAGGCGGCAGTGACTGCAACTGTACTGCCCTGATGCGGCTGTGCATTGCAGCCGCCAGTGTTTGCTGCCAAGAAGTCCCTGACGCAGGTAAGCCCAGGTAGTGCTGAATATATATGGGCACAGCTGCAAACAACAAGATCAGCTGATGATGTAGATCTTGATGGGACAAACATGTGATACATTCTGTGACTGCGGATGGGTCAGCACACTGCTTGATGGAATTCGTAGCATGTGGCAGCAGCACAGTATTGTCTGATAAGTTGCGTCAAGATGCTAGCGTCAGCAGGCTTATTTGCTGCATAGTCTGAGATGTAAGGCAAAGAGAACACGAGACTTTGTCAGCATGCGTTTACAAATATGGACATGGACACAAACAATGGATGATGGACATGCCTGCAGAATGAGCTTTGCTGATGTACCTTGGTGAGGGGAAGCTCCAAGGGAAGCTGACATGCCAGGCAAGCACATGGAGGAGATGGCTCCCTCAAAGCGTGCCAGCACAGGTGGTGTCCACCACTGCTGCTGCAAGGTGGCATCAATGGCAGCCATCTCTGGCGGTGGCCACCCACCAACACCTTCAGCTGTGGCTGCTGCCTCACTGCAACAAACCGCATTTGTGTTTAGTAAGGAAGAAAGAAGACAACAGACAAGCTTTTGCATGTTGCTAGGCCCATGGTGAGACCAGACTTCCTGCTCAGGCAAGGCTGCAGTTTCCTCAGGAGTGAAGCAGCAGCCTGGAAACACCATCCAGCATGTGCATAGTCATGCATCAGCAGCATAGCACGGGAGCCAGAAAGCACAACGCAGACTTGCATTTGGGAACAGGAGGTTGCATAGAGGGTGCTTGCTGCTGTGCAACATTCAAGAGACTGTGGGAGACTCACTTCATCTGCTGCCACACTTGGTGCAGCATTTGGTTGAAGACGCTGATCCAAGCCTGCGGCATGAGGTGAGGAGATGACATGAGGGGCTCCAGCTGCTGCTCTAGCTCTTTGGACAGAAGCTGCTCCAATGGCACGGTCTGTAGGACACACTGACCAAGACTCAGCCTTGCCAAAGCTGGGACTGCAATTGCATCAGCAGTGCTACAGCAGGCCAAAATGCCGGAGCGTTGATGAGGTGGCTGCTCATTAGTAAGCATAGAAGATGCAACGGTGGCAGTCACTGTAAACTACACTCCAAAGCGCTTTCCGAAATGCTATGGCAGCAAATGACTGCCTGTTGGATGTTGCAAGCTTGGCTTGGCTTGACTTGCGCCATCAGCCATGTTGTGTAGACTGAGACTGGTAGCCTTTGAAGCCTTACCCGAAGAGAAGGCTGCCTAGGGGTGTGAGCTGCAGCCCACTTCAGACTCTCACGCAGAGCAGCCCTGGACAAGGCTCCAGGTTTGCTGGCTTTCTGACTGGAGGCAGCCTTTGCCAAACACACAGTCTGCAGCTGGCCTACACGCTGCCAGACCTCCCCAAGCTTGCCTGCAGACATGCAATCCACCTCAAACCTTCTTTGTGAGTACAGCATTCAGATTGGAATCATGTAGGCATGCGATGCGGCAGCTTCTAGTCCTTCAGTTTGAATGGCATACAGCAGTCACGCAGATAAACACAAATGCCGCATTGGATTACCGAAGTGACTGTCTTCAAAGGAGGGTTGATGCAAGCTGCATAGCAATGTTGCGTAGTTCTGCCATTCCGTCAACTGCCTATGCAACCAACATCAGCATGAAAGCTTATAGCCTGACCTGGCAAAGTTGTCATCCATTGCTGCACCCCTTGGTGTAGATCTGACGCAGTGGTCAACAGCAGCAAAGGCACTTTTGACAGCGGAGGTGAAGAAGCAAGCAAGCTCTCCAGGCAGGCTTCACTTTGTGCTGGGCTGTCAGCCCTGGTGAGCAACAGAATCAGCACAGATGCACCAGCCATGGTGTGCTGTAACTGTTCTGCATCTGAGTCTGTGTTGGGCTGGGCTGTGGCCAGGCGGCTGGCATCACAGACTGAGGTGAAGATGCCACTGATAGGCTTGTGTTGGGACACTGAGCTGCTCAGAAGGTCTGTGAAGGCCACACTCAGAAGGGTGTCTGCAAGCGCACAACAACAGCTAAAATCTTGGCTACATGTTGGGATCAGAAACAATGGACCAGATCATTGCCCCAGACAAGTTGGGAAGCTTGAAGCTTGCAGACAATTTTTTCGTGCTTTGCAGCCTTGGACGGAGACCTACAGGCGTGTTTGTTGTCGAATCCATGTATTCTCTTGTAAGCTTGGCATGCAAACAACAGCAGAACAGCACTCATGCTAGACACATCAATTACTTGTTTCTGAAACGCTATCAGACCGCTCTACATCTGATGGTTCAAGCAGGCATTTGCAGCATAAGGCTGTGTAAGCACCTTGGTCACTGCCGACATGAGCTGCACCAGCTTTGTACGCCATTTGGTTTCGAAACCACTTGGCAGCAGCAAAGTCGGGCCCTTGCGCAGCAGCAGCACTACTGCTGGGCATGTAATGTATGACAGCCTTCCATCTCAGGTAGGTCTGCTCAGCATTTGCTGCAGCCAGGGCAGGAGCTACCAGGGCTGGCAGGGGCAGGGCCTCCTGGAGGCTGCCCCCACGTGACTGTAGGGGTCCATGAAGGGGCCGCTGAGCAGCATTGCCGGTTTGGCGGCACACAACCTGTCAAGGCACAGACAATATCAGCAGAAGCAGATGCCCTTTGAGCATGTTTCAAGCTGCAGCAGAATGGGTTGGACCTTTTTGCCATGTGTGCTTTAGTGCATTCAGCTAAGTCACTAGTTTCTTTGGCAAACAGGGCATGAGTGCCTTGGCAAAGTGCAGTCAAATGCTGCTGGGCATGACAGGAAACAAATGCAGACAACACATGAAGACTGCTGAGAGCCTCAAGCGCATCGCATGAGGTGTTGCCTTGCCTGGTCAGAGGACGCTGGTCCAGACCTCAGGCTGGAGAAGCTAGACGCCAGCTTGGACAGGATCACCTGTTGACCATATTGTGCTCTGCGCCGCACAGTCAATTGCCGCCACAAACGCAGAGCCTGCCTTTGCACATGGCTGTGATGGAACCTCCTTGCTTTTGTCTCCTGCACAGACCACACTGCAATCTACACCGACAGACAGTGCAAGCCTTGACGGCAAGAAAGAGTATTGAGTGTCTTTTTAATGCAAGACATATTCTACCATGCGAGTGCTGGATCAATCAGAAGCACATCATCTGCTGACCATATGCTGATGCTCTTGTGCAGCACAAGAGGGATAGAGGTGCTGCATAAGAAGCAGAGGGGTGCAGAATGGATGTGAGCATGCACACACCAGAGCTATCTCCCTCTGATGCTGCTGCTGCTGCTGCTCATGCCTTCTCTTCTCCTGCGCCTCAGCTTGCTGCAGCTGCTTTTGGCGCTGCAGCTGCTGCTGCTTCTGGAGCTGCTGCTGACGTTGCTGCTCCTGCTGCTGCCGTTGCTCTTCAGCCTGACGTTGCTGCCACTGGGCTTGTGCCTCAGCCTGCTGCTGTTGCTGCTGCTGCTGATGACGAGCACGCTCAGCTTGAGCTCTTTGCTCAGCCTCCCTGCATTCATTGTGCACACAAGTGACAAAGACTCTGCCTTTGTTCTGGCCTTTGTTTTGCTAGAGCAATATGACAGTATTGCAGCAGCACCAACCGCAGTATGTGTGGCCGTGATTGCATGTTACTAACCGGCACCCAGCTGCTCAGCATGCAGAGGTTAACAAATGGATGCGCATGGCATCCATGCACATGTGCATGGATCACATGCAAGGCATGCATGGCGTTGCACTCTGCCTCAAATGACGTTAATAGGAGGATAGCCGTGCATGAGATTGCCACAAGCAGTAACTCCTATACCTCTGCTGCTGAGCTTGCTGCTGCTGCCGCTGCAGTTGTTGCCGTTGCAGTCGCTCCTGCTCAAGCCTTTGCCTCTCAGCCTGCCGTCGCTGTTGCTCCTGCTGCTCCTGTTCCTGCTTCTGTTGTTCCAGACGCTGCTGTTCCTGGCGCCTTTGTTCCTGCTGCTGCTGCTGCTGCTGCTGCTGCTGCTGCTGCTGCTGCTGCTGCTGCTGCTGCTGCTGCAGGGCCTGAGAATCTTGTGGTGGCTTCTGGACAGAGGAAGGGTCTGCTGCTGATGCATGCGGCTGCTGCCAAGCAGGCTGGGAATTGGATGGGCTCCCCCAAGAGACACCACCCCCACCAAAAGCAGGCACTGGGGCTGGGGTCTGGGCATCTGGCCAGGTGAATGCAGGGGATGAGGGCATCTGCAGAAGTCAACAGGTACGTCTGACATGTTGTACATGAGCACCTTCTTCTGAATATACAAGGATGGCATCACGGTCTGGTGTGCATGGCCTTGGAAGAAGTCTTTGGTGCATGGGGTGAAACAACTTGCAGAGGTGGTGTAGGTCAGGATGACGACATCTCATGTATCACATTTCTAAGCCATGCAATGTTTTTTGCAGATGTTGCCTGCCTGAACATGAAGCATGACCAAGTGCCAAAGAGCTGAATACCTGACTTGTTGATGCTAATGGTTTCTGAGGTACTGTAGGCCACTGAGATTGAGTCTGCTGCAAGCTAGGCAGCTGGCTGGATCCTGCTTGCAAGGAGGACCGCCTGGACTGCAGCATTGCTGTAGAGCCGCTGACAAGCGCTTGGACATCTGCTGCAGCAGATTCTGCCTGATCATGCACATTCTGAGACCTGCAAGGGAGCTGCAGGCTGCACAAACGTGCAGAGCGTTGACGGAAGCTTGCTGCTTGAGGGTCGACTCTGAGTGACCTGTGTAGGACTAGCTGCCAAGCACCGGTGCTGCTCTGCTCTGGCTGGAGAGAAACTTTCTGCAGGAACGCCAGCGTCTCCTCCTCGCTGTCAAACCACATAGCATGAGTGAGCTCTGCCACTGGCCGTGTTTCAGGGTTTTGTCTGGGTCCTGCAAGCGATGCCACTGCATATTCAGCATCTTGTACTGCAAGAGCCATTGTAGTACTGGATGCCAGTGTACTGCATTGTAGTGCTGGATGCCAGTGTGCTGATGTTGACGATCAGCAAGCTTGCATCAACAGAGCTCTTAATATCGTCACAGTGCACAGCGCACCACAGGAATGCAACTTGAAGAAGAGAGTACCTGCCGCGCTGACTAGGCGTGTGAGATAGAGGTAGCGCATCTTAGGGAAGAGGAATTGGAGCCACAGGCCCAGTCGATACGAGGCTTTGTCTACTATTTTGAAGAAAGCCCATGGGTTCACATCGTTTGCCACAAGCCGATGCAGGCGCAGGGCTAAAGCCACATATGGCTGGGGTTGTAGGGCAAGATATGCCTCTGCAAGCACATCAATTGTCAAGGACAAGTTGCAAGCACCTGCCCAAGTATGCAGGACACACAGAAACTGTACACTGCAGTTGCAGCTTGGAATAGGTTAGTGCACAGATGAAGAATTCGGAAGAGTCCTTTGCAAGTGCTTTCTTGACTCAAGAGACGTACATGCGCAGTGCAAAGGAGCTGAGACGCAGCAGACAACAGCAAGCACCAACAAGCTAAGCATAAGCACGGTAAGACCTGTGGGGTGCACTAAAGCCTGCACTGTGTGCCAGACACATCCTGTTGTCGAATCCACTCAGATACTATTGCAAAGCCAGCTGCATCAGCGGCACATGCTGCGCTGAAAGCACAAGAACATGTAGGAGTATTTCACCTGAAAGAAGGCTGCAAGGGCATCTTTCTGGCGTGTGCCCACCAACAGCATGATGAAGGCGTAAGTATTGAACTCTGCTGCATTGGGTGCAGGCTGGCCTTGCACCAGAGCTGTCTCATACATGGCAGTCAAGGAGATCAGCGTCTGCAAGCAACAAGAGCTGCATTCTTGAGGATTCCCAGTTGTCAGTAAAGTCAAAAAATGCAATTTCATCAGGTCGTTCCATATGTAGCACCAACCCAGCTGAAAGTGCACAGGAAGTGTTGGTACATTGATGCCCAAAAGACAGGCAAACCAATGCAAGTGACAACTTGCATCATGTTTGTCCCAAGCATTTGGCTTTTTTGAAAGGGAGCAGCAGGTAAAGCAACTGTGCAGGTGTAGGAGTAAATGCAGAGCTTGCGACCACAGCCTGCACACACTCGCATTCACTCATTTGCATGCTCACAACCTGTGAGTTTTGAATTGGCTTAGACACAGCACCTTGTTCAGCTGCTCAATGACTAAGCCAGGATGGTATGACTCTGTGTTGTCCCCACTGCCTGGGTCCCCGTGATGGCTCATCTCAGCATCCATGTAGATGGCAGTCATGGCATGCTCTTCATACATGCTCATTACATCCACACCCTGGAGGCACAGAAACTACATATAGCATTGTATAAACATCAGGCCCTTGTTTGGCACGGTGCTGCGAAACAGCACAAGCCTACACAGCACTTGGTAACGCTGGATTGATGTGCTGACCCCACAATGACATATGATGCACACTTGACTGCTGTCAAATGCGCGCCAGATTTGAGGCGAGCAGGCTTCTGCACATTTAACTGCAGAATCAGAGGTTGCTTGTGATTGTGGTGCAGCTGCTGCCATCGTCTTGGCCACCAAGACGTGCATGCCTCCAATAAACTGCGCTGGGCAGACAGGCAGCAGGCAACATTTAGAAAATTTGTGAGGGGTGCTACCTCCATTCTCTGCCATGCCATGTCCTGCCGTATGCTGCGCTGCCGGTCCCACAGGTACATGGAGACACGTCCCAAGCCAAGCAGTGGATCATCACTGTCCAGATAATCCATGAGGTGACGCTCTGTGGCTTTAAGGGCAGGCAGAGTCCTGAACATGTTGGGCAGAGCCGCATTCTCCTCCATGTTGACCTGCGTAATGATGTTATCAACATCAGAGGCTTTATAGTGAGTGATACAAGTGCGAGTTGCACAGCTATGCTGAAGCTCTGCTGCTAGCGGATGCCAGCAGATAGCAAGCAATTTCACACTGGTGACTACACAGCATGATAGAGCCTAGTCACAAAGTAGGTTTTCCAGACAGCAGTGAGGGTGGGAAAGGCAGACAAGCAGACAGATCTGCTGATACTCACGTTGCGCTCAAATTTCTTTGTGGCCAGCTGGTCAATGGTCCTGCCTTTCCCCAGTGGGTCCACCACTTCCAATGAGTTCTCATTGGCATGCTGGGTTCGTGACCGCAGCTGATAGTCAGGACACATGCCAGTACAGAAGCCCTCGACCGATACGTTCGGCTCCACTGCAAGTTGCACCCATTGGAGTCAGACACACAACTGTAGTACATCCACCTGGCTTTGTAACAACAAATGATGGCGTGGTGGACCAACAGATTGACATGCAGGTATTGTCGCTGCATGACGCATACATCCTCAACACATTGCAGCAACGAATGCTTTATGTGGTTGCTATGCCTGTCTCGACTTTTTAGGAACGTGAACTTCACATGGCAGCAGAAAGCAGCAAGTTCCCTGTACATGTCAGGTGAGACATACTTCGATCAGCGGGAGCTGCGCCATTCTCCAAACTATCTGCAATGGGCTGAGCTGCTGTGACAGACACAGCCCGGCTGGAGCCACCCATCTGCCTGTCAGGCTGCTGAACTTCCTGTTCACTGCCTGCACAGTACACAAGAAGTCTAGGTATGAGTGCCATCTACAAACGGAAGACTGGCTTGCCTCTATAGCCTGCTCCTGCTTCATCCAGGCTATCTAGGCTAGCTTTTGCCTACTCACTTTTGTGTCAGCAACACAGACAAACGGACATGTAGACAGACAGACCAAATGACGAACACACAATTAAACTGTCAAGCAAAACAAGACAGGCAGCCAGACAAACATGCATGCAGAAGCCTCAAGTTTTGTCTTTGAGGGCATGCCAGATAAATTATTACCTTCAGCGTCTTGCTGACTTTCATTGCCATCAGCCTCTTCCTGTTGGTTGGGGCGTGTCTGTACTGAAGTGCCACTCAGTCTTCCAAACACGCCAGGAGACTGCTGCTGCTGACTTTGCCCAAAGGGCCTGGGAGACTGCTGCTGCTGAGCTTGGCCAAAGCGTGCACTTCTTGCAGCAAGGGCAGCAGGATCAGCAAGCTCAGTGCTGGCGCCTGTTTGTGGAGTCTTGGGCCTCTGTCTTGCTTGCTGCTGGCGCAGAGCAGCTGGCCTCGGTTGCATCTGTGCATCAGCTCGAGGCTGCTGCTGCTGGTCCTGCTGCTGAGCAGGCTCTTGTTGCTTTCTCTTGGCAGCACGTCCAAAGTCTCCGGGCTTGACTGTGGATGCATCTGCTGGTGCAGCAAAAGGGTTTGTGCCTGATGATGGACTTGCACCTGAGCCAAAGGCAGTCGCTGAATGTTGGCTGCCAAACCCACCAGCTGCTGGGAGTTTCTGGTTGGCTGAACCTATGGCTGGTGTCTGAGCTGGCTGTGCAATGGTATTCAAAGGCTTTGATTGCATGCCATTTGCGGCAGGCTGGTCCTGATTGGAAGGCTGTGGATCTCTGCCGCCCAATCTTGCAAAGGGGCTTTGTCCCTTCACTACAGTGGAAGCAGCAGAAGCGTTTGATGCACCTGTGCCTCCAAAGGCGCCAAAGCCTTGCCCCATCTGCAGACTCCCACCAAAAGCGGCTTGATTGCTTTGAACAGCACCAAACCCGCCACCGGTTGCACCAAAGCCAGCAGTACCCAACCCAGAGGCAAATGGCGCACTGCTTGGTGTGCTGCTGCTCTGCTGTCCACCAGCAAATGAACCGTCTAAGGCTTTGCCAGAGCCAAAACCACCAGTTGCAGGCCTGGGACCAGCACCAAATGGAGCACTGCTTTGTGCAAAACTGGCCTGCTGCATGCCGCCAAACCCAGCTCCAGTGCCTTGGACAGCTCCAAATCCGCCTGAGGCAGCATTGGGGCCGGCAGCAATGCCACCAGTGAAGGGTGCACTGCTTGGTGTGCTGCTGCTCTGTCCAAAGGCATTGCTAGCACTCCCATTTGGGTTGCTGAAGCTGGGCTGTCCAAGTCCAGCAGCAGCTTGAAAGCCAGCAGCAGGCTGAGCAGGAGCATCGCTTGCAGCTGTTGGTTGCTTGGCTGCTGCGCGAGCTCCAAAGGTGATCTTGCCATTCTGTGGACTGGCTGAGCCATTTGCTGCTCCAAAGACACTTGACGGCTGTGGTTGCTGGGAGGGCTGTCCAAAGGCAGGTTGCCCTGGTTGACCAAATGGCTGCTGGGAAGGCTGTCCCGAGGCAGGTTGACCAAATGATGCCCCCCCATTAAAGGCCATTCTGGATCTGACGCCAAGCTGAGCGGTATCTACTGCACCTTATCTGTTCATGCTGCCAGTAGCAAAGGTTCCTGTAGCTTAACAGGCATGCTCTGGCCTAGTTCATGGCAACTGCGAGGAACAGGAGGAACCTTGTTTGCTGAAAGCTGAGTGTGCAGGACATGATCAGTATGCCATGGTTACTAGCATCTCTCCCCAACCTTCTGTTTCCATTTATGTCTTGCTGTTAACTGACTGCATGAAGGGAGAACTGCCAGAGGGCACTGTACCTGCCTCAGACTTGAGTTCAGCAAGACTATGGAGCAGCTCATGGCAGGCAAACTTTGCTCCTGCAGATTGCTGCAGGGGTAAGGATCAGCTGCCAGGCGCACAGTATTGTTGCTGAAGCCGAACTGGGAGACAAATTGAATATGGTGAACCTCTGCTGCGGCTTGACGCTGGCAACCTACACAAACATGCGTTTTACGCAGGTTGTAAAATGCGCATTCAAGCCAATCGGTTTCACCGATGTTATTGCACAACTTGCATCCCAGGATGGCAGGGCATAATGAGTGCGATTGTGCGGACGCCGAGTAGACTGAACAGGATACTTGCCTGCGAGATCACGGGAGGTCGTGCCGAAGGTCGTGTCAGAGGCCGTGAAGTCCCAGCCCGTCACCCGAACTAAGGACAGTACACTTACAGCTGAATCTTTGCTGCTGGCTAAAGTTCTGCTGAAAGTTTTTAGGGCAAAAGTCAGTGCCAGACTCAGCTCAGTGACTTATGCAGGTTGGGGATGCCGGCAGGCGTGGGGACAGCGTAGCGTGGTGCAGCGAGCCCCAAGTCAATGTAGACCACACGCATGGACAATGTTACTGTTCAACATCGCACGGCAATCTCAGTGTCGCCATTGTCCCTCCGGAAAACAGACAGACACCCTGATGCTGTGCTGTAGACAGCTGCATCGAGGCTGCCGCGCGACCGCTTTGGTAGCTTCGGAATAGCTCTGATCACTTGAAGACAGTCAAAGCAGCGCAGCCAGATCATGCTGTACAAGCGTCTGTTTACAAAGGCTGCTTTTGCCTCCATCCGGAATACGCAGGCCCAAATATACTGCAGAACCTTTGCTGACGTCTGTGTGCAGCCAGCCACTAGACCTGCAGGGAGCAGCAAAAGCACAGGTCAGAACATAGCCTCATGCAGCCTCAATAGCCAATTGCCTCAGATCTTGCATTTCTTGCTAATGTGAAGCCAATCTGAAGCTGTATTGCTGTATGGCTGTCTTGACTCACTTGTTAGCCTCTCAACTCAACCAGAGATGTGCAGGCATACTGTTGCAGCGGTACCAGGCGCTTGTAGACACACAGAGATTGAGGCCTGATGCACAACAGCAAGCTTGTGTTCAGCAGCTCAGCCAGCTATGTGACCAATTGTCAGCTTACAGCTTGGAGGTTGAGGTTTTTCAGGAAGAGTCACTCAAATATCTGGTAATGTTTGTGATAAGTCGAGTTATAATATAAGAACAGCCTTACAATAACCAGCCATACGGCCAGCTCTATGGCCGTCTGTCAAAAGTCAGCAAGCCAGCCCAATATGCTAATGTTGAGCTGCAGGCTGAAGCAGCTCGCCTCCGAGCTGAGCTGAAAAGACGAGAGGCTCAGGCCCTTGCACAAAAGAAGCAGCAAGATGCACAAAGAACAGGCCTTTGGCATGACATGATGAAACGAATTCAGCCACAGCAGATAGAAGAGAGCAGCCCTCAGGAAGTTGCCTTGATGACAGCAAGGGCTCGAGAAGGCAAGGTGCAAGAAATCCTTGGGCCCCCACCTGAGGCACCTGCTGCCCCTAAAGGTCAGCTGGTATTACCTTCATATCAATTTTCTTGTGTTGAAGCAAGTCGTTTGTAGAATCGCAGGGAAAAGCATGTGAGCAAACATGATTGGGGTGAGCACATCTGGCAGTGGCCCTTATTCGATGTCAATTACAAGCTGTGCATTCGCAATAGCTACAGCACATGACTGGAGTAATTGACACAGATCTGTACTGGTGACAGGCTTGTATCTCTATGGCAGTGTCGGCAGTGGCAAGTCATTGCTCATGGACATGTTCTACAATGTGGTCACAGAGCATGGCTTAGTGCCCAATAAACGCAGAATGCACTTCAACGCTGCCATGCTCGCGGTAAATCTTCCAGCTCTCATCAGAACCCGCCATGAACAAAGTCATGGCCATGAAGAAACTACTGACACGGATGCTAAGAAGGAGTTCAAAGAGCTAGCCACCATTCATCATACTGTTGTCTTGCTATTCCCTTCCATATTGCATTGCAAGACACTTAAGTCTTTTCATATGTGTAGTCTTTGGTGGTCTGCAATGGCCAGCGTATTGTTTGTTAAGGCTCAGTGCAGAGTGTTGCCCTGAACATACCGATCAAAATTCCAGATTGCACAGTCGCAAGCATAAGCTGCATTGATTCATTTCCTGGCAAAGAAGCGAAGATGACATCTGCGCGTTGTGTGTTCCATGACCACAAAGCATGATGTTCTGAGGCTCAGTCTGCAGCTGCATACTAGGCTGCATAAGCTGGAGCAGGAGCGACGTGAACAGAATGCTAAGAAGATGGAGGCATACACCCAACAAGTTGCGCTGGAACAGCTCAAGGATGAGAACAAGGACAAGGCCCGCCTTGCTCAGAAGCTAGCAGAGCTGGAGGTGCTGTCACCTTTCCTTACAAGATACTGTGCGTTTTGCAAGTCATATCCAGCTTGCACACAAGCCAAGCAATGACTTGTTTGACTAAGTGTACATGCCTGGTGTCCTTACGACTGACAGTCAGAAGCTGCTCAATGGCAACTAGCTGACCATGCATAGCGACACATATTTGTGAGTGTGCTGTGTGGCTATTACAGCAGGTGAGGCACGCAGCAGGACAAAGTGCAACCAACTCTGGTGCAGTGCATCATCAATACATGCGCAACAGTGCACATGCGTTTGGCATAACAAGCTGCACGCTTCACCGAGACTGGGAGAGCATCAAGGTTGGCTGCTGCAGGATCCGTATGCACAGCATCAGAAGCTGGCAAAGATGGCGAGGATAGCTATCAGGACTCTAGGGCGGCAACGCATGAAGCGGTCACCTGCTCAGAACTCTGAGCTGTTGGCCAAGTCCAATGCTGTCATCCTCAGGTGTTGTTTCACATGAGTCAAAGCTACGTTGATGCACAGCATGACATTCAACCGTGTGACTCTGCTTGCCGTAAATGCTGACAGTGCCAGCTTTGGAAGTGGTTGCTGCTTGTCCTTGCTACAGTATATGTACATGCAAAATGATAAAAGACAATGCAAAGGCTACTAGCCAGAAGAGTCTGGCGTTCCAGCGTCCCAACCTGGGCCAGATTTGGCTGATCTGGTTTTGCTTCACAAGCATCCTCCTTGCATGTCTGTTTGCCAAACCTCACAGTGTTGTTTGCTGACAGGGCTGCAGCCCAAAGCTTGATCAGAGGCAAGGATGGAGATGTCAGCTTGGGGTGGGACATGCCTAGCCATAGAAGCGCAGCTGTTTTGTGCTTTGATGAGATGCAAGTCACAGACCCCTTTGCAGCAGTTGCCCTCAAAGGTCTGTTCCCCAATGTTCTGCAGCCGCACACTTAGTCATGGGTGTCCTGCTTTTATGCTTCTTGCTGATGGCATCTTGTTGCGTGTGAGCACAACTACAACAAACGTGGCCTAGTGGCATTCAAAGTCTCTGTAGACAAGAAAAGACAATTTCACACTGACGCATGATCCAGCTGATCATGCGACAGATACATCATCATAGCTGCCGTTGTAATGTCTGCCTTTATGAGTGGCATCATTAGCGTTGTACATACACATAGACAGTGTCTGCCCTTCATGATCTAGTTCCTGCCAATGATTACTGCATTCTGTAGTGCAATGCCAGCGTCTTGGTGGTCATAGCAAAGCACATGCAGCATGACAACATCACTAATAGGCTTGTAGCAGGCTTGTACATGTGCTGGCCATAGTTACCAGGGTTGTAAAAGAACTTGTCCAGCTTCATCAGCCCAGACCAGCTCGATTGATTGCTGGTAGGCTGGATGCCAAATTAGGAACTCAGAAAAAGAGCTACCCAGGACTATACATACCTAACCTTAGGGCAAGCCATGTGCTTAACAAATGCATGAATGAACAAGTGTGTGTTGGTGGCAAGCATTCTATCAAGACTTTTCATGCCGAGAAGTTCATGCATGGGAGTTGGAAGGGTGTCCTACTGCCCTTGCATGCAGCGCCTTGTCCATTATGCATGATGCAATTTTCAGTCTCCTTCTCTTGGTTTCCATCATGCCCGTGTGTTGTCAATGATGAAAATCAAGAGAATACATTGTTGTGCATGCAGAAAGCAGTGAGTGTTGGTTGCTTTTGCAGGTGTAATGGAGGCGCTGCTGGAGGAGGGCTGCATCATTGTTGCCACATCAAACCGTGCTCCTTGGGATCTGAACCGTCATGGCCTGCATGAAGATCTGTTTGGGCACTTTGTGCAGAACCTGCTGGAAGCTTGTCGACCCTATCAGCTGTCTGCAGAGCAAGACTACAGGCGTCTGCTGGTACCCCCCTGCACATTCCCCTGCACAATCTGTTACTGTGGCACTGTCATGCTTGCAATGCAGTGAATGTTAGTGCACAGCTGTAATCATACAGCTTTCTGCTCAGCTGCGTGATGCCGTAGTGGTCACTGCATCCTGCTTCAGGGCACGTTGTGCAAGAAAGCTAAAGTGTTGATCTTATTTCTGACCACCTTGTGGCGTTCAGTCTTAATTTGCATGCTGACAGAGGAGGGGTGTCCCTCTTCATGTCTGTCTTTGCAGTGCATGGACATGACATGACATGACATGCTGCTGCATGTGGCAGAAGAGTGCTGGACTCACACTTCCTTGTGGTTATAGGCTTCAGACACGGCAACCGCATTCAGTGAGAACTACTTCTTCCCAAAGGGGCCTGCAGCACAGGCAGCTCTAGACAAGCGGTGGCAGGAACTCACAGCAACACAAGCTGAGACTCCTGCTGTACCTCTTCAACTGACTGTCATGTTTGGGCGCCGCTTGCAGGTGAGCTACTCACGCCATGTCCCCAACACGTCATGATTGTCAACATCCTCTTGGTGCACATTGCTGGAATATTTGCGTCCAAATGGACCTCAGCGGCTGAATTGCAGCAAGTCGCGTGGCAATTTGTGTCTGCAGCAATGTTCAGCAGACACATGTAGTGTCTATCTGGCTAGTGCATCGTCTGTGTGTGCAGTCAATGACACGCTGAGCATGTGGACTGTCTGTGTGTTCAGTCAATTACAGCCTGAGCATTTTGCGTTATTTGGTATACTGGACAAGTAAGTGATGCATGCGTGACAGGTGGAGCAGTGCGTTGGTGGATCTGCCAGATTCACGTTCAGCGAGCTGTGCAATCAGGTCCTGGGAGCTGCTGACTACATTGCCGTAGCACAAGCCTTCCACACTGTCTTCTTGACAGACATCCCCACCATGTCTCTCAAGGTGAGCCCCACCCCCCCCTCCCCCCCCGCCCCCTTCCCCCATCCACCAGTTTTTGTCAAACATTGCAGTTAGCAAATGATTTTTTATGCAGTTGCCAATGATTGCCAGTTGCAATCCAAAAGATGGTGTTGCAATCACACAGTGACAATAGAATTATGGTGCAGTGCACATTTAAGTCATCATGACAGCATTCCAGAGTACCAGGAAAGACCTTGGCATGTCGTACAAAGCCATATCAAGCTCGCCGATCATCTTTGGTAGCTGTGCTTCTGCATGTCAGACCATACAGCATCCAGTCTCACATTTGTGTTGTCAGCTGCTCATAGGTGCGTGACCAAGCACGTCGCTTCATCACCCTTGTTGATGAGCTGTACAATGCTCGGGTGCGCCTCATCTGCTCAGCTGACTCACCGCCAGATTTGCTGTTTGCTGGCAACTTGAATGAGGAACCCATCATTGATCTGGAGCAGCTTCAGTATGAAGGAGCTGTCGAAGGTTTGCTCTCTTGCTCTTTCCTGTCATTGAACCTTTTGTATCATGCAGTCTGTGTGTGTATGACAGCTTGCTTCAGCCTTGCGTCTTAGCCTTGTGCAGGTTTTGATCTTTGAGGTGATGCACATGGGCATGCTAATGCTGTTTCGTGGCCATGTACAGTGATAGTCTGGTAGATTTAGCAATGACAGGCATAGGTCTGCAGTGCTTGCGCTATGGGTCTCACTCGTAAGCAACGTCAGTCTGTGACTGTGCAGGCAGTCGCCTGCGACGTGATTTGATGGCAGAGGGAGGAGTAGCACCAGTGGCTGCAACTGCAAATGCTGCCATGGCAGCAGCCCAGAATTTAGGTGGCATGGAAGAAAAGTTTGCTTTCAAGCGGGCAGTGTCACGCCTGCATGAAATGCAGTCCGAGACTTACCTTGCATCTAGGATTCGAACGTGAGTTCCTGCTTGATGCAGTTCATTGTACCGTGCACGATGGTTTAAGCGTGGTGGTCACAGAGAAACGGTCATGAGCACTGTTGTTCAAGAGGTGCGAGAGGGCAGTCGAGCCATGGCTTCGAGGCACGTGCGAACACGTGCTCCCTACGTAAGCATCTGGAAACTACGGCAGCAGCTTAATGCAGGGATCTGAAAGGGGGTATCTGTATTAGCCAGATTTGCCTGCCGAAAGCGTGTGAATCATGATCATCACCGCTGCGTACGCTAAACACAGGTCTAAAAGCTGACCGAGATTTGTCTTAAAGCTGATGCAGATTTGAGCTGTACTAGATACGTTACTCATTGCTACTTGCTGTATATACCGTACCTGGTATGCGAGCAGAAGAACGTGTACATGATGCTGGCGGGCATGCCGATTCCAATTGGCAGCTATGTAGCCTATAGGCAGCAGCACGCTGTAACCTTCGTTGAACAAGCCGAAAGTGCATGCATCAAACTTATTCATGTGTCGATGTTAATAGATACAGTTCATACATCCTAACTGTGCTGCATTAAGACAGCTGTCCACTGTCATACAGGCTAGCCACCCTTCGATGGCTGTGCTCAGTCTGTAAAGAACGCCCTTTGACTTTGCCTTTGCATTTTCCTTCACCTGTCTTGCTCGGTGACGCGCCAAAAGGCGCTGCAGGGTTAGGCACATTCAGTGCCTCACTTGGCTGAATTTCTGCCCTCTGCAAACAGCCCTTGCCCCTTCTACCAGCGCGGTTAAGCTAGAAGTCAGGGGATGCCGTAGTCTGCAGGCCAAAAGCACTTAAGAGGTCAGGTCCTGCGTAAGCCAACTGTTAGTCTTGCAGATTTTGACAGTTGCGGCGAATCGCTCACAGCTGGCTTTTGGCGAGCACTCCCTGATGTGCACCTTCAAACCCTTCCAATCAGTCGGTGGTACCAGTGATAACAGCAGCGGAAGCTTCGGCGTTGTGGTAATGCATGAGCTTCCCGCAATCGACGCCCAAAGCTACGATTCTGACGATACCTTTCAGAATCAAGAGGTGCGCTGACCGTTCAAGCTGCAGTTTCGTCTGCGATCCTGCCTGCTTGTGATGGTCGTGCTGCAAGCCAACCAACTCGAAGGCTTGGCTGTGCATTGTGGGATGTCGCATTGCGGCAATGTGGCCCCAGAAAGCACGCGTCTCTCACGTATTGTGCTGCCTGAGCTGCTTCTCGCGTACAAGTCGTACTAGAATACCTATTGGCACGGTCTCAAAACAGCTCAGCTGGCACGTCAAGCTGTCCGAACGGCTTGGTCTTATGTGCCAAGCGTGGGAAATATTTGCAGGTTGAGTGGCGCACGGTGCCATTAGAGGACGTTAGCAGCCGGGCGTCGCCCGAGGTGCTTGGAGCTGTTGACTTGCTCAGTCTCAAACGAGCGATTTGGGGCAAGGCAGCTCCACTTCAGACCCAGCTTCAGGTTTCAAGACACCCAGGCAAGCATATGATTGATTCAGATGCACCGCATATGACTGCAAAGCTTTCCGTCATAGCTGGCTTGCCTCTGCAGATTCAGATTATGGCTGTCCCGCCACTCTTGGTCACACGTCTGTGGCTTGGTGCAGTGACGACTACATGCACGCCTCAGCACCGCTGAATGTTCCCATGCTACTGGTAAGACCGATCCTTGGTTCCGAATAAGCCCGCAGTGATACGTCTGCTGTACCTATCACCGATACACACTTCTTGTTGTGCAGCCTGGTAGGAATGATGCCAGTTCCAGCACCAGTGGCGGACATTGCTGCATGAAAAATAGCCACACACCTCGTCGCAGCAGGAGTCAGTACGTTGTGCCCTACTGGCACTCCCAGAAGCTGTCTCACCAACCAATAAAAGCAGAATGTGCTTTGAACAGCAACAGGTCAAGTCTGCAGCACAAGACAAAAGGCCGCGGCAGAGATCCTGCTTGCATCAAGGAATGGGCTGCCCTGACCACTTGGCTCAGGATGAATTTGCATCAGGCACGCTTGCTGGAACCAGATTGAGCTACAAGCTGCTGACAACAGAGCACATGCACACTCAGACTGATCTGTTGTGTGTTCCATGTAGGCAAGAACAGCCAAACGCCAAGTGTGTTTTGTTGGGCACAGGTCGCATGAGCTTGGCAGGTATGGAGTTGTTGCTAGAACACCATGCATTAATTACCTAAAGACTCATTTTCAGGCAGACATAACAAGCTTTGCACATGCAGATGGGTCTTTGACCTGAATTCCTACTTGCCTTGGAGTGAAGTCAGCAGGGAAACTAAGCAGCGCCTGAGGTCATTGCCAAAGGAAGCTGTAAGTCAGCAGCTCACAAAAGTCATGCAAGTGCAAAATTGCAGCTAAGCAAGACATGCAATTATGATAGTTTATCTCCTGCTTAGCCGAAGTGTAGTGTTGGCTGGCTGTTTGCCCTGTGCACATTCAAGATTGTTTGATGTGAAAGCTCCATTGGCATCAGCATGTCAGGCTGTCTCTTTCTGTTCACCAAGGATGATCAGGTGTCAAGGTGCTGCTGCGTGCGTGCAGGAACAAGCATTTGTACACAAGTACCCTGTCAGAGACCCTAGTGGATGGCAGGACAAGGCTCTCAAGTACAAGCCAGGCTGTAGTTCAGATTCATATGACATAGCCATGGGCCCACTGGTGAGTGTAATCATTTGTACAGCTTTTTCCTACCTTTTGCTCAAGCTGTTGTGCAAGTAAGGGATGTTCACTTGGGGTGATCAATCAAAGGCATGTTACTATAAGTATGATGTGTGCATATCTTTTCTGTTTTCTTGTGCTTGTCATGTGGCCCTGGTATGGTTCAAGTCTCAAGCTCAAACAAGCAAATCTGCTGTGCCATTGCTCACTGACAGAGTGTTACCATGGGACTGTTGTGCAGGTTTCTGACTTGCATAACCTTTATCTCAAGCATGAAGTTCACAGCAGGCGGTCTCTGCACATGTGATGGAAATATAGCCCTGGGGTAAGTTCACTTGGCACCGCCAAAGCTGGTCTTGGAGCATTTAGCAGTCCTTCTGTTGTCTATTGTTGGATGATTTGATGTCATTTCTGAAGACACTTTGCTGTGCATAATGAATAGCTCACTGAGGTGCATGTTTTAGCTAGTTTGAGGAACCAGACTCAGTTCAGAAAAGTGTGATTTTCATGTTGTTCCAGCTTGTTGAACAACATCCTGATGAGTTGGAGTTCTGCGTCATCAGTTTGAAGTTCACAATATCGCATGATATACTATGCCGTTAGCCAATTGATTTGTTTTGCGCGGAAAGGCGACAGAATTTCCCTACTAGTGATTTGAGCTTCATACTTTTGGCTGATGGCTAAACGAGCAACAGCTCAGATGTCTCTTCAATTTTGTGTACCAGCAGCGATAGCAGACAATAAGCGCACTTGACATGCTTTTCATGTTCTGTAAGGGTTTACTCTCAAACAATTCTGTGATTTCTGCTGATTCTGCTTTCAAATTCTGTACTGATTCTGCACATTTTGCTGTTTGGCTCAGAAGGGTACCTTGCAGACTAAAATTGTGACCCATTATGGAGCACCTGCAGGTTCTCAATATCAGAAAGCCTCCAATTTCTTTTGGCAGCAGTGACACATGCAATTCAGGACACACGCACATTTGTTATTGCCAGTGTTGGCTGCACATGCAAATGAGCAAGTTAGCAAACCTTACAACATGGGTGGATCTGGGCATCACTAGTTGAACCAGCAGTTTAGGCTGAAACGTTGCCCATCTTGCCAATCAAGTAACAAACGCTAGCTGAGGGATGTATGTTAGCAGCAGTGCAAGGTCGCACCATAAATTGCTTGAGCGTAATGTGGGTGCAAACTTCAAAATTTGCTGGAACATGTAAGCGCATAGACATGGTGCTTGATCAACTAACAGAATTTGAACCGTTCTGTGCTGATGCCTTGGCATAGCCATGAGCGCTATTGTGCAACTAAGCATCCTCCCTAAAACTCGGGTTTGCTTGCTGCATACGAAATTATTTTTTGTTTTGCCTGCTGCATACTGCAGCTACTAGCAAAACCTGCGCTACACAAAGGAGCCCTGACTGATGGTGATAGGTGCAGCCATTTGGTGCTGTCTGATCCTGACACCAACCATTGTCAACAATCGCTTAGCTGCCACGTAAGCTTGGTCTGGCCTGCACACACACTCACAGACAGACCTGTGCATATGCATTTGTCTGCAAGACAATTTAGCAGGCCTTGCAGAAAACAACGTCGTAGTCTGCAGGGTCTTCAGTGTTGCAGTGGCTCTGATGAACATGTACATTGTACAATGAGCGCAAACAGATTTACATAGGACAGCTTTACAGTACAAACTCTATCTGCAAAGCTTACTTGATGGCATGACGATTGGGACTGCGGTTTGGGCTTGTTGGCTCCTTTGTGTTCTTGTCCTGCATCAGAACTTGGCTGTAAGGATGATGTTTGCTTCCAAGCTGCCCAGTGTGACTGGATAACATACAGACATAGAAATGAGAGTGGGAGATACAGACAGAACCTACAAGGGTGCACAGACAAGGCAGGAGCATCACAATGGGCAGCAGAACAGCGATGCTTACCTCATAGAACACCACCTCTGTAATTCCAGCTTGTATCAGGAGCTTTGCGCATTCATTGCATGGAAACATGGTCACATACAGCCTCTGCAGCACCAGAAGGCGCTCACACATGGTTGCTTGTGCATCAGAACCTTGTGCAGTGTGCAGGGCCATGAGTGAGAGATCTGACTTACTGCGCCAGACAAAGAGGCTGTGTTCTTGTTCATAATGGCATTCATCTCCGCATGGCACACGTATGGGTATCTGAGGCAACACAACTGCTGCTCAGAGACGTTGCTGACGGTCAAAGCAGAGGAAATGCTGCAAGTAGCACAAGATCATGAGGCTGCACCTCATACACCAATCGTGTTATCATGAGAGAACATAGAGACTCATCTGTAGACTCACACATATGCTAGTACATAATGCTCGTGTGAAAACACAGAAAAGCATACTTAGTTTCCAAAGGGTTGCCAGAAGTTGACAGCTTGGCCCATGGAAGCTGCTTATCAGGGCAGCCTCTAGGGAAGCCATTGTAGCCGATGCTGAGTATGATCTGATCCTGGCTGACAATGCAGGCTCCAACCTACTGAGCAAGCCACCAGTGCGTTTCAATGCTGCCTTGGCAATGCCTTGGTGTGTATGACATGCAGGAGGTCAATACATATCTGTATAGCTGTTTGTTGGCAGCTTGCTAGGCATCTATCATGAGTCACCTGTTTGTTGGGGTCCTTGGAGCGCTGTGCGCTAAGAAATGCAACAGACATGAAGTAGTCATCCCAGGAGAGGTATCTACAGCGCACCAATTCCCGATGTCACAAGCAAGATGTCACAAGCAAGTTGCAGGGGTTCAGGAAACACAGTCTGCACGAGCTCGCCGACGCTTGATTACCCTTGACGTGGTTCGACATTGTAAGGATCCCGTTTTGGAGGTGCACTCTGTAATGCGGCTATACTGCCGTTTTGCTGAGGTTTGACCTCTCTTTGTGCAGACGTGCGGCGTGATGCAGAAAGGACAGTGAGCACGCATGACACCACTGCTGATATAATCACGGTTAGTACCAAACCCCAGCTGTCTTGTTCTTCATAATCAGTCATCTCAGCTGCTCAATGCAGCAGGCTGCAAATATCATCAAGACCTAATCAGTCATTAACAGCTTGTGGCGCTGGCTGTCAGTTACGACAGGACCCAGGTCAGATCAAGTCGATCAATGTAGTTTGCAGTCCATCCTCGACAAGGCCTCCAGTGCATACGACTTGCGAGTCAACGGACAACTCATGAGTAGCAGCTGAAGTTCTGAGGCCTGCCGTTGACACAAAATGCTGTGTGCTCTATACTTGTGCACGGGATGTTGTGGTATGTCTGGTTTCAGAGCTCGAAGCAGCCAACAAAGGTTTTGGCCAGCCTGCGCTTTGACGCTGTGTCACATCCGTCTGTATGCGCACCTAGGCAGATGCTGCTGCAAACACCTAGTTTGTGCCGCTGTCGAGAGTGATGGTCCGGCAGCAGGCTTCCAAGCCGGCGATTATACAATGTTCCGTGTCTCGCGTTGTTGGAAGCAGCGCAGCCCCGCAAGGTATGGGACTACATTGATGTTCGCGTTGAAAAGCTGCAAGGCCGGCTAGACCACCTCACCAGCATGCACTTGGTGCAGCCACCGCAGGCACGGCAGTTTTTGCCGTTAGTAAGGAGCTTGACGAGAACAGGTTTACCTTGACCACAACAGACTCTTCACGCCCCATCGGGTCTGGACGTCTCAATTCAGAAACGGCAAGCTGTTTTCTCCATCCTGTGGTCGTTCCCTGTTCCCAGAGCACATTTTGAAGATTTTGTTGTGCTAATTGTGTTGCCTCCTTGCTATCTGCAGGTATGGCAAATGGCTACAGACATCTTCTTAGCACACCACCTTGACCAGTGTGAGGTATGCTGCTTTGCTGCAGCTGCATTGGATCTGCACAAAACATGTGCAGAGTGCACAGATGATAAATGTGCCACAATGCACAAGCTGGCCAAGCAAGGTTGTATACTGTAGGCTGGGAAAGACGCAGTATATCAGATCACTTGCGCATCTCCACAGGACAGTCAGTTGCTTGCTGAAAAGCTGCAAGAGTCCGTAGCCTCAAAACACGAGAAGGTACGATACAGCAGTGATTCCACCAAGCTTAGCTGCAAGTACTAACTCCACAATTGGTGGCAGATATGCACCAACATGCTGATTATGTGGTCTTGCAGAAGCAGCAAAATGACTTTGCCTCAAAGACAGACGTAGGCAGTGCAGAGCTGTACTTTCACTACTATGGCATGCTGATGCACCAGCAAAACATGCTGCAAGATCAGATCAGAACAGGAACTTATTATGCTGCTATCTTGGAGAACCCTACAGACTTCCAAGACAAAGTGGTGATGGATGTTGGCGCTGGCAGTGGCATTCTGTCCTTGTTTGCTGCTCAGGTAGCATCCTCCATACAATCACAGTCGCACACTTGTTTCACTCAAAGCACACACACTGCACATGCACCAGAGCTGCTCTGCTACCTGACCTCCTGTGAATGTATACGGCTCGAGCAAGCATCCAACCTTGCTTTTGCCAGCTAATTTGCTCATCAGAACTGTTGCTCATCAGAACTGGTTTTCAATGTAAATCACCAGTCTCCCTTGCCTTAATGTAAATCACAAAAGTTCCTTGCGTTTTAGTGCGAATCACCAAATTTCTTTGCGGCCAGGCTGTGACAGCATACAGGTATAATTTACTGGAATGGACAAGTGATTTGTGTATGGTATAGGCAGGAGCACGCAAGGTGTACGCCATAGAGGCTTCAGGCATGGCCAAGTATGCTCATCAGCTTGTAGCAGCCTCAGGTAATGAGCCTGCATTGCTGGCTTAAAGCCTACAGTCACAACAGCCGTCAGCAAATGGTCAGCACCTTCATTACTGCTGCCTTGCATGCATGGTCTACAAGTCACGCAGGCTTAGTCTGTTGCTGACATGCTGCGCAGTATGCATGGACTCTGAGTGCACTCTGATGCTGCTAGAGCATTCTGGCAAGCACAAGCTTCCCAGGCCTGCAGCAGCTGGATTTACTGCTGCAAGGCTGCACATCCCAGCCTTGAAACTGCCATCACTTTGTCATCTTTCGAGCTTCATGCATCCTGGCGGAAGTATGAATGCCAAGGACTGCCCTGCTGTGCATACCACAGATTCCATCAGCAACACAGCATGTGCTGCTAATGATGCTCCTCTGTGCTGTTAGAGTTCTAGCCAGACGCGTTGTTTGTTGTCACAGCTAGCCCCAGTCCTGATCCCCAGGCTCAGAAAAAGTGAAAAATCCATACCACTTCCACCTTTCTTTGGCAAAAGCTTCTTGTTGTTGCATTTCTTCAACGCGTTTTCCTATACTCTGTTTGCTGTCACTTTGTCATCACAGTCAACTGTGATGACACGTTGTGACTCTTGAGCTGTTTTGGGACGCAGGCTTTGCAGGAGTGGTAGAGATCATCCAGAGCAAGGTGGAAGAGCTGGCTTTAGATGCCCAGGTGGATGTGCTGGTCTCTGAGCCCATGGGCACCTTGTTGGTGAATGAGCGCATGCTGGAGACTTACCTCTATGCCCGCAACCGGTACCTGAAGAAGGGTGGCCGCATGTTTCCTGTGAGTAAGGCCTCCCGTGCCCCATCTGCATCATTGCTGACTGGATTGCTGACTGGATTGCTGACTGGATTGCTAACTGGTTTGCTGGCAGGTCATGCCAGCAGGCAAGCATGCTTTCAGTCATTAGACCGTTATCGCTGTTGTTGGCCTACTCTACCTACTTGGCACTTGCAGTACCACCAACCGGCACTCACATGCACATCTTGCTGCTTTCCAGGAGTCAGCTTGTCTGTCTGTTACATGTGCCCTCTGCATCATGCGCCTGGCAGTACTAACATAGGCGTCATTGATGGCAGTGCTGCGTGCTTAGTGGATCAGCACGAAGACTTGATCTTGTCTGGACACAATTGCTGGCTGCAGTCTGGACACAACCACTCACTTACTGCAGAACGTGCTGCATTCCACCACACGGTTGGTCATATGTTCACTTTGGTGAACATGCCTCTATGTTTGCTTCACATTCTGCCACTACTTCCAACATGACAGGCAACTACAACCTCTATATGGGTAGAGGAACATTGTGAATGTTGTGTGCAAATGATTGTGTTGCTTCTGTGGTGCAGCAAGTGGGGCGCATACACGCAGCAGCCTTTTCAGATGCCAACCTGTATGCTGAGGTGGCCAACAAGGCCTTCTTCTGGATGCAGCCCAGCTTTTACAATATTGACATCACCTGCTTGCACAAGGAAGCTGCTGCAGCCTACTTCACACAGGTATCACCCGTCGCCCCCCCCTTCCCCTTGGCACCAGTGACCACTTACCTGACGTGCACAGTATACATATTGCCACTGATTCCCTCTGTGATTGCTTTGATCACTTGCTTATTCACGCTGGTATTCAAGCCTCTAAATCTGGTGGGGGGGCCGCTGCAAACAGAGTCATGCTGAGCTGCTGCAATGCTGAGCAACAACATTGACCAATGTCAATTGTTGTGAGGGTTCAAACGCTGGGCGGAGGCTTTGCCAGTGTGTCTACTACCATGAGAAGACACGTGTTCTATGGCTGCAGGTTGTGGTGGATGCCATTGACCCCAGTGTCATTGTATCCCAGTGTGCAAGCAAGACCTTTGACTTTGGCAGCATCACTGACCCAGAACTTATCAACTTCACCATTCCCTTGCAGCTGCAAATAGGTATGCCACTCAAAGAGGCTCAAGGGTGTGCACTGAATGGCAGCATGAACTGAAAATGTTGGCATCAAGCAATGGACTGTTGGAACAGTTTCTATGATCAGCCGTGGGCCTGTTGTCTGCGCTGTCCATGCATGCATGTTGACCTCACCTCTGTTATTATGAACTCTTGTCAGCATTGCAAAGTAAGCACAATGACTTGCGACTAAACACAGCCTTCTGCAGCTGTGCAAAACGTCAACAGAAGCCTGGTGCAACTGTTCCAGAGTCATCTTGAAACGTCAACTTTGCTCCTACCCAGGGAACAACTAGCCGGAAGTGTATTGTCATACTGCACCAGCAGGAAGTGTATTGTTGTACTGCACCAGTAGGAAGTGTATTGTTGTACAGCACTAGCAGGAAGTGGTTTGCTGTTCAGCATTAGCAGGAAGTGTACTGTCGTCCTGCACTAGATGTGGGCCAATCTCAAAGCCCACAAAAGGCACTGCTGTACATGTGATGCAGGCCGAGCGTGTGTGGTGCATGGCATTGCCTGCTGGTTTGATGTCCTGTTTGACGGCAGCAACACTCAGCGGTGGCTCTCCACAGCACCTGGTCAACCCACCACACACTGGTGGGCCACCCCCCCAATCTCTCTGCCTCTGTCTGTCCTGATGCCTGTCTGTAGTCTTGAATTGTTGGTGCACTATCTGTGAGGTCTGCCTTGGGCATGTTGTGCCTTGACACGTCACTAGCTCAGCTTTCATGCAATACTGACAACTGTTACGCAATACTGACAGCTGTTGCGCAATACTGACACCTGTTATGCAATTCTGACAGCTGTTACGCCATACTGACAGCTGTTGCGCAATACTGACAGCGGTGTGGGTATCATGTCGATCATACTTATTGCACACTGCTTGCACATAATACAGCACTTGTGCAAAACTTGTATTATGCTGGGTTTTTGAAACTTTGTATATAATGATTGTACATCTGACATCAGCAACTGGATGTGTTGCAATGCTGGCGCTAACGGCTCCTGGGCAGCGTTGCTTCATGTGCTACTGAGGTGGCTTTTGCCAGCATGACCTGTGCCTGGTATCATCCAAAGATTTGGTCAGCTGCACTCTCGAGTCACCTCAACCAAATCATACAGCATGACCAGCAGCAGAGGCGGTATGGGCAGGAGGGCTGTGTGTCAAGTTTGCCCAAACAGCTTGCTGCAACCAGCTGTTGTACCAACCAGCTGTGGTATGTTCTGTGTGATGGTCAGCATGCGAGTGTTGCTGTTGGCTGCAGGTTCCAGCTGCGGTGCCTGATGGAGACTCCTCTGCATGTGCAGCAAGGCCAACTCATCACCGGCCAGCTACGCCTGGCAGCTCACAACCGCCAGAGCTATGATGTCTTTGTGGACCTGACTGCCCCTCCCTTACACCCTGGCCAGCTGCCTCAAAAGGTACTGCCCTTCACTCCTTGTGCTAAAGAAAAGAAAAGACTATGCCTTTTGGCGTCAATTCAATGAGAAGCCAAGTATTATAAAAGGCTGCTGAGGCTCCTTGTGCTACTTACTGGCACCTGCAACAAGCTAGCCCACCTCCTTTGGTCCACTCATGCACTCATCCAATGGCTTGCTCACTTACTTACTCACTGGCTCGCTTACTCACTCACTGGCTCGCTCGCTTACTCACTCACTGGCTCGCTCACTTACTCACTGACTATGCATGCATATGATCCACAGCCAGCTGCTGACCTGACATCATTCAAGCTGTAGACAGCAAGTTGTGTTGACAGCAGCCTGATGACAACAACAACGGTGCAGTCTTGCAACATTCAAAGCCAATGATGATCTCCGAGATGAGTCTCTGCCAAAGAGGCACGATGTATGGCCTTGCTGTACCTAGCTTCTCAGTATTTGCACTCCAGTTTCATGTGTGAAAGTCTAAGCTGTGCAGATTCGACCTGTTCTGCAGCTGCCATCAGCAGCATAATTGCTGTCATGGTGACTTACATCATGCACTGCACTGTTAATGACTTGCAGTGTAGCATGTCTGCCATTGAAACTCAGCTGCCGCGGCAGTTGATGACAATCATTGTGCTGCAGGCGTCAGGCAAATTTGACCTGAAAGAGCCCTACTACCGTCAGCTGAATCCCCAAACATCAGCTGCCTGGCCTCAGCAAGAGCAAACTGCAGAGCAGGCGCCACCTCAGCAGCAGCAGCAGTCTTATGTGCAACAAATGCATGCTGACTCAGCTCAGATGCAGCAAAGCCCCAACTATGGCTGGTCAGCTCAACAGTCAGGGGTGCAGCAGTACCCCATGATGGGGCATGTATCTCAGGATAGTAGGCAACAATCTGATGGTCAGTGGAATCAGCAGGCGTATCAAAACATGTGGCAATGATAGGTGCTGCCCCTGGGCTGAAAGCTAACCTGGTAGTGAACCAGTGAGTTGTGGTCAATGAGGAAGAACCAGAAAATGTATGTTCTGAACTCAGGCCTAAGCTTGTCATAGCGCAAGTACGGTACCTGCTGGCAAAGTGTGCAGAAACAAATGTACAATCTTGGAGTGCTGATGTGTGGCATCAGAACACCAGGATTTCAAATGGATCAATGTCATAGTGTGAAGATTTCATTGTGGGTTGAGAGGCCAATTGAACTTACTTCGTTTATGTTGCTAGTTTCTGCCATCCATTGATATTGACAACAGCTGTGCCCCTGTCCTGCACACTTTTTGCACCTAGACACAGGCTGCTAATGACTCAAAATGATGATGTGGTGACGTCAAAACTCTGCTGATTCTGTAATGGCTGTCTATCTTCTGGAGGCCTTTCTCTACGATGACCAGGCTGATTGCATTGTCTGCACTTCACCCTCATATGCATGATGTCTTTGGCACACTAGCAGAATACCAGTTGTGTTTAGTGAATGCCAGCTCCATCAGGTATAGTTGATGGTAAATGGACAGGACCCTTTGCAGTCACTAGCTTTTGCTTTGCACAACAAGCAATGTGATCGTGCACTTGCAATTCTGCAACAATCTTCTTCCAGAAATCAGACTTGAGGGTCTTTGGGAACGCTGTGCCCGGTGCTTGACCCTCCATGAATATGCCATCTCCAGGTTCTGACCCCTCTGCAAACATTTGCCCTTTCATCAGAAGAGCAGAATGTGATGATGTGGCACCAGCATGTCTACAGCAGGCAGCGCAACAACAGTTGATGATGATCCATACAGCAAAATGCTAACCAATTGCATGGCTGCTTCTGATGACTGAGCCTCACACAAGCCACCAGACCATTGCAGCATGTGTCAACTGCACATCAGGCTCTGAGAGTGCAACACAGGATGTCACCACTCACCTGGGACCTGTAGCACTTGAACACATTCCCCTTGAGGAACACTGGGGTCAGGTGCTTGTGCAGCCAGGATCATAGCTTCACTTATTTCTCCTGCCAGCTTGGCTGCTTTCAAATTGGTGATCACAACCACCAGGCTGTGTAACAAATGTTCCTTGGCCATGTGCTGCTTTAGGCCAGCCATCACTTGCTTTGTTACGCCACTGCCAACGTCCACTTTGCATTTGTATAGCTTGACAGAATCTATCTCCTCAACAGATGTGACTTGTGCCACCTGCGCACAAGCAAGACGTTGTGTGTATGCTGCACAACAAGCTGATGCGCATGAGGCCTGTCATTGTGAACATAAACACATGCATCCAGGCAAATGAATCATTGCCAAGCCTACTGCCAGTAAACATGTTGACTATGCCTCTCAGCATTTGGCTGCTTGTAAGGGCTACTCAAGCCAGTCACGCTATTGTAAACTGATGGCTGCAAAGCGATTGCACACCTGCAATTGTGCCTTAGCGAAAAGTTCGTGGATTGCAGTTTGCGAGCCAGCTGCTGAGCCAGCTGCTGCGCTAGCAGCAGAGCCAGTGTCCTTTGGCTGTGTACTTGCTGCACCAGCAGCTTTCTTCCCTGCGTTCTTTGCGTCTGCAACGCGCAAAGCTGTAAGATGTGCCAGCAGAGTAATCCACTTCGAAAGAGGGACGAGACGCACCTTTCGACGGGACTGATTTCGGCTCTTGAGCAGACGGCCTGACTTTTGAGTCCACTTGCAGCTGAGACAACAAAGACTCCACCTGCTGGATTGCGAGGTCTAGCTCAGTAACGGTTGACATTCTTCACTTGCCTCTCAGATCCTCGTTGCAGCTGACTGCGCAGCATCAGCATGCATGAAGCAGAATGCAAGAACCCTTCCCTCACAGAGAACACACAGATGAATTTGTTTGCCATTTTTGTATTTTTTAAAGTCTGTGTCGTTTTGGGCCAAAATGGGCTAGCTGGCCCCAACTGTCAACTCGACGGACTGACTGACATCTAGCTATCTCGCAGCGTGCCCCGAGCAAGCATGGAAGGAAGTCAGAACTTGCAACAGCCACGCTCAACATGGTGTACAATTCCTGTCACTGCATCAGACCAGTGTGCAAGCACATTTCACTGTATACATTGCTGAGTGTCTATATACCCAGTGATATTTGTGCATTAGACAGGATGGAAGCTGTAACATGCAACAGGCAAACGTTGCGTCAACAATGCCACAGCACAGCCCAGCAACGAACTGTTTTTATGAAAACACCAAGGTTGTGCATGCGCATGAGAAACCAACAGGTTTGCAATCTGGGTACTTTTTCTGCGGGTGGAGGTTTTTGCTATGTGAAATGTGCTATACAACATGAAACATGAACTCAACCAAGCTCATGTTGCAACTGCAAGGGCTCAAATTTGGCAGACTTGACCAGGACTTTGCCCTGGGGAAGCTTGGAGAGGTGTTGTGCAATTGCTTGAAAATAAACAATCTGTCGTTCCCGGTCATAAACAATCATTAGGTCACTGATCAAGCTGAGCTCATTCTGGAATAACTGCTGCCAATCAGGCTTGCCCTGTGCTACTTGACAGCTTTCCTGAGCAAGTTTTTTCGCTTCCTGCAGCAAACCCAGACAGATTTTGTCAATAGTTGCCATGATCCCCAAGCCAATCCATCAGGGAGATGCTATGACTTGACACAAGCAATGATGTGCTCATGGTCAGCCAAATGCAAGCACATACATGCTATAAATGAAGGCAGACGCATTTGCAGGCACATTAGAGCATAATCATGTGCTTATGAAATCTTGTTTCAAGGCAAAGGAACTGTGATAAGGCGCAGTAGGTACAAATCATCAGCATGGTGCACTTGTTGATGATGCACCTGCAGGTTTGCACAAGCAACGCCAAGATTTGACTCTGCAGCTTCTTGAGCTGCCATGGCTTGCCATGCTTTGACTGTGCTATGATTTGATGACAAAGCCAGAGCCTTGCGCAGGGACTCAGAAGTTTGCTTCAGGTCATCATTAGACCGTATCTGGTGTGAAGCCTCTTCAAACAAACCTGTGTGTGGCACAACAGGCACCAACTAAGACCATAGAGCAAACTTACGTTCCCTTATGTTGCAGTCATGCAAACAGCAGTCATGCAAACAGCCCATGACTTTGGGATGGGAACAGATACAGGTGTGCAATAAGCAGGTGCATAATATTTTCTGTAGATTAGCCTTAGCATGCATGATGCTCGCTAGTAAGGTAATCTTGTGTGGAACTTCCTGACCCACCTGCAGCCCCACAGTAGAGAGAGGCAAGCACAGCCGGCGAGGTACCTTTGACCTGCGCTCGATGAGCTGTTACTGCTTGAGCTTGCCCTAGTGCCAGCTTTGCCAATACAGATGGCATGCCTTGCCTTAGCTCTGCAGGCCTGCAGCACCAGTATGCACAAAGGCATGAGGCTCTAAAGGCTTGATGAGTGGTCTTTTCCTGATAATGCAGCCCATAGCTATTGCAGGTTTTTGACAATGGCATTCCAAGCTGATGCAGCATGCAGAGTGGATGCAAAGCCATCTCAGCCATGTGCCAAATGTGCCGCTACAATGGCTACCTATCAGCTTGTCTAGGGCCAGTAAGCTGATCAACGTATTCATCAGCTGCATACTCGTAAACCCCTGCTGCCCGTCTAAACAGCCCTGCTGCTGCCACATGCTGCTCTGGCATGCTTTTGAGCTGCTCCATGTCATGCTGTGCAATCTCTGCTGCCAAAGAGTATGCTTGCCTCTCCAGGGCGGCAGCATACGTCACACATGCCTGCAAAAGGCCGTCAAGCTAGAGCAACAGGCTGCATGATGCGTCAGGATACACGTCTGCTATGAGCAGCAACATTTCAGGTGATACATTGTCATGAGCGCAGCAAACTCCTGACAACTCTGCTCACCATGGCCTGCTCTGCAACAACGCCTTTCACACCATGATATGTTGTTGGCGAACCGCCCAATGGTGAGGTCCACTCAAATTGCAAAGCCTCTTCATTGTTGCCATCCATTGCAGCTGCCTGCAAAATCAGCACTTGTTGCTGGCAGACCAGGATACAGGATACGTTGACTGACACTGCTGACTTGCCAGACAAATTCCTACCTTGCTGCCAAAATTGTTTAACAGTGCATAGTACCGCTGTATCCTGTATCAACCAAACCTGCCAATGACACTTGTAGGCCTTATTCCTTCGTGAAGCTGAGCCAAGACCGTCAAAACACAATGATATGCAAACAGACGACTAGCCACAAAAACATATCAACTATGAGAGACCCTTCAAGCTGCTTGCACAAGTGCGGCCTATGCGTGAAAAGGACCAGCCTCTTCAAGTGAGGTACAGTCGAAAAGCAGCTTACCAACTCAAGCGCTCGTCCGCGGTGACGGTTGTGCTTTCATACGCCTGAGCTCGACAAGCTGTAAGCTCTCTCAGATTTTCCAAAGTCAATGCATCTGACCGTAAAATATTGTTGAAAGAAAAGCTTTTGG
>JAABUK010001335.1_pt1 | contig 47471 bp, 53 predicted proteins | sample 5559141 | NCBI WGS metagenome assembly JAABUK01 (sample SAMN10711869, study PRJNA513367) | rock metagenome | isolation source: Antarctica rocks | place: Antarctica: Victoria Land, Pudding Butte nord | collected 2016-01-03 | reverse complement strand
ACAGCACAGCACAGCACAGCACAGCACAGCACAGCACAGCACAGCACAGCACAGCACAGCACAGCACAGCACAGCACAGCACAAAAGGAGGGGAGGGGGGCTTACAAGTATTGGGGGGAGCCAGGGGAGAAGTCCAGCTCAGTGGTGTAGCCCAGGAAGTGGATGGGGCCATGGTTGAAGGAGTACCAAGAGGGCGTTCTGGTGGTGCCCTGGTCATCCACATACGGCATGCTGGTGTTGTAGGGCATGTTGAAGCGCTGATAGAAGGGCACACCGCACTCCCCACCTGCCAAATGCGCAAAGTGTTTATTGCAGTGGTGAGGACGTCTGATGCATTCAAAACTGATGTCAAGCTGCACAAGAGAGGAAAAGAAAAGAAACGACTACAGCATTCGGCGTGTATGTAATGTAACAAGAAGCCAAGGATTATACCAGGCTGTCCAGGTAAGCTGCACAATGCATGCTGCTGGCTACTCATTCAGAGTGCTGCTGGGGAGTGGATTGGTCAGCTTACCAGAGTCCTCAGCAGTGTTGTAGCGGTCTCCAGAGCTGGGGAAGTCACGCTCATGGTTGCCTGCTACCAACATCACCGGAGCCTTTGTAGCCAGCACCTCGAACTGGTCCATGAACACATCCCACATTGTCTCCTCACCTCTGCATTGCCAGAGCAAATCATCATCAAATGCACGAGCCATCACATTCTGGCATCAGCCCTTCAGTAATATCACACATGAGCACAAGCCTCAGCAGGTTGGAGGTGGGTAGGTGTGAGACCCCTCATGTGCTCGTTTGCTGACTAGCAAAGGCGTAATTGGTATGGATCTTTGAGCAAAACTTGCCTTCAATACATGGCAGAGCATTTGCAAAGTTTGCTGTAGTGTGAATCAGAGCAGTGCCAAAATCAGTAAGGGCCCTGCCAGCAGTTTTGATGCAGTCAGGCACGCTGCAACCGAGCATCACAGCTGCTGTTCATCTCACAAAGAGAAAGAAAAGGATTTGACGTTTAGGCAGTGGTTGAAGAAAAGCCAGGAGGTGAGATGCATGCAAGGCGTCCTGGTCATTTCACAGACTCAGACTCAGCTCTCATCAATTACCTTTGTTGAAGTCACTGACTTGTGACTTGCAATGGTGCTGCAACAGGTAGTTGTTGAAGTCACTGACTTGTGACTTGCAATGGTGCTGCAACAGGTAGCTGTTGAAGTCTACTGACTTGTGACTTGTACAGTGCTGCAGCAGGTACTTTGTGACAATGCTGATCTGGCATAGATGACATGTCCATTCAATGCAACAGGTAGTTTGTGGCAATGCTGACCTGGCATAGCTGACATCTCCATTGAGGAAGGTGAGAGTCCAGTTCTGGGTGGTGTCAGCAGCCATGGCATTCACTGTCCCCCGGGAGGCGCCCTGCTGGTACTCGTTGTCATTGATGATCTGCTGAATGGTCTGGTCCGCCTGCCACATGCACCAACTTTGCGTCAGCATACATTGTGTCAACAAGCCTCAGCTCAGCTGGCAGGTATACAAGCAATGGCCAGGCTGTGGAAAAGCTTGTCTGGCTGTTGTGTTTGCATAGCATGGTCTCAGCTGGCAGGTACACAAGAAATGGACAGGCTGTGGAAAAGCTTGTCTGGCTGTTGTGCTTGCATAGCACCCATAGCACTTAATACTGCACTTGAGATGCCATGGCCGCATTATGGTTGATCAGCATCATGAAATCAACATACGTGGGTAACAAGGGTTGAGCAAGTGTTGTGTTGGGCATGGCTGGCAGCAATTAGCGTCAGCATGCTCCCAGCTGGGGCTGCAATTGGGTACAGAGCAACCAGTTGCCGACGCAGGACTCTGGCTTGAGCTTGTCACCCCACATCAAAAAGGCAGCATGACACAGCATGTGGCAATTGAGCTGTCAAGATCAAGTCCTAATGCCAGCTTGGAATGTCTTCACAACCAGCAGAGCGACAAGACGTCAAGTGGAGACACATCCACTACTATTGACAATCCACGCAAAGTCAACATCCAAAGTACTTTATACACATGCGTCACAGCACGAGATCAAAGCATGAAGTTTAAGGCCACCCACCCTTTCTGGGCTGCCTTCGGGTGAGTAGTTGAGCATGTCTCCGGCAATGTCGTAGTCGTACTCGTCTGCGCTGTCCAGTGTGGTGTGACCCAAGTCTGCCATCATCAGGAAATGCACAGTAGAGGATGCCGCCACTGGGGGACCTGTCAGGAAACTGTACACTGAGCTCATGCCCAGACTCTGCAGTGCACAGCACTCAGTTTAGGTGAGCTCATGGCAGCTACTGTCAGCTGCTCCTTGTGAATCTATAGTAGGTAGCAGTCAGCCCAGATATATCAGTTGCAGCGTAGCCATGAAGAGAGGCACACTGCTTGAGCATGCGCAGCTGCACGGCCAGGCTACTGGCTGAAGTCTCCACCACGAACATTAAACAAGCTTCAGAGTCATGTCAAACAGGAAAGATGCAAAATTGAAAAGGGTAATACAAAGATAGAAGGCAGAAAGCAGATCAGCTGTCAAGCCAACATTCTGACACATAGTTTGTGGAACACGCATCTGCAGCATACTTCCAGCTGACCACAGGCAGTTGATGTTCTTGCACAAAAGCATGACAGCACTGATGCATGGCACACTTGCAACTTGAGTCCATGCAGATCTGTGAGAAATCAGGACCCATGCATGTGCATGGCATTTCAAGGCAACTTTGCATGACTGACCATGTCTCCGTACTGGTAGTAGTATCTGGTGTTGTAGGACAGATTGCTGAGAAGGGCGCTGTGCAGCATGCCAGGGTCAATGTAGCCTGTGGAGTTGGCAGGAGAGCCACACATGCTTGATGCATTGTATGTCTTGGTGGTGGCAGACACCATTGTGGTCAGAGACCCATTGGTTGTGCCATACATGACCACAGGTGTTGTCACATCTGCTGTCGTCCATTCCACCAGCATTTGGCTGCATCGTGGTAGGCACTTTGTCAGCTGCCAAGCAGTCATAATGCATGATGCTCCAAAGTGCTACGGAAGCTGTTGCATGATAGCTTGCAGGAACACTGCTGATGCTGCAGAAGGAGCATAAAAGTGGCCACTGAGGTGTGTGACTTACGTGGGAACAGATGTCAGGGCCAGATGACCGTGTAGAGGCATGTCAGGGTTTGCCACAGTCAGGTTCTGAGTGCTTCTGCCCACATATGTTGTGCTGCTGAAGGGGTTTGACATTGAAACATTGCTGAAGAAGTAGAAGGACATGTTGTGACGCTGGTTGAGGATGTTCCAGCTGCAACACAACAAATCCCCACTGAGTGTTGGTGAGACCTTCGACTTAATGAGATTCTGTCAACGCGTTACTGCAGCTGCAATCATCTCAGACATCCACTGCAGCCGTCCTTTCTCGTTCAGGGTGTATATATAAGTCGAGGGCTTACTTGAGGGTTCCGCTGCCTGTGGTGAGGTAGTTGGAAGAGCTATCGACAGCCCACATGTACTTTAAAGGTCTACTTAGATCTGGGTTGCCAGTAGCGTAGTACAATGCTACGACATCTGCAAAATACAGTTTTTGGTTGATCAACACGGCCAGGTCAGGTCAGGTCAAGCGTCTCCACGTTAGCAGTGCACAAGAACGCGTGCAGGCAGTTGCGCGCCACATACAGTTCGTGCCGAAACTAACCAGCGTCTGTGGGTCCATTGACGCCGCTGATATTCAGCTGCACCGGGGTGCGGTTCGTGATCGTCGTAGTATTGACGGTCAAGGTCACGGTCGACGCTGCCGGCGCAGAGGTAGGGCTGCCGGTGGGCGCTGAAATTGGTGCCTGCGTGGATAAACTGGGCGCAGCCCACGCAGCGCTTGCTGCCAGTAAGGCGAGCAATACAAAGTACGACGGCATGGCTTGCCTCATATATGAAGCTGAGCAATAGACAGGCCCCTCTTGCAGCCCGCCACACTACGATCTGAGCGAGAGAGTCTCAGGTCAAGCCACTCTGTTGTGAAGGGTGTCGGCCGAGACGAAGGGTGAAAGTTTGTTCTGTGTCATGAATAAACGATGGCATCTGTCACAGGGTCGCAAATTATTCTCTCTGCCAGGGATTCCGTAATAGTGATGACGCACGTGGAAGTCCACATGCAGCCAGACAGCCAATCATGGGGAGATCCTTGCTCACATGGCCTTGTCGTCATGTCACTTCGGTCTTGTTCCGCTGGGCGAATCAACGGTCAGAGGATTCCCAAAACGGGACTTGCTGATCATACTTTGAAGCATTGCACTTGGAAACTCTCTCCCTTTGCATGCTGCTTACTGCACCTCAGAGCACCCTGGGCGTGCACTTCAAAGTGAGCTGGTGTCATTTGATTGCTTGAGTGCTGATAGCTGCTTCACAGTCCATGCAGCTGAGCCTGAGTGGCTGAAGGCACTGCCAGTCATTTGCCCAGGCAGACAGCATGGGTGCCTGATGCATGATCATGAGGACAATCATGTGAACATACTTGAAAGGCCAGAAATACCGTCAGGTTTGTAGAGTACATTGGATCTGATTCAGTTGAAGCAACTTGCAGGCAGAGACAGAAACCAAGTCCAGGCCCAAAGCACACAAAAGATAGTGATTGGCTGCTTATGTGCAGTGATCCACACCAGACATCCCAGTGTGATGGTGTAATAGCCACCTGCACTGCTCACCAGGGCAGGAGTAAACTTAAGTGGGCATTGCTGTGCAGCAACTTGCAACAACTTTTGGTAAAGCACATAAGAATGGATGCTACGATCAGGCCGTGCATCAATGACGCCTTATGCATTGGAACATGGATCAGAGTATGCGTGTAGTCAGTACAACACTGTGAAGTGTGCCCAACAATCAAACGTAGCATGCACGCAAGATTGTGCCAGTGAATCAACAGCTCAAGAAAGCAGCCTCATGATCATAAGCATAGAGGAGGCAGTAGGTTGGCACCAGCCACTTGCTGGTTGCAGTTTCACCCTGAGGAGATGCAACTGGCAGCCTGCACCCAGTGGCAGAAGCGCTGCTGCTGCTAGTGCTGATGTGGCTTGCTGGACTTAGAATGACAATGCGATATGCAGGTATGGACGCACAGTGATGCCTTTGACAGGTGCTATGTAAGGTTGGTCAATTTGGCCTGCCTCAGTCAGTGTCTCCAAGCAACCCCTGAGATCAGGCCTGGGAACACAGGTAGGCTGCATGGTCACCAGATGATAAGTCATGTGGCCTGTTGCACTTGCTATGTACTGAGTGCTAAGGAGCTCTGATCGATGGTCTGGATGCATACTGTCGAATGATTGCGCACTGGGTGTTGCCACAAGAGCTTGGCAATGCCTTACACACAACTCTGACATTAGCAGTGCCATATCTGAATGTGAACTGATGGAAACCAGACAGCCCGAAAACATCTACCCTAGAAGCCTGACGATGTACCCTTCCTCATACAATTTGGCAGTACACTTGACCTAATGAATGTTTTCCGCGCTACAAGAATCTGACCTGCAGGCTAAGGACATCCATGGAACACTGAAAATAAATCTGAGAAAACACCCATCTGCTTTGCAACAAGCAACCTACCGATTGTGCGCATACACAGCACATCCCTAGCAACATCAAGACCCCTTGCTAAAACGCATCTGACGCTATCATGACCATTGCACCTAAACCCACACATCACATGTTTGGCCTAATGCCAAGCAGATCAAACTGGTGCCAAAAAACAGACTCCGTCCCATCAGCGCATATGTGGCTGAATCCCCCTGCCAAAAAACCGCACCTATGCAGTGCCCCAAGGGAGGCTTAGCAGCCATGGACAAGGCAACTTAGCAACCCAGCATATAGCTCAGTCCCAGCCAATAGACTGAAGGTAGGCAGCATATGGGTCCTTGGCAGCAGTAGAAAGGCCGATAGGTGCCCTGAGGATGAAGTCTGCGATGGCAAAGGCATCCACCAGGGGGCAGCAGACGCCCCTGAGCTCACTGCACAGCTTCTCTATCATTCTCTTGATAGCTTTGGCCTTCTCGGGTGCCACGTAGTCATCATTGCGGAACAGGATGTCCTGCTGGATGCGCTGTAGCGCAAACAGGTCTGCCATGGCCTGCACAGCAATAAAAATACATTAGAGCATGTCAGGTGTTCCCTGTTTTTGTTCTTCCCTGTTTCTGTTGTTCCCTTTATTTTTGGGCAGGAGAGCTATTCATTACACATACATGCAAGAAAAGAAATCACAAGGGTCAAATGGACAAGGTGTTGCTTGTGATGTGGAAGCCTGATTCTCACAGTGGGATTTGAAGTTGGACTGTCCTTGCTCAGCTTGAGCTGAAAAGACATGTCAGCATGTAAAGCTCGGCTCGAGCTCAGATCACTTGGCAGCAAAGGTGCTGAGTTTCAAGCAGAGCTGGGCAAAATGTGGCATGGTACTGAATTCAGGAAATAGTGTCTTGTAGCAGCCAGGAGTTCTGAGCTGAAGTCTAGACATGCACCTCATGATCAAGTCAACACACAACATGACTGCCATGGCTCCATATGCAGGAATTCAGCCACTGTGAGAATGACAACAACAAAGTCCATCATGGTATCCAGGGTGGACGTTCTTGCTGCCATTCTTACAGTGGCTGAATTCCTGCATAGCTAGCACGTGGAGTCATGGCAGTCACACCAGTGAGCTGACTAAAACAATACATGTAAAGTGAAAATCACTAACCTCTGTGCATCAAAAGGTATTCAACCTTTGCATTTGCGCTTGACCACGTCAACTGAATTGAGCAGGCTAAAGCACTGCAACAGACTCCACATCAACTGAATTGAGCGGGCAAAAGAACTGCAACAGACTCCACAACTTCAACGACAGCAGGCGCACCTTGATAGACTTGCGTGCATCCAGATCCTCGCACTTGTTGGCGCCCTCTAGAATGTTGGTGAGCATGACAGCCTCCACGTGTGCCCTGGCCAGCTCCAGCAGGTGGTTCAGGCACTTGTTCCAGGCCTGGAAGGCCCCCAGCTTGCGTGTATGCTTGCGCAGCCGCATGGCCACTGTGTGCAGCAGCCTGGCTGTGCGATACCTGCATTTGCACACACTGGTCAGCTCATCGTTAAAAGGGAAAAAGCCTATGCCCAACTGCATTGTCATGGTCTACAGCAGCCTGGCTACTCAGTACCTGCCATTGCAATGTACTTTGCAGCTCAATGTGAGCAGAGCTTGCATGCATGCTTGTGCAATTGCACTGCCACTGTGTACAGCAAACTGAGTAGAGGTCTTCTTCGTTCATCAATCTCCAAAAAAAAGTAGTATGATCAACAGATTGAACCTGCAAGGATATGCAAAGTCAGTCAGCGAGGCTTGCATGTCCGCATGGTGTGCTGCAGTAATACATTGCAAGCTGTCTGTGCAGCATCTATGCAACATTTTGTCAGCAACATCACTGCCAGCTGAATACAGTATGAAGCTGAAACAACGGGTCCTTTCACATGAGCTCACGCATCTGAGCTGCAGCCCTATGCTTGGCCAGACAGTCATGCTGTATGTGAGGAGCACAGCAAAGATACCAGTTGTATAACACAGAAGGCCCAGCACCTGACAAACTGGCCTTCTGCACTATAGAGTAGATCTGATTGAATTTCATTTGCCAAATTTGCATGGAAGCTAGTCTCATTATATCGGGTGGTCATGCACGAGGTGCTGCAGTACTGGAGGGCGTATCTCTGGATACTGAGTGAGCAGCTCTGTAAAAGCTCTGCCAGCAGATCATAGCACAGCATAGGAATGCTATGTACTGACTCAGCTTTGTTGACAGCAGCTTGAGGGGGTTCACTAGAGTCAGGGTCACAAGCTCATGCCCCAGGGTCATAAGCTCATACCTAAGGGTCTTGACAAGGAAGGCAGGGTCTCTGAGGTGGGAGGGCTGAGTGTCATGTGACACCAGGGGGTTGGGGGGCAGGGAGTCCCTCGCCATCTGCCTCAGGTACCCCCAGGTGGCCCCCAGGGGGTTCCCACTGAACTTCTCCTTATACCTCTTCAGCAGCATGGCTGCTACCTGGGTTGCAATGAAGCAATTTTCATGCAGGCCATGTCTGCACACTCTCAAAGGCTCTGAACATGCATTTGAATTTTGCATGTCACCAGCAAAACTCATGCAAACCTGCCAAAGTTGATGTGGCAGACTTGGCGGCAGAAATGTAAAGCACAAGCTGCAGCCGTGTGGAGACGAAGACTGATAGATGAAATGTCAGTGAGATGTCAGTGCAAGATGCAGCAATGTTGTGTCACATGATGACATGGTGTGGTTCTCAGGTGGGCTATGCACCACATGCCACACACACCTGTCACCAAGATGCAATGCACAAAGCTGCGTCATGTAGTACAGTGCTGACAAATTGCTGGGCATACCTGCTGCAGCAGAACAGTGTTGTCTCCCTCAAAGGTCTGGAAGATGTCATGGTCGCTACGCAGGGCTCCAAACCTGTTCACGGCAGCATAGCCATGCCCTCCACAACACTCACGGCAAATGGACAGCGCCTGCGCTGTGTACTGGGTGGTATATGCCTTCAAGCCTGCATGGCCAGCATGTATTTTGCATGGCTGTCCTGATTGACAGCTGTGCTTGCGCATTCAGACGCAGTGTCTCTTTCACAAGGTGGCATGCAGCACCAGATGTGTACAGATCAGGACAGCTGCCACTTCTCTGCTGTATGATCTGCCTGGCTGCAAGGCTGCACCAAATGTGCCCAAGTAACATGGTCAGTCACACGCCATGCTCTCTGATCCAGCCTCAATCTTGAACACATAGGACTCTCAATGATAGAGTACTCATTTGTACTCTATGCTTGCAGATGCCAAGACAAAATGACCAACACATAAGTCCAGCCTCGCATGCAAGCAGCTAAGCAAGCACATTAATGCTGGCAGCCACCGAAGTCAATGGCCTAAAACATCTCCACAATGTAGAGACGCGTTTTTACTGTCCCCAGGCGTTTCTGAGTCTAGATTTCCAATGTAGGGATGACGTTTCTGAATCAAAATAGACGTTTCGGGATTGCAAAGAGCATGCTGAAAACTTGATGAACTGACCAGCGGAGAGGGAGTGGACATCAGCCACCAGCTCCTCCTCCTTGGTGCGCTTGGCCTGGGTGTACTGCTCCACCAGGAAGGCGGCAGTGAAGTGGAGGGCGTAGCAGGTGGCCAGCATGGGCATCAGCTTCAGCTGCTGGCTGGTGTAGTCTAGCACAGCCACCTCCCGCCCCTCCGCCGGCCCAAACTGCTGCCTTTGGGCGCCATACCGTACTGTGATTGTCACTGCTCCCTGCAAGTCAATAGACAATGCTATCAAACAGGCAATCGTGCCTTTCAGCAGTGTGCCTAAGTGTCATTGTCACTGCTCTCTGCGAGACAACAGACCATGCTGGTGAGCAAGTGCTGCTTTTGAGTACCACATGTCATTGAGGTTGTCACTGCTCCCTGCAGGGAAATTGATTAGGCTGGTGGGCAGGCTATTGCTGAGCACCAGGTCATATGGCGATGCTTTCTGCTGCCTGCAGCAAGTAGGATTGATGCAGCTGCCAGCAAAAGCAGCTGCTGCTTGATGGGACTCTAACAAAGCATTTATGGATGTACTTGTCAGCTGATGGAGTAATGAGATGAAGCAATGACATCATGGAACGACAGTCAGCAGAACAATTGCTATGCTCCACTGCGCAGGTAGTAGACATGGCAGCAGGCTCATCAACCCATATGGTGGACATCTGTGCGACCCTTTGAAGCCTTGAGTGCCTGCCGTGCAGTGCCTTTCGAATGTGTCCATGGGGCGTTCATGCCAGACGTCAGCACACCTTGAGGACCCCCAGAGAACCACATGTGAGGCCCACCCGACCCCCTGTCAGTTCTCCTAGGGTGGCAGCAAAGCGCCTGCTGGGAGAGTAGGGGCTGCTGTACTTGCCGCCCCTGTCCACAGTAGCAAACCTATCCAGCAGGTTGTCTCTAGGGATGCGTACGTTGGTAAAGCGCATGGCCCCATTGTCTACTCCTTGCAGCCCCACCTGCAGGTGCAAGCGCCTGTCAAGTTCAAGAATCGTACAAACATGTGCAAAAAGACACGTGCCTTTCGGCTGGTTGAAATACTGTGGCTGTCGATGAAGACCATGTAAAGCTGTGATCACACTGCAACTCAAGGGCATGTTATTGTCCTACTCACGCACCTAATTTAGTCTGGTCTCAGATTTGACAGAGCACTACACATGCACATGACATATACCAACACAAGAATACAGCAGGGTTAGGGCAGCCTGGTGCTGACTGTGCTACACGTGGTAGCAAGCATGCACGCTGGTACAAGAACTGCATGGACTAGCCTTATCTGTACCTTGTAGCCGCAGTCCTTGATCTCAACACCAGGGAAGCACTGGCTCTCTTCATCCCTGAGAGGCACAATGAAGGCGTGCACACCATGGTCGTCAAGGGCGCCGCTGCCATCAGGTGCGGGCACCTTCAGCCGTGCAAACACAGTCCCCATCTTGCCATCCTCGGCTGCATTACCGATCCACCTGCAGTGTGTTGGTGTGGTGCGCTCAGCAAGAAAGTAAGCTACAGCCTCTCTCTCAACACTGGTTCTGTTACAATCTGCTCATCGCACTTGAACTGGATGCAGTGCTATGGGATTGGCGTGCTCAGCTGCTGCTGGTGGCTCCTTTCACAGGTGACAAATGCGTGCTTGGGATGCAGATGTTGCAGCTTGCAATGTATGTACAGACTAGATGACGCAACACATATAGAACACCTTCCTGGAGCAGACTCATGGTGCTGTTCGGATTAGACTCAGAGAGCACAATGCATACCATTTGATAGCACTGTCATCGGGGGTATTCACTATCCACTCGTCTGTGGTGGTGTCAAGCACACACTCTGTCTGTAGAGCTGCCACATTGCTACCATGGCCAAGCTCTGTCATACAGAAACAGCCTGCAACGGCAAGGGCTTTGTTGGTCATCTGACATATCAACATATCGAGCAATCAGCTGTGGAGGTGCATAATAGTTGGCAAAGCTGTGAATTTGTGTTTAGTATGTGGATCACCTGGGATCTTGAATTTGTCTATTGCGTCAAAGTATTGCTTTTTGTGCCGCTCAGTGCCCAAGTTCATGACACTGCCTCCCCACAGACTGTATTGCACTCCCATCTTGACAGTCTGGACACAGCAAAATCATGCGTCAAAAACACTTGTCCCATATAGGTGGTGAATATGCTGCATGCATGTTTGTGCACACGCTTACCAAGGACAAGTCAACGAGCGCCAGTAGCTCTGCCATGTAGAAGTACTTCTTGTAATCCTTCATGAAGAAACTCATTGGACTGTAGCCACTGCTGAGAATCACTCGCAGCTGCTTGCGGACAAACTCACGATGTTGTTCTGCAGATAGTATGTTGTCTCAGAGGGTCAATTATACAGCAACATGTTGCACATGTTGTTCTCAAAAGGTCTACCTTTGGTCATCCCTTCCTCCACTGCATACAGCAGCTCAGGGTGCTGCTTGAACAAGTCATAAACTTCTTCCTTCAGCCCACGATCTGTGTCCAGGTAATGTTCCATAAAAGTGGCATCGAACCTAGGCAAAGATCTATTGACAGCACAAGGAGCCGCCTCGAGCTGTGTGGACTGCTGTACTTGAGGAGCTGAAAGTAGGTGTTTCCAAAGCTGCACGATGCGACGATCTGCGATCTCACTGTCGGCCATCTCAGATAATCGAAAACTCCCTCGAGGAAGTGCAAAGCTTGCACTGTCCAACGATTCAACCGAAGCTTTGCCGTTCACAATCAAGGCTTCAGAGTCAACGAGCGCGGCCTGTGATTTAGTTCCTGCTATATGCGTTGCGCGATCGTATGTACTTGATTGCGACGTCCGATGTCAGTCTCGGGCGGTGCATACACTGCTCAGGCCCTCCGCAGCGTTGAAGGTGTAAACACACGTTGCTCGGCGAGCAGGTCAAACTTTTGCCCCACTTTTGCTGAGTCAGCACTACAGCATTACATAGTCGTCACGTGCATTTGTAGCCCTAGAACTTCAGTCGAAACTCTAGAAAAAATTCGATCAATTTGCTTTTATGGGCTGCTTCAGCCATGGTCATGCACACCATGATGCAAACCATTCATGATGAGATGGCCGAATGATAGGAACTGTGATGGGATGGCGTCTTGGCACACAGTGATTGGCTATGGGCACCTCTGACCTGATGTGTCTCAACATGTACATGAGCTCTCAATGGGCAGTTTTTAGGCCTGCCCAAATTTTCAACAATACCCAATCACGCCAAAAAGGCTGCATGATGAGGGTGGCCTGCTGACTGATGAAAGCATGATACGAAAGAGGGGAAAGAGAGAATTTCACAGCTGAGATGTTCCTTGAAGGCAAAGGCACAAACAGCAAACGTAGCACTTTACCAAGCTCTGCAAATTAGTGTATCCTTGGGAAAGTGTATCTGTACCCACTCTATCAAGGAAACAGCAAATGTAGATGAATTTCGTTTCCACAAAGAATTTTGCTCGTAGCTGCTTGCTCTAATCTGGGAGCTTACCGAATACTGTTTGCTAACGACAGTGAATACGGTACCGGACGGCTGGGTCTAAAGCACTGGTCTAGTATGTTGAAGCTAGATCAAGACTCTGATCAGAAAGTCTCGGTCAACTGGCGAAGAGTCGCTTCCACGCACTCATTTCAGGTCTGCTGCACGTTCCTAGATACTGCATGCAGATGATCACAAGGGCACCTTCACCCGCGCTGTCGCGCAGGAGCTCTTGAGCAAGCAAAGCGAACATCACAGATCCTATGGCTTTGGCACAGTCATTTGGGGGTAACGTGTCGTTCTGCAGACTATGCCGGCCCGCATTGCGTTTGCTGACCCAGCCAGTGCTACCCGCAGACTTATACTGATTTTTGCAGCCAGTCTGCTGCTGTTTGGCACTGTGTTTTGTCTTGTGGTAAGTTTGTCAACACGTCTGACCTATCCTGTGCAAAACCCTCAGCAGACATGACCCATCAAAGCAACATGGAACGTAAAGCAACCTGCATACATACAGGTGTGCAAGCTTCTGCCTCTGTCAGAGAATCAGCTGATGCAGCTCATTCAGCAGGATAAATTCTATGCACTGCTGGTCCCTGTGACTGTACCAGTCACCCTTGTGGCGGTAATGTGAACTGAAAATGCAGAAGTTTCAGAGGTATGTGCATATTGGGGCAGGCTGAGCCCAGCTTGAAGTGGTCATGCAGGTGACCTGCAGTTGGGCTAGCTTGAAGTTGTTTAAGCACAACTCCTGAAATGTCAACACAGCCGCTGCAGACTGCAATATGACTTCCTTTGTCCACAGCAGAGGTCTGGTCAGCAGAGGATGGCAACATTGGCTGCCTGGCTTGCTTCACAGATTGATTGTGGGCACAAAAGGAAGCCAAGAAAGATTGCAGCAAGTAAGGTTCGAACTTGAATTCACAGCTTTGCAGCAAGTAAGGTTCGAACTTGAATTCACAGCTTTGCAGCAGGATTTAATGTTTCCAAAGACCCATGACAATGTAAATTTGCTGACAGTCTGTCACTGACACAGTGTGCAGGACACCTGGAAGAACACATCTGCAGGCCTGGGATGCACGCTGACATGTACACTGGCAGAGTAAACTGCAACAAGGCCACCTGCTGCCAGGGTCCTGCGCATCCTGCTAGATCTGACACATGCTTTAACCAGTCGTCACAGTCCGTGGTTTTGCTGAGAGTGTACATGTAAGTTGACAACCAGAGAGTACAACATGCTACGCCATGCCGGCCACATGCTGGCTTATACGTGATGCCTGAAGTCACACTTTTGATTAGGACACTGATTAGGCACATGAAACTTAGTGTGAAGCATTGCACAGCTTTCCCTGAGAATGCCCATCCATGGTTATGTGAACTTAGCACTAAGATAGCCAGCAGATCAGACCTCATGAGGTCCATTCACGACCACATGTCTCATGCTACACCAGTACTTCTAGTCAGCGACACAAAATGCTTCTGTTGCAGCCGATTGATTCACTATCAAAAATCCCAAGCCATTCGCAGTGCTCATGTCTGCAGAGGCAACAATTGCGCTGTGCAAAGCCAACCTTGACGATGCATACTCTGTGCAGAAACAGATCAACAAATAAAGTCCGACACTTGATGGTGTGCTGGCTTAAGCAAGTGCAGGCTCCTTGCTCTTGACCTTCTCAAGAATCATGTCATCGGTAGTAAAGTCAGCTTCTTTTCTGAAGGTGCCCCTGCCAAAATCCTTTTCGTATGAATCTGTGAGACCCTTGACCAGGTCATACTCTGGCGCCCAATCCAGTTCTGCCATGGCCTGCAACATCACACACACATAGAGCAACGCTCAAGATGTGCTGCAAATGCTCTGAGACAACGTAGACAAACAGGTGAAGACATGATTTGAACCAATGGCTTGTTATGGAATGCATCTGATTCCAAGTTGCAAATGATAACAGGCAAGTGAAAGATGTCAAAGACATAAGGAACCGCGCTATGGCAAATGTTACCAGGCATCTGAATTTGGCTCAGATCAACTACCTTGTCAATGGACGCAAAGAAGTGCTGGTCTCTCAAGGGGAACGCCTTCTTGCCGCCAAAGTCAAAATCTTTAGGGTTGTAATGAATGAGCTCTGGCTCAGGGGCACCAGCGGCCTTTGCGCAGGCCTTGGCAATGCCGTCAAACGTCACAAAGCGCTCTCCTGAGATGTTGTAGATCTGGTTCTTGGCCTTGGGGTTGCTGAGAATCTTGTGGAAGGCTGTTGCTAGGTCTTTGACCTGGCCCAGCTGTGTGACCTGCAATGCCATGTGGACACGCTGCATGATGGAAACTGATTCCAGCGTTGCTGAGGCACACGGTGCATGATGAAGTGCTTGATAAGAAGGTCACTACAGCTTCACAACAACATTCTGAGAGCACGGTGTACTGACTATCCGCCTCAGGAGTTGGGAGCTGTGCTTAAATTGCATCATTGTGCTGTGACAATGGGTGCACACATATGAGTGCTGGTAGACTTTTGGCCTCTTCTCTGCAGTAAACTGGCCTGCTGCAGGTGCAGAAAGCCATATGAGATATACCAGCCATATCAGGTACATGCATGTCCACCTTGGCACTTGTCACATGCATCAAGGGGGCTCATTGAGCACACCCTATTCCACGCACATGACTAAGCAAGGCTTTGTGCATTCCTTCTGGACTAGGGAAAGTCACTGATCTTTTCTCACTCAGCAGCAGGGTGACCCAATGCTGGTGCTTGTGCACACTCAAAATGGCAGGCTGCTCAACATGATGGCCCCTGGAAATGCATGGCAGTAAAGCAACACTGCTGCATTCACTTATGTACCCATTGCAAACAGACTCACCTGTGCTTTCAAGCCAGGATGTCTGATGAGTCACAACTGGCTCCACACCCCAGACTGAAATATAAAATGAAAATCACTCACCTGTTGGCCACTGTTGGGCACAGGGATGGGGCGACCAGCCTTGATGCGGTGGAAGAACCACTCCTCCACTGGGTTGTAGTTCAGGGGCCCATAGATGTAGACAGGGCGCACACTGGTGAAGTTAATGCCCTTGTCTGTCAGCAGCTTCTCAGTATCCAGCTTGCCCTGCAGCATGCACCGGTCTGCTTGATTGTGCAAGCTTGAGGGATCATGCTGTGCTCTGTTGCGCATGGGCTGATGTCCAGTTACTGCAGGAGAAGCCCACAGTAACAGATCAACACGTAACAACAAGCAGGAAGTGTGAGCAATAGTGCAGGTCCATGCTCAGTGGCATGAGCTGGGTTGACACCAGCAGCACTCCAAATTCCTTGTAGTCTAGTTTTGCTCGCTGATGGGAAAATTTGTGTATGTTTACCTTGTGCCTGCTCTTGGGATCTGTTGAGTCTTCTTCTCTGTGGGGCATTTGGTCCGACTTCAGATATACACCAGCTGACGAACAGAAGATGTACTGCTCCACGTCACCAACAGCTGCCAAGACAGGCTCTACGTCTTTTGCTTCTCTGCCGTTCATGTCATACACCACTGCAGCATTACAACAGCAAGATGCTTCAGCGACCAGAAAACAACAATGATCATCAGTGATTGCAGGTGAGCCAAATTGCCATGGGTGCAGCAGCATGTCATTTGAAGCCAAGACATTGTCAGGATGCTCCAGCAATACATCATGTTGGACCTCATAACATGATAATGCAAATGGCAAAAAAGTCTTAACTTCCTACACCTTTCATCATATCTGACTTCCTGACAAAATTAAAAGGCGGGAAATGCCAGGGTTTCTGACCCTGACTGCCCAGATCCTATGCGATGCAATGCTGAGGTTCAACCTACTACGTCCTGTATGGTTCAACTTATTATGTCCTGAAAAACATGTTAGCAAAATGAAGGTGTCATGATACTTGTGGTCACCTTGGAAACCAGCTCCCGACAGCTGCTGCTTCAATGCATCGGCATCTGTGCGGTCTGCAGCAATGTGCTTGACAGCTGACTTGTATTGCTCAAAGCCCTGGTCTGTGTCATCTGGGATCTGGAATGTGACTGGCTTTTTGCCACGAGTCAGCAAAGTGACCTCATGACCTGCCTCTACAAGCTGCCTTGCCAAGTAAACTCCAATGAACCTTGTGCCGCCTGAACAATGAGGCAGTGAGGAACTGCCAAACATACAAGCAATAGGTAACTCAAATTCTGCAGGCAGATTCACCCAGCATCAGGATTTTCTTGGAGTCCCCAGCAGCCATGCTGACCACAGTGCGAGTAGCACTGGCCCTGCAGCTTGTTCTGCTTACTCTGCATCCAGCCACCTGAGAGTGCAGTCACAGTCAGAATAGCCAGAAGCTGCTGTGTTGTGTTCCTGCGGATGCTAAGCTGGCGCCCTTCAGCTGCACAAGCGAACACAGGGGAACGCTGCTGGCGTTACAAAGCCAAGCACGGACCACCGCGGACGACGGGCAGGCTGAGTGGATGCTGACCTTTTGCAAAAACTCCTCGTTGCTGGTGCGAAGCTGTGCTTTCTGCCTTACTAAGCAAGAGGCTTGACTGACCGCCCGATCACCGCGTGCCGGTACGAAGGGAGCACGTTTGCTGCTGTGTGCTGTGTATCGACCAGTGCTCTGCAGGTTCAAGACGCTCATGGCGCTAAGTAGTTGCGTTGTCAAGCGGCACTTGCAGAGATGGGTCCGAGCAAAGAACTGGCCTGCAACAGTGACGCAGATAACCGGGATAAGCCAATTTAGAACTCAGAACCTGCGCGCGTGCTCCGAAACCAGTTGGGGAGATGAATAAGATCTTTCTTGGCTTACAAGGACTGTTGTCATTTGCCAACGAGCAATCTGAAAAGACGTTGAGGCGCATACATCAACAACCCCTTCCTTCGGAAAGTCGTTCGCGTTCCGGACGAGGCAACTCACGCCAGCGTCACCGTTGAAACGTTCACACATAACGTCGGTCCTCATTTAGCTGCGCCTTGGACAGGCCTTGTCATGAGGGCCCTCGCACTGTGGGGGGTCTGTCCAGACACAGGACCCGCGTGTTTTAGTGGTAGAACAACACCGTCTTGTACCTGCGCCACCATTCGAGGTGCTGGCCACAAACGCTCTGCACGAAGCAATATGCAGCAGCCTGCCTCAAATGAAAATCGGTATCAGCAGTACCGTCCTGAAACAACCCCAGCAGCAGTGGCCTCCCTTGACTGGGAGGGTGACTGGGACGAACTTGCAGCTCCTGCACAAAGTTCACGAGATCAGAATAAATCATGGGACAGCGGTTTCTTTGCTCCAGTGTCACAGACTGCGTCAAAAAAACCCCTCAAGATCAGCAGAGACCTTCTCCTGGTACGTAACGCTCAGCGGTGACTGGCAATGCTGTGCCAGATACTGCTACTGTATTCTGTTCAACAAGCCTTGTCTCTCCTGATCTGCAGTACCGTGCAAGGCTGTCCCGCAATGCGGCTTTTCGGGCCAGCAGCAACAAGGAGAAAACACGGCGTCAGAAAGAGTGTGAGTCCACCTTGCGGCGGGTGTTAGCAATGGATCCTACAGATGGCAGGGCATATGTTGGACTTGGCAAGTTGTTGGTGCAGCAGAAGCGATTTGAAGAAGCCCGCAAACTTTATGATGACGGTGCAGCAGCCACAGGTACATACAGATGTCAAGACGTGATGCTGTCTCCTATAGTCATATGATAAGATGTTCTGATGTTCAATAAGCAGATGCGGCATGACTTGCACTGTCCTTGAGCCTGCACTGCTTTTATGAGAACGGCTCTGCTGTGGTGCATGCAGGTGGCCTGAACGAGTACATCTGGCAGGCATGGGCTTACTTGGAATCAAACCAGAACAATGTGGGCCAAGCACGCAAGGTGTGCACAGGTTTCTATGCTGTTCATGCAGGCATCTACTGATTGCTCATTCAAGCTGCCTTTGCAACCATATCAGGCTTTCAGTGTTACCACATAGCTCAAAATGTCACATAGCTCAGAATGCCATCGACTGCACTGGATGTGTTCAGTCTGGCAGTATTATTTGTAGTACACTACTGCGCATTATAGATCAACGATATGTTGCAGCTTTGAACAGCAAAGAGGAGTCACACCGTGTTGCAAATTTGATCACTGGTGGCAAGCAGTGAGTAAGCCCTGTACATCTGATGGTGTCCATGCCTGTATGACAATGCATACCATGACCTTGACAAGCATACTTACAACTGCCTGCTCGTGCTTGCAGCTCTATGATGCTGCGCTGGTGGCCAACAATGAGCACGCAGCCTCTTGGCATGGATGGGGTTTGCTAGAAAAGCGGCAAGGCAATTTCAGGAAGGCACGGGATTTGTGGATGAAGGTATGCCACCACGTTTGAGACTCTGGTCTCACTGGCTTAGCAGCTGTATACATACCCAGGCAAGCTGTACCACTCAGCTGGTCATGTATGCATGAGGACAAGCAATGCTCACATGAACCATGAAGTCAACACCAGACATGCCAGCACATGCCTGTGCTGAGGTATGTCAGCTGCATGCTGTCAGTCGCAACAAACCTGAGGGCTGCCAACATGCCATGTCAGCTCCCAGATTTGTCATGCACGCAATATCTCATGCAAAGAAGCTGGCTGAAGCATACCAGCACAGAAGTAGGCTCCAGTGCACTGCACACTCTGGCTAAGTTGTCAGTGGACACAAGCAGGTGATGCAACAGCAGATGTGTGGGGCGGGCTAAAACAACCTTAATATCTCTCAATCCCCGTTATACTACTTGGCTTCTCATTGAATCGACTCCAAAAGGCATAGTCTTTACTTTTCTGACAGCAGATGTGGGTGGTGTACAGGGCATCAAGGCCACAAAGTCAAGGCCCAACTCATACCTGTATCAGGCGTTGGCTCTCATGGCCACAGAGCTGAAGTACACGGAGGAGGCCCGCCAGTGGTTCATGGAAGGAACCAAAACTGTCATGGTCAGTTGCCAGCATGCAAAGTCACACTGTCTACTGCCTAGCATGCATTTGACCTATTGAACACTCCCACTTTCGGATTTTGCTGATCAGCTAGTGAGCCATCTTCTCTGTGGTTACCTGTTTTGGGACCCATGCCACTGTTTCAGCCTGTGGCAGCCTGGCCTATTGTGCTGACGAGGATGTGGGTGTGGACACTGGTCTCAAGCAAAGCTTCTATGCACTGGTGCTTCCTTGCCAAGAGCACGATTTGTCTTGGAGTCAGGAGCACAGGGTCAGCTGCTGTGACTGGGCAGCCCGGGATAATACTGGGCTTCTCATTAATGTAACGCCAAAGGTCTTAGTCTTTTCTTTTTCTTTTGTGAGTTGTTGTGTGCCCTGGGTTGCAGGGAGCCCAGAGCCATGCCATTTGGCATGCATGGGCTGGCATGGAGGCTAGTCAAGGAGATGTAACAGTGGTGCGCTATCTGTACAGACGAGGGCTGGAGGCCAACCCTCGCTCACGCTTCACGTACCTCTCCTGGGGGCTGTTTGAGAAGCAACAGGGCAGTCTGGAGAATGCAAGGGCTCTTTTGAAGCAAGGACATCAGCTCAATCCCAGGGACCCAGCTATCCTACAGGTAGCACAAGGGCCAATCTGAAGCATTACTGTGCAGACTTATTGCTGTGCGTGCCTTGTATGTATGCTTGTGACAAATGCTACATCATGTCTTTGCTACATAGGCTGTGTGACTCTATGTATTCAATCAATAATTAGTCTCAATTTGATCACAGTAAGGTAACTGACCAAGCACATACTTTTGTATTCTTCGTCTGTGACCTAAAGGCTATTAACAGTAGCTGTTGAACATGCGAGTCGCAGCATTTGAGCAGATATCCTGTCAGGCGCTAAGCATGCATGTGACTGCACACTGCATCTACCTGACAACAGTATATGTGATCAATCAATGCTGGTGACAATAAGCACGCAAGCGCAGGCGTGGGCGCTGCTGGAGCAGGACAATGGCAATTCAGGAAAGGCAAGGGAGCTGCTTGAGCAAGGCAGCAAGATGGACCCCTGGCACATACCCATCTGGCAGGCCTGGGGGGTCCTGGAGTTTCGAGCTGGCAACATTGAGACCGCCAGAGCTCTGTTTCAGGAGGTGAGACCTGCAAGTAGTGACTGGCACACTGAAGATGCAGAACTGCATGCAGAATTGCATGCTGTGCACCAGGACCTGTCTGTGGTTTGGAAGAGCCCCTTAGATTTACACAGGGTAGCTGTACTGATGACATGTCTACTTGTTGCTGCAAACAAGGTCACACAAGACAAGTAATATCTGCTCGGCTTTCATCCCATGTGATGCAGCAGACACCAAAACTGTAACTATTCCTGGCATGTGAGCACTACAGCATGTCTTCGTCAGGTTGATTGCATGATCTGCACATGTCCTTCTTGGTGGGAGGCAGTGCCGAGCAAGAAGCGAACAGCGCTTGTAGTTATACACAAAGCACTGCCATTTCAGATGAGAAAAGGCTGCCAGCATGTAATCCGCTTGATGCCTGCAGGGCGTGTGGGCAGATCCAGTGAGCAAGGATGTGGCTCAGGTGTTCCAGGCCTGGGCTGTGCTGGAGGCACAGCATGGCACCATCCAATTGGCACGCGAGCTGTTCAAGTGTGCAGTCAAAGCCAACCCACAGAGCGAAGTTTCGTGGGCGGTATGTGTTGCAATCACACCGCACTCTGTTTCCTTCAGCCAGAAAGCCTGCTGTGATGAGCTTGTCAGCATGTTCCTACCCAGTCTTGTGATGATCAATGCAATTTGTCACACGGAAAACACTGTTTAGTACGTTTTACACATTGTACAGTGCGTTTTGCTTCTATGTCAGGCGCCAGGCCATTGATGTACGACTGAACGAGGAACCATCAACTGCATCAAGATTTTATTAACTTAGCCTATTTAAAACAAGTTAATTCAGTGTGCACTGGAGATCGGCCATGCTTGACAGCTTTGTCAGCATCAGCATTCAGGTACACAGGTGGAATCTCATGTGTGAGACTGACGCTGTTGCTGCTGTTGCAGTCCTGGGCGTTGTTGGAGGAGAAGGAAGGGCTGTACACACGTGCCAATGAGCTGCGCAGCTACAGCCTACAGGAGCAGACCTCCGTGGTACCCCCCCTGAACCTGGGCACCCAACCTGATGACCCCCTCATCACCTCAGTCTTCAAGCAGGTCAGCCGCTCCTGGCTGCTTTGATGTCAAGCAATTCCTCTCCCCCTGTATCTCTGCTTACTTGTGTTTGTAGTCAGAGCATCTGCGGACTGCTCCCAGCTGCCTTTGCTGCAAGGTTCAGGTGTGAACCCAGCAGAATGCCTTTATGTGGCTATAAAGCAACTGACTGCGCATGCATGCTGCAAAGGAGTGCCCTTTCTAGCGCCCCACACTGGGCGGTCTGTGTCACCAATGAATGATTACTGCAGCAAGCTGCAGTCACAATGGTGCAAGCTCAAGTGCAATCATGATTCCCTTTTGTTGGCATGCAATTGCCTTTAAAGCTCATGGTGTCACACTGCAAGCTGTGTTTTGTGTACTCTACTTAGTTACTTTCTCCAAATGCTCTGCTGCATTCTTCCTCTTTTGTTGCTGCTGTGTGCAAGGCAGTATCTTTTGCTGCAGATTGGGGACTGGATAACAAGGGTGGAGGATGGTAGGGCTAAGGCAATGAGCAGGGCACGGCCTAGGGCCCTACAGCACCTCAAGGAAGAAGATGAAGGATTTTGGGATACAGAGCCTGAGAAAAGGCGGGCGCCACCTGTGCTGGACCTGAAGGAAGCCCATGAGTACCATGCAAAGCCTTTGGCACTGCCCAAGGTTGTAGACAGAAGGAACCTGCAGAAGCCTAGGAGCAATTCCAGAGCAAATGCTTCTCGCTAACACACTTTTGTTTGGTGTGGCAAGCTGAAGTTGGCAGTAGATCAGCTGATTCTGTGAGAGCAAGATTTTATCACCTCCATAGTTTGTAGGTAGAATTTGTGAACAGCATTTCGCAGCGCTGAATGTACTGAACTTGTACGCATGAGTTCAATGATTGCACAACACTGACAACGAGCTCAGGCTGAAGTAATTGAGCTCCTTATCTGCAGGTCCTTATTCAGCGTCACCCACAGCTGCACATGTGCAAGCTGCACCTTCTGACAGCAGGCACTGCTCAGTAGGCTCCCAAACTTCCCGGCACTGTCCTGCTGGGCACCATTTCCCTAGGTGCATTCGCAAGAACAGAACTCTGTCTGTTGGCCCCCAGGACATTTAAAATTTCAGTTTGAAGTAAAAAATACTGTACTGCATACTGTATCCGATGCAATACCCCTATGAACCAGACACTGTACCAAGCTCTGCAAATTAGTGTATCCTTGGGAAGGTGTATCTGAGATCCAATCTATCAAGGAATACTGTACTGCAGAGACGTGTTACCTTGGTAACATGCAGCTCAGAAACATGCAAAGGTTCAGCTGCAGCTGGTGTCGCAAATGAATCTACACATCTGTACAGCATCGGTCTGCTCCTGTTTGTTGAATAAATGGTGTTACATTGGACGCTAGTTCATCAGTAGAATAACACACACAAAAGCATCGTCCCAGCGACCGACGGCCCAGCTCAGATCCGCGCCCCCCCCCCCCCGGAGGTGTTACGGGGCGTTTGAGGAGCGTCACTACGGTGTATTGGGTGCATTGTTGCCTACGGTGTGCAAAGAGCACACTGCAACAACAATCCAGCTAGCGCTATGCAGACCTTCGAATGCTCGATAAGCACACAGCCACTCTGGCTTGTTGGAGCGTGTCAATGTCGAGCTCCATCACGACTGAAAAGGTGCCGCGACAGCACACGGCGATCTTCACGAGGGGCACGTCCTGTGAGCACCTGGTGCCAAGCAAGCGATGCATCTTCGCCAGACGCAGAAGATAGATTCACACTGGGCAAATTCAGTACCAGCCTTGCCTATCTTGAAGATGCGCAGAAGCTGTACACGGCGGGACAGGAGTTGCTGACAGCAGGTCAAACTCGGCGTGGACGAAAGATACTCCGGGGGGCACAACAACAACTAATTGAAGCCAACAATAAAGCTCTTCTGATCAATCGAGTCAAAAGTAAAGATGCAGATCTGGCCCTGCCGGTGGGCCCCTTGACTGAGGCACAGGTCCAAAAAGCCTCTTCTCGTGGAGTGCTCGCATTGTTCATTGCAATTCTATCATTCACTGGCCTTGCGATTGGAGCACCTCTTCTTCTAGCTGGTGCCCTGGGCATTGCAGTGACATCTTTAGCAACAGTTTCTGACTTTGTCACAAACTCCCAACAAACCAGTCTGCTGGTTTGGTATGCCACCCTCTTTGTGATACTCCCTTTTGCCCTCAACCTGGGATTGGAGCGAACAGGCCAAATCAACAAGTTTGATGCAATCCTGTTGTTTCTGCAAACGCTTTACTGTCAGAATCTTGACAAGATGACTAAACAAGCATACATTGAAGAGCTAGATGGAAAGGCAGAAGATGGGCAGAACTTGCGTGAGCTGCAAAGTGACACATTGGATTGGTTGCAGCTGTTGTTTGGAGTGCAAGTTGCAATGCTTGCATTCCAGAGCTACAATGATGATGAGGTGAAGAAGGCGTGCGACAAAGCAGGTTTAGACGTGAATGACCTGAAATATTGATCTATGTACAATGTACTGAATGGTTGTACACTTTTTCTCTAGTCACCCGGATTCAAATTGCCACACACTTTCACATCTTGTACCCTGCTGGTTCCCTAGTGTAGTATAGGTCGATCAAGGCGTATGTGCCTGATAGGTCACTGCAAAAGCCTTGCCTTCTGTCAAGCTGATGTGGTGTGGATGTTGCCACAACACATGTTTGTGCAATTGTACTGTGTTGTAGGACAAAGATTGCGAGATTGGTGCAGGACATTAGTTTGTCAAACTTCTCAGAAGCATCTTCTCCTATATATGCAGTCGTCGCTGGTAGCTGTGCAAATTGAGCATCTGTCAAGCCAATTGAACAAGATTTTGCTGGCCATGGCTGTATCGCTGGGCAGTTGTAGTTGTGCCTCTGGACATCTTGCTGCCATCAGCGTGAGCGGATGCGACCTCCTGGCCAAGCTCTACATCCAGGCATGAATGTGTTGCTACATGCCTTGCTAATTGTAACTCCAAGATATTGCTGTAACAGTAGCATTTTTTGGAAGCTCTGCACTACTGCATTGTGGACTCTTACCAGAGTGATTCTTAAATTGATTCTGTTGCTATTCAGTAATTGCTCAGCTTACACATACATTGCTTACAAGTCTTGGTCAATAAATTACAGTCCTGGATCGTGGGTTGCGTGCAGACACTAGCAAGCTATTCAAAGAAGTACATGCTTTGTTCATTGCGTTGATCGCTATAGCTAGAATAGGTGTGACGTTGGAAGGGGTGTGCTGCTAGAATGCATCCACACCCCGGCACAGGGACATTTTTGTTGCATGGGTTGTCTTGAAGTGAGGAAGTTTGGGTGAGAATGTCTGGAACTGGGGCTTAACTGTGGCTCATACAACGCATTCTATCCCATACACGAAGCTTCGTCGCATAGGATCCAGCGCATAGTCAAACTTGACGTATCATGTCTGTAACACGTGTACGAAGAAGAAGAAGGATTTTACAAGTTTCTGCCAGCCAACACAGCCGATCGCTTGTGCCAATTATGGCAATCATGTTCAAAACATCATGAAATCTAGACAGTCTACTACGTAGTGGAAAACCCCGTACCATGTCTGCAACACCTTGCCACTCGTAATGATCTTGAGCTCACAGCTTCCATTGCTGTGAGCCAGATCTTGCATTCACTCAAAAATCACTACATCTGAAACTTTCTAGGAGGGCTTAGTGCCCAAATACGCACAAGTGTGAAGTAGCTCAGCAATTTGGTGTTCACAGCACCAACTGCTGGAAGTCAGACTTGTTGACGAGCTTAATAATAATTATTATTATTAAAACGTGTACTTAGCCAGCAGGCATCAGGTACGTGCGACGAAAGTCAATTCCCTCCAGACAGGCTTGTTCAGAGCATCACAGGTGTAACGGTTCAACTTTAACTTGTGAATGTCACACAAAACGACATCGTTCCAGACAGTCCTAGGTCTGCCACGACAGTTTTGGCCTACTAACTGTCCATGCATGAGCTTGATTGAGGTATTGCAGACATCATTTGCCAGAAGTCAGAGTTGAACAAATAGCTGTAGAAAACCAGACCCCATAATGATAATGCCAGGTTGGTGCTGTATCATTGCATTGCATGCTACAGTGCTCGTTCCTGTAGACAGGTAGGCAAATTGCTGCTCAACGAACAGATCTGCCTCTGCTCCGGACTCCTTGCTGGTTGTTACGTATGCTGTTTGATGACAGCTGTCAGATCTGGGTGTTGGTTTGCATGAGGTTCGCTTGCGTTCTGCACGAGCACAACACTGTCAGCCATTGCGAGGACAGCCAATCTGCGACATACAAACATGTTGCAAACTATTGGGTTTTGCACGACAATCAGTCATGCAGTACTGGACATGCTGGCTCTGATTTGACACAGCAGTCTGCATAAAATGCAGTGCCTTCTGTGCACAGCTAGTTCTGACAAGCAATCCTGTCCTAGAGACCTATTCAAGACAGGAATGCTTCATCTTACCTTGCTGCATAGAGCAGAGGTGTTTGCCTGTACATCACGTGTGCATGATCTCTGTGAAGTGGGCCCTTGGAAGCTTCATGCCGCCAGGAGGCTCCATCATATATATGCTGCCTGCTTGACTCTCCCACAAACACCACGAGCAGTTGTCGTGCTACTGGTGCTGCTCAGTGCCTGCATTTGCATCATTGAAACTATTGGCCAAATGATTTGTTGGAGCAGTTGCAAGCTCAGCAATGTTGAGTCACATGGCATGCCAATGTGTAGCAGTGCGAGTGTGCACCTACCGGTGCCATGCTCACACGTTGCAGTCACATGTACTTCTGCATGTAGTGCAAGCTCGTGCTCAAGAACAGCAAGGCACACGCACTGTTCAACAGCAAGCAATAAACCTCTTGCTGACGCACCTACTTGATAATTTGCCAGCGCATGATGCCAGCTGTGGTCACAAGCAAGCTGTGGTAGGTGCTGGACTTCATGATCTTGCTGAAAAGCAGACTCCGCTCTGAGCCTGAAAAGGTGACAGTTGCATAGCTTGCTTTGCTGGTGGCCAAGATCTTTTCAGGCCTGCTTGGATGATCTTGAATAGTTTAGTCTGCTGGAAGCCAGACTTTCTTCTGAGCGCAGTATACTGACTTGCATGGCTTGATTTGCTGATGGCCAGGCTTTTGGTTAGGCCTGCTTGGATGATCTTACGTAGCTTCATCTGCTGGAAGCCAGACGATTTTCTGAGCGCAACATACTGACTTGCATAGCTTGGTCTGCTGATGGCTAGGCTGTCTGGCAAACCAGGATGGTTGGTGTTGGACATCTCAGTCTGCCAGAAGCCAGGCTACATGACTAGTCTGATTATCGAATCTGAAGGTGACTCCACCTGCTAGTATCCGCACTGTTGTCTGTGCCTGGGTGTCTTGGGTGCAACCTTGATCTGTCTGGAGCCAAACTGTTTGATAAGCTCGGCTGTTGTGGAGTGCCTAGCTTGATCTCGCTGGGAGCCCTGACGCTGAGTCTGGGATGGTCAGTGTCCATTTTCATCTGTACTATAGCTTCATCTGCTGAAAACCAGTTTGGTGTCATGACTGGCTGGTTGCTGCACTGTAGCTTCATTTACTGAAAGCCAGCTTGGTGTTCTGACTGGCCGGTTGTTGCACTGTAGCTTCATTTGCTGAAAGCCAGCTTGGTGTTGTGACTGGCTGGTTGTACTGTAGCTTCATTTACTGAAAGCCAGCTTGGTGTTGCAACTGGCTGCTCCTTATACTGTAGCTCCACACACTGAAGGCCAGCTGTGGTGTTGTGACTGGCTGGTTGTTGTGCTGTAGCTTCATTTACTGCAAGCCAGCTTGGTGTTCTGACTGGCTGGTTGTTGTACTGTAGCTTCATCTACTGAAAGCCGGCGTGGTGTTGTGACTAGCTGGTCCTTGTACCGTAGCTTCACATACTGAAGGTCAGCTTGGTATTGTGACTGGCTGGTTGTTGTATTGTAGCTCCACATGCTGAAAGCCACCTGTAGTGTTGTGACTGCTTGGCGGTATCAAAGGTCTTGTAGCTGTGTCTGCTGGATCTGTGATTATGTGACTACTCTGTAGCTCTGTCTGCTGGATCTGTCATTATGTGACTTTTCTGTAGCTGTGTCTGCTGGATCTGTCATTATGTGACTATTCTGTAGCTGTGTCTGCTGGATATGTGATTCTGGGGCAAAGCTTATAGCTGCTGGGTGTCAGACCTGTCCACTAGAGGCTCCAAAAAGAGACACCTTGGGGTTTCCCACCTGCTGCCACCTGGTTGCAGCTGCACATCTGTTGCTCTTGTTGCCATGGCCTGCAATCACATCTCACTGTGAGTCTGTGCGTAGCTGCCATGGTGACAGCATGGACACAATACACAAGCTAAATGCTCACTCACATGATGGCCCTTGGGAGGTACAGTGGGGTTGCTGATCAGGTGTTGCATGCATCAGCTCCTTGTCACATTGGTATACATGTGATCCTAGCAGGTAATGTACATGTGTCAAGTCACTTTGCATGCCAGCGGAGTTACGATAGACTCACCTGATGCAAATACATGGGAAGTCAACCTGAAAAGATGGCAGGACTTGCTGCCAGACTGCATGGTATGACTCAGATGCCCTCTTGAAACAGGGGCTGGATGGTCCAGGGCAACCGTCTCTTGTCCAATTGGCCCTCACAACGTGGCTTTCTCAGGAGCACTGTAAACTCAATGAGATTAACCCTTGTGAGGAGGCCCTTGCTCCACTGTGCTGCGCTGCTACATGATGACCTGTCGCTGCTGTTGCGTGATGACCAGCTGCTGTTGTCATGTGATGACCACCTGCTGCTGTTGTCACATGATGACCACCTGCTGCTGTCACATGATGACCACCTGCTGCTATTGTCACGTGATGACCTGCTGCTGCTGTTGTCACATGATGACCGCTGCTGCTGTCATGTGATGACCACCTGTTGCTGTCACATGATGACCACCTGCTGCTGTCACATGACCGACTGCTGCTGTTACATGATGACCACCTGCTGCTGTCACATGACCACCTGCTGCTGCTGTCACATGATGGCCTGCTCTGCCACGCTGCAGTGACAGACTGCTCTGAGGATGTAGTCTTGCATCTGAATCACACTGCTGCCCAGTGTGAAGTTTCGCTTAGGGTAAGTCCAGATTTGCAGAGACTTCTAAACTGCCATCCATGCAGCATCACGCTGTGCTGTGCTGGCTGCCGAGCCACTGACACTCAAGCAGATGACACTTTCAAATGGCCTCAAGCCCAGGCGACCCTGCTGAGATGCAGGACTGCAGGCCTTCCTGACTATCTGTGCTGATGTGCTGTGTTGCTGAGGCTGAGACCTATGCTGCTGCTTGCTGGAGGATGCAGCAGGAAGGTACTTCTTCCTAGAACCTGTTGCCTTTGACTGGTGATGTGGACCCTGACTGACATTTGCTCTAGGCGGCGAACATGGTGCAGCTGTGGTGGATGCAGCCGTTGTAATCACTGCTGCTCATATTATGACCAGAAGACCAGCTACAACACAAAAAGATGGTGCAATGCTCTCCCTGCTGGTGTCTGCCACACTGGCAGCAGCTGTGTGTAGGGCATTGCATCATGCCTGCACACCACAGGCGACGTTGACAATTTGTCATCATGTCATGCTGTCACAGAGAAGCGCGTGCAAGTAGCAATTGTGCTTGACACAGACCAGCTGCAGTGGACCTGTTGTCAGGTCAGCGTGCAAGGCAGTGTCATGTCAGCTATTTGCATGTTCCAGGCACAGGGTGCCGTGACCTTTTCATGGGAGTTGGTGGTGATGGGAGACGGTCAAGTGGTACAGCAAGGTCTGATGCTACAAGCTGCTGCTGGGAGCATAATGCTTGATGCCACAATACAGGAAATGTAGGTGTGCACTGAGCTTGGTTGTAAAGAATGTGCACGCATTGCCAGCATGCTGTGGTGTCAAACAAGCTGTTGAACAGTGCTTATCACAGAACAGGCTGGGATGCTCATGCTGGTAACACATGGCAGCTCGCAATTGAACCTTGAATTCTGAAGCATGCCGTCTGACTGATTAGCTTCATCAGGAAATCAAACTTACCAGCTCTCACGCCAGACTGCAACAAGAGCCACTGCATGGGTTGCTGATATATCGTTCATTTGGTACTTGATAAGGTGCATGAATAGGGGTGTGCACTTTACCTTTCGTCAATGATGACTGAATGCCAATGTTACTGCAATTTGCTGCTAATTTACTGGATGGGGTTATGACATGAGGTCATTTAAGCATTTAGCGCTTCAATTCATTGCACAGAAAATGGGCAAAATAAGCCCAAATGCGCCAAAACCAGGGAGAATTGGTCGCAATATCAGGTTTTGTCAAGGGTTTTGAGAGAATTGGGGAATTTCAAACCTGCAAAACCTGTCGAAACAGGAAAACCCCTGTTTGAAGGTAGGAATATCGCTTGAGAGTTTGTTCAACTTTGCAGATGCATCTCCCTGAGCGAGAGCAGTGCTTTGCCGCTTTCAAAACTGGGAACAACCATGGGTGGCAGCTAGACAGTAACAGTTTTAGGTAAATTACTTTGTTAATTACCAATTGGTGATGTTACTGGGCACTTGATGACAGCGGTCCGGTGAAATGAGTAATTTGCACATCCCATGCGATAATTACCTGCCAGAAAGTATATGAGGTTTGCTGGTCAGTGGCGGCGGCAGCAGGCAGCTGCCAGGAGGGCTGTGCTAACAACAGCTCCAGTGAGGGCAAAGCCCTTGCCCATCCTGCCAAAGGCCCCAGCAGACCTGCGCAGCCAGCTGCCCTTGCCTTGCCTTGCACCCTCCTCCTCCTCCTCCCTATGATGGCAAAGTCAATGTGAGAAAACATCAGTTGCACTGCGGTTTGTAAGAGGTGCAGGAGGTGAATGAGAAAGCATGCGGAGATCAAACTAGGTTTGCCAAAGTATCATTTGCCAGAGGCTACCAGCTGCTGCAATTGTTTAGCACCATCAAACAAGCCTTTGGTGTCAGTAGCAAAGCCTGGACAGCCAGCAGAACATGCGTAGCAAGCAATTGCAGAGTGCCAGTAGCAATGCAACGCATCAAGCAGAACACAGAGAAGTAGCATGTCTCCTTGCTGACCTCTGTGCAGCCCATCAATATGTTTCCCACACCTTGAGAGTGCCCATGCTGGCTGTCACAATTCCCAACAATCCATTTGACAGTCAGCACTGGACGTTGCCAGTACCTGATGCAGATCTGTACCTGGCAATGGGCATATCTTCAACGTATAGCGCAGGTGCATTGCTGCCAGCCTGCCTGTGGGCATCATCCTCCATGTCCACATCAATCTCCCCCTCACCAGACATGGCAAACGGACCAGGACTGCCTTCAGAGCTGGTGAATGGTCCAGACAGGGTGCCGCCAGCCACAAGGTTGCCAGCTGTGGCCACCGACACCTGCTGGCTGCTGACATCAGCCATGTCAGAGTCCTGCTCTGTCGCACTGTACAGGCTGCTCACTGCTTGGTGCTGTACGCCCTCTGGCTGAATCTGACTCTGTGTCTGTACTGATTCACCAACATTCTCCAGAGGTGGCATGAGGTGTGGTGGCAGCTGCTGTGGCACTGGGTAGAAGTCTTCCTCATCTTCAGGGAGCAGCTCAATCTGGTGACTCCGCAACTTCTGCTGTGCCAATGTCAGGCCAGAGACTTCTGCAGCCATCGGCAGCAACTCTGTCTTGTGGCTCTTTACAGAGTCTGAAGCAGCTCCACTGACTGATGCAGCTCTGTTGACTGACGCTGCAGCACTGGCTGAGGTGTGCTGAGCTGCTGTTGCGTTGGATGCTGTGTTGGCTGCTGCTGCAGTGCCTGGAGTGACCTGCCGTGTGCTTTCAGCCCCTGCATCGCCACTAGCAACTACAGCAGACGAACAGCCACTGTCTGCTGTGGCTGCATAGCCCTGCTGAAAGCTCTCAGTTCCTGACTGACCACCAATGTCATGGCCTGTACCTTGAGCTGCTGGCAAGGACATTTGCTCTACGCTGACAGGCTCTGTTTGGCCACCAGCAGAAGCAGCAGGCAAGCTGCTTGGTGCAGTTGCTGTGGATGCGCAGACCTCAGAGGGGGTTGTGACCCCTGTGCTGTCAGATACAGCAGTCTTGGCAGTCTCTGCGCTGCTGCCAGCAATGATGGGGAGCTGAGTCTCTGCATGGCCAGCGTCAACAGCACCCTGAGCCTCTGTTGCAGCAGCAGCAGATGAGCCGGCAGCAGCATATGCCACTGCAGCATCAGGCGCTTGCTGTATGCCTGAGTCTGCACTTGGCGCTGACCTGCCTGTGCGGGCGCTGAAGTTGTGGTGAGGGTGGCGCTGCAGACGAGCACCAGGCCTGTGCAGTGGATCAAAGAACACTCCCTTGTTTGCCTTCAGCGCTGGCATTCTGACCTGGGACTTAGCCACTAGCGCTGGCCGCTGCCCATTCACTGCAAAGCATGCAGCTGCTAGAAGCTGTGGATTTATCCCCACTGCAGCAGCTGAAGCATTGCCTTGCAGCAGAGGATCTGCCTGAGGCTGAGCAGAGATTGGTTGTGGCACCTTACCCAGGCCTGCATCTGATGTGCCAGCACTGCTTTGCTGTGGGTTGACAGACAAGCCTAGGTCTCTGATCACTGCTGTCAACCTGTCCTCTGGGTCATTAGTCAGCAGCTCAGAGTCTCGCTCTGGGTGTGTGTACTCTGGGAAGTACTGTGACATGTCATGCTGCCGCTTGCCTGTCACTGCTGTGGCCACAGACTTGACCACAGCAGAGCCTGCCAAGCCTGCAGCCTTGCCAAGTATACCAAGACTGCGCAGCATGCGGCTCTGGCCAGCACTCTCTTCAAAGCGGTCTTGACGCAGGCGCTCCTCCCAGCTGCGAGGGGGATCAAGGGGGGGTGGGTGGTAGTGGTCCTGCATCTGATGGACGCACTGCCTGATGTAAGGGTGGTCCAGAGCCTGGACGCTGGTCAGGCGAGCGCTGGGCTTTGGGTGCAGTATAGCAGTGAAGAAGCTGACAGCAGCCTCTGGGGTTGTACTGCAGGCCCTGACCTGGCTCAGCAAAGGGTGCTCCACAGCAGTTTGATTCACTTCTGCTGCTGTGACAGCATTGATCTGCAACACAAGACTCAACATGGTCATACTGAAACGTCTGACGTGCAATGTGCCAAACATGCTTGCGTCAGTAAAGCTCAAAGTCTTATTGAAAACTTGCTGCTACCATACATCCTCAATATTAATGTGCAACAAGGAATTGCTGTGGGCCTTGCAGGATACTCCTTGAGTTGCTGACACACCAAATTTGAACATAACACACCTTGAATTGGTACAAAAATATAGGAACACAGAGTAGTTGTACTGTATTTTCATGGTGTGCGCAGTACATGTGGGGCAGCATTCCTCCGTGAGATTTCAGGGCCGCACAATGAAACCAAGAGCACAGTAAAAAGGGACTGCTGGCAACTGTAAAACATGGTGAAGTAGAAGGCATATGCACCAGTTCACGCTGAGGGCTTACCCAAGATTCCTGCCCCATGTGACCTGCCCTGAACCTCTGCCATCTATGCTCAAACGGTCCAGTCTCATCCATGTGGAATGGGAACTTGCCAGTCAACATGCGATACAAGGTACAACCAGCAGCTCACATATCAGCTGCAACTCCATTGACCTTCTTGGTCTTGCTAGGGAACTGGTTTGACAGCTGAAAGGCCACCAGGATCTCTGGAGGAGCATAGGAGAAGGTACAAGCACTCGGAGCAGCCTTGCCTCTACCTGAATGCATGCAAACTGTCAAAAATGATCGACAATTGCTATGCTTCTGCAGTAACAGCCAGTCATGCAACAGCTTTGCACGGCAGAAAGTTGCACAGTGTTGCCTCACGGCAGACGTTGCAGTAGTGCCAGAGTAATGTTGAGCAGGCATTGTCGTGATGTGTACCTAACAGATCTGACACGCCAAAGTCAATGAGACGCATCCTGTCCCATTCACCATGGATGTGCTCAGTTGGGCGTGCCAACAGAATATTCTCTGGCTTGATGTCAAAGTGTGCTATACCCGCAGTGTAGTGAAGTTGGCACAAGGTCTGCAGAGGCACATTGCATGTTTGAAAACAGGGCTGCTTGTGCAAAGATTTTACAGCAGAAATGTTTCAGATTGTACCTCCATCAGAGGAGCTGCAAATCCAATCATCCTTGCCTCAGTCTGAGGTTTGTGTCCTTCTATGGCTCTTCTTGCCACATAGTCATGAAGCAAGATGCCATCAACCAACCTGCAATTGGAAGTAGTGGTTTTCAGTCAAGAGGCGCAATCTATCAGCAAGTGCTTGTTGCAACAGCAATGTAGCATAGCAAACTCACTCAACCACCATAATCTGACTGTCAGATAACTGGATCAAAGCATCTTTGAGCTTGATGACTCTGAGGACTGCTGACTTGTTGGCTTGTTCCAACATTGCAGCCTCGTGCTCAGCAAGCTCAGAATCAGACAGGTACTTGGCAGCAACCCATTCTCTGGACTCAACGTCATACCACCTGCAACAACCAGTAGTGTTCAGGGTTGATCCTGATACATCAGACCAGCGAGCAAGCCAAACAAGGAAGTGCTGCTGTACCTCTCCACTGTGATAGAATAACCTCCTTTGCCTAGCACTCTGTCCTCCATACTGCCCGGGCGAAGGTACTTGGATGAACCAGGACATTTCTCCATTGTACCTCGAGACATTGTCACCTCGAACGACACGCGTCAAACAGGAATACGCACACTGAGTGTTGTGTAGATGACAGGCTTCGTGGGTCGAATAGACTCAAAAAGTCGTGGCAAAAGCAAGATCGCGCGTCTGCAGCCCAAGAAGGCAACAACTCGGCAGGCAAGTGATTAGTCGTGAAGCATCACAGGACAACATCAACATCGAAATAACGAAAGTCTGATTGACAAAACCATGTACATGTACAGTGTAAGTATAAATGACACTGTAGAGGAAGAAGAATGCATGCGCTTTGAACCCTCGATGTTTAAACACAGGAACAGCTTGCCTGGAGCAGATGATGCGGAGCAACATTGCATCGCCTGCGGCGATGTGTTGACTTCCATGCTTAGATAGCGCCATTCTGTCATGCTGAACGTGGTCGGTATTTTGTGTGGGGGACTTTCCGCCAGTGCGGTAGTGGTGACAGGCATCATCACCAAGCAAAACTCAAAAAGAAAAACTAAGGCAATCAAGTCTAAGACCTGGGTACGGTACATCGCTGAGACACTTTGTGGCAACACTGTGCCTATTTGTAGTATCTTGCAGCCTTGTAAAAGGATTAAAGCTGCTTGGTAGAGTATAAGTCAACATCTCTAGAAACACTGTACGTACGTACGTACGTACTGTTCCTGATGTAGGCGCAGGAGTTCAAGCCTAATAGCGCAACCACAGACATTGTGTCTCAGGTACGCCAGTTTTCAGCAAATGGCATGCTCTGTGTTGGCAAAAGGTGTGCTGACATGCTTGACTTCTTGTAGACTGCACCAATCGCCAAAGGCTCCCGCAGCCACTGGAGGTCCTGTAGAAGGAGATGTAGAAAGAAGCCAACTGTTCCTGCTGACCATGACCAAGAGGGGAATCCACTCAAGATGCTGCTCCTGGCGCGTCAAGCTGGGCTAAGTAACATGCATGATGCTGGCATGGCAGTCTGTACAAAGCTTGCCTGACTACAACTGGACTGACTGTATGCTGTGCTTGCTTGTCGATAGCCAATTCCAGTTGGTGCCGGACACACTGGAGGAAATGGTCTGATTCTCAAGCCGTCTATAGCCTGCCACATGTTTCAGGCAGTGGACGAGGTGTGCTCAAAACTGTGTTCAACTATGTTTTTGCTTCTGGTGCCGCCATGGCTGAGCTTTGTTTGCTGTCAAGAATTCCCTAAATCATTTGTGCCTTCATCTGTTCAAACTCTCTATGGGAAGCACACTGTCTTGCTCATGCTACAGGATGGAGAGAACTCAACTTGCGACATTAACATCAGCAATGGCAGTCCGTGCCACCAAATCAGTGACAGAACTTCCCCTACCAGGCGCACCTCAAGAGACTGCAACAACACCTCCAATGGCACGTCATATGTGTCGACGTTCAGTTTCTCAGCAGTCCTTGCCAGCTGCATGGCGACTGCATCCTTAACACCAATGATCCAGGTTGGCTTGCACTTGCTTGGAGATAGTGTTGATTTTGAGTCTGTTGCAAATTGCATGACACTTGTGAGGATTTGTCATCATTCAAAGCGTGGCAGCTCAGACTTAAGCCAAGACTCCCTCAAGTGATTGCAAAGTGTATGCTGTGATGACTACAGGCCCGAGGCCGAGCAATTTTACTGCTGCTGTCGGTTGACCATTACCCAGCAGACATCAGAGGAACCATCTTCAATCATCTTATGAGGGTGCATTTGACAATTGTTCAAGACGTTCACTAGTAGATTGTCTGCGTCGTGTTTGTTGAAACTACCTGCATCTGAGACAGTGACATTTTTGTGCTGCCATTGCACCGCAGACATTGATTTGTGCGCCTATGTACAGTGCATGACATCATTGTGTAATAATAGAGGCCTTCTCAGCAAGCCCTAGCTGCTCAGACATACCAATGTGTTTGCTAATAACAATCAGCATGTTGAAAACAGCAGCATGAGTTCTCAAACTAGACCAGACCCATCCAATCTGCAGGCAACAGTACCAAGCACCAGCTGAATCCGGAACTTCCCTGGATTGCATGGCATGCAATATTATATTGTTGTAAAAAATGTCAAGATGCACTGCATTGTGTTTGCAACATTGAAGCAGACAATTGTTGACAATGACAACTGTTGTTTTGCTGTGCAAGCTAACAAGGTCACAAAAAGTATGTCACACTACCCAGCATAGCTGTGCTGAAAGCAAGGCTGACATGTACAACCAGAGATGTGATTTATTTGCTGCATTGCAACGATCAAGGCTGACCAGCATAGTTCAAAGGGGTAGAACTCAGTCTGGCAGCTGTAAATCTAAATAGAGTCAACAATGGTTTGACCCAAGGAGTCTACCCCATTGTAGTCTGTGCTGACACACAAGGGCTTTCAGTGAAACAGTAGGCCTTGAGAGGCAGTTTATGGGGTAGGGGTATCACTAGCCTGCATCACAAGGCAGCACTCACAAGCATGCTACTGACATGCATTGTCTGTGCAGTACTCTCAAGCGTTGCTCCACAATGGTGTTCTGGGATTAGCAGGGGCTCGAGAATATCTTCTTCTATTCTCAAGGGCATACTATGATAGCACTGGCAGCAATGGAATTGATTGACAGCAAAACACCAGAACCATTGTCAAACAGTGCCCTATACTGTGCTGTGTACTTTGCAATACAAGGCTGCCAGGCTTCCACATCAATCACTTTTCAACAGAACAACATGACTTTACTCCACCGTATGTGTCTGCAATCATGAGAGGCAACTTAGCATTGACGCCGCTGCTGGCTCTGCTGCCACCACTTACATCATCAGTTCTGCCTGCATGTCAGAATTCTACTGCCAGTGCATTCAGTCCTTCTGCAGACGGCTCATGTCCTTGCTTGCTGATGCTACTAGCTTTGTGCGCGTTGGGGTGCACTGTGAACCACTGCAGCTTTCTGCTGCAGCACCTGTCCAACACTCCTAGGTTATGCCATGAGAAGAGTGCTTGTATGCTGATTGCCCTGTGACATATGCGCAAACATTGCTCACCGTCATTGGCAGCAATGAGAGTAGCAGCTTGTGAATCAGTGCTGTCTTCTTTTGGGCCTGCATCCTCTGGAGTGGGGTGTTATAGGGGTCCTTGGGGGTGCAGTTAAACACTCCCCTTGTTTGTGTGTTGGGGTGCTGCTGGTAGTGGGCTCGCACAGAAGGCAGTAACATGATACCCAGCTCCTGCAGAAAGATCAGCTGATGAGCAGCTGCATGCCCTACAGAAGCAAATTGAGTGCTTTGCATGTACATCAGACTGATGGTTTCAAGAGTGGAAGAAGACGTGTGAAGATGGGATGCAGATGAACATACTGAATGCTTTGGTCTGTGGCCAACCAGTATAAGACCGCAAGAGAATATAATACCAATGAGCGGTATTGACAGCAGCACATATTGTTACCTCAGCTGTGTCCCTTGCTGAGGTTATGGGATGCCAGAATGAACGAAGCCATTTGCTGGCCCCTGCAAAACCCTCCAGCACTAGCTTCACTGACTGCACATGGCTGAACATTATGACATTGCTGTGATCCTTACATCTAGCAATGCATGTTGAAATGCCTGAACAGAGCAGCTCATGTTCTGGCCTTGTGTACTTTCTTGACATCATACCCTATCAATTCCATGAACAAATCTGCCCTGGCACAAGCCTTAGGGCGTGTTCACATGGTGAGAACCCTAGCCTCTGGCTTCATTGTGTTTAAAGAGATTAACTCGTTCCACACAGAGCATTGGTTGGCCTGCTGAAAAGTTGTATAGTAGACAATGCATGCGCACACATGCGAGGTGGGTAACTGCAGGCCTGGGGGGTCAAGGGGCCCTAGGGCAGCAAAACCTATAAAACTCAAACAGGTCCCATACCCAGAGACCGTCAGAAACATCACAGTATATATTCCTGATCGGCAGCATTGGCTAACACATGTGGAGACCACCTGATACAGCTCCGGATTGCTGGTATTCCGAACACATCTCTGCAAACCAGCCTGTATCCCAGGGTACCCTCGCAAACAGCAAATTAAATCTGCGATTTGCCACTGCATTGTGGGAAGAGGCTGGTCGAACCTGAGAACAGTTTTCCTTGCCCTGTCTGGCTCATGCCATTGGTGAATGAGACACAGGCGAACGGGTTAATGGAGTTGACAAACAGTTTTCATCGTTTTGATGTTTCCCGGCACAAATGGTGTGACTGAGACTAATTTGCTAGCTGTCTCATTATTGCATTACTGGCCCGAATGGCACATGTGCTGTGCATGCCTCTGTCAGCAACAAAAGACAGCTTATCAAATGATGAAAGGTGCTACATAGGTCATAGAATGTACTCATATTATGCTGATCCCTAAAGTTTGGCTTGATAAATGACGTTAACTGCAACAAAGGCTGTTGTAGCAGGGCACATATCCTGACTGAGAGTGAGGGCTTATCAGAATGTACCAGGGCTTCCTGCCAAATGGTAAGGCATTGCAACAGACCAAAGTGGAGACTTTACGTGCAACGTGGGGTTTTGCGTACAACAGCTGCTGTCTGGTGACATGCAGCACACATCATGCCTGACTTCACAATTTGACAGAAGGCCTGCCAGGCACCCTGCAAATTCCGCAATTGTGCAGTATTTGATCGCAAACACAGCCAGCAATTGTAACACCTAACATCACAGATGCGTTGCACTACTCTTGCTCAGTCTACTCCGAATGAGACGTTATCATTCAGTCTGGTGGTTGAACATGTCCATAAAAACTTTGAACCGACTCATTGATGGTGTGTCCCAAGGAGTCTACACCACTGTATTCTATGTCAACACACCAGGGCTTGTCAGTGGCCATGTAGGACCTGTAGGGCCTAGGAGGAAGCGTGTAGGGTATTGGCATGATCAACCTGCGACACAAATGCAGCACTGAGAACTGCGGTGCAGACACAAGTGGTCGTAATCATAGCATGCATTGCTATTACCCTACAGTGTTAACTGTTGGGTAGTTACTCTTGAAAGCGATTTAGGGGAAATACATTGTCAAACAAGGCTGCTGTGTCCAAGCAAGCACTGCTACATTGCCCAATGTGGGCATGCTTTGTAAGCTGGGGGGCTGCAGTGATGATTGGTCTTCTGCAGTCTTGACGCAACTGCTCCTGCTTTCAAGAGTCTGCAAGATGTACATGACAAAGCATGCAGGGCATGGAAGCAAAGGCAGTCGTGACTAATGATTGCACCTGCTGGCCCTACTGGTGCTGCTGCTGTCATCATCACTGCTATCAGCTGTGCCTGCCTGGCTTGTCCAGAACTCTGGTGCAGGCAGACCTTGGGCTGATGGCGCATCTCCTTGTTTGCCTGTTGACAGCAATGATGCTCAGCGCTTTAACTTACCATACACACTGCTTGCAAGCTGGGGCTAGAAAAGAAGAAAAAAGACTACACCTTTCGGCGTCAATTTAATGAGAGCCAAGTGTTATACCGGGCTGCCCAGGAAGCTGGGGCTGCTGCTGGCAAAGCAATAAACCAAGTGCGAGAAATGGGAGCATTGTCCTGCAGCAGCTGTGCACTGTAGCATGTGTTCATGCAGCCATGAGGGGTGATCATACGGTTGATACTAAATACTTGTTTCGGGTGGCTGATTGCTTGTGACATTGGCCAGACAAGACAATTTTACTCACCAGCAGCAGCAGAAGCAGTGGCGGCAGCAGCAGCAGCAGAAGCAGCAACAGCATCAGCTGGTGGCTCATTGACAGCATTGCATGTGCTTGCATCCTCTGTACTGGGTTGGGCGGGGACTGCCTGGGGGGTGCAGCTGAACCCCCTATTGGGGTGCTGCCGGTAGCGGGCTTCCAAGGAAGGCAGGAACATGACACCCAGCTCAAATGACCTAATGAATAGCTGCGTGCCCTGCACATGCAATCTGGCATTTTTGTGGCTGTAGAGATATTAAGAGATATATGTATGGAAGAAGATTTATGCACATACTGGGAAAGCAACGAAGAGTCATGACACTGCCTGCGACTGCTGCTGCTCATTGTGAAGTGCAAAGAAATGCAGATGTATGTGCAAGGCCTGGTGACTTGCATGCATGACTGGTGCATATGTCCTGCTAATAACTTTGCTCTCAGATTTAGCAATGACAGCTGCCTTGAAGGGCTGTTTCCTCAAGTGTGTGCTTGGCGCAGATGCATCTAGCACTGAGTAACTATGTGAGTGAGACAGGCTGTGTTCCATCACAGGACTGCAAATGGTGAGCCAGGTTGGGGGCTGAAAGATTGTACCTTTCCCAAATTTCTGAGGGTTTTGCCAATTTGCTCAGGGTTTGGGTGCAGCAGGTCCCACACTTGAAACAAAAACGACATAGGTATTGCATCTGGAACAGGCCTTTCCAAGCTTAATATGCGTGCTGTCAATTGAACACTCACCAAGTCAGGACAGCACACTACTTGTTGATCGGTGAAATGGTCTGTTTTACTGACAAGGACAAACTAACCCTGTGATGTTGGCTTGTGAGGCACTCGGGTGCAAAGCTATTGCAGAAGCTGACCTGCTTTTGTACAGCTCCCCAGGCTGCCTTGCTGAGGTTATGGGATGCCAGAATGAACCAAGCCAATTGCTGCCCACTGCATCAACCAACACTAGCTTCACTGACTGCAAATGCCTCAAAATAGCTGTTGGTTCATGACATCATTGTGATCCTTACATCTAGCAGTGCAGGTTGAGATGCATCAACAGAGCAGTTCACGCTGTGGCAATGTTTAGATTCTTGGCGTCATAATCTGTGGATCTGCAGCATGACCATTATGGCCAAATCTGCCCTGGCACAAGTCTTAGGGTCTGTGCTCATCTGGGGAACCCTAGCCTCTGGCCTCATGTGATATGATGTGATCGAGGACAGTTACTCATTCCAATCAGAATATCCATTGGCCAATTGTCAGCTACTACACTATACACTTCATGCATCAGCATGCAAATTGGCCAGCTGGGGGCGACAAAACAGGTCCCATACCCAGAACACATCAAGAATATCATGCTATATAATATTGCCTGGCAGCAATGTCTGACACGCATTCATGACACCCTGAACGGCTGTCACCTCGTCAAGGTTGCTCATGTAGCACCAAGTAACCCTAAATATTGTCATGCACGCGCCAGACTTTGGCGGCAAACCCTATGAGGGGGTTATTTGCCAGGGTTTCCCTCCTCAACCAAACAACCAAACCCTAGAGTGGAGTCTGGAAGGGTGTAAGGTGCCAATCGTATAGGCACCAGCCTCATCGAGGGCAGATGGAACTTACTGTGTAACAATGCAGTATGAGTGGCTCGTCCACATTCCCTATCTATTCCGGATGTAGGTTCTAACATGGATGCTGCTATTTGCATCTTTGACTTTTGGAATGCACAGCTGTTGCATCAAAGACATTGTAAATGCATCAGACAAGCGATCAGCATGTGTTTGCGAGTGAGATTACACAGCTGTTTGCCTGCTTGCATGACAAGCATGACCGTACGTGTGTGTGAATGGTGCCCTGGGTCAAGGTGTAGATACAGCGTGTGCATGATGAAGGGACTTACTCGTAGCGTGTGTAGGACTTGATGTGAGGCATAGCTCTCTGCCTCCCCCAAGGCTCCCCACCCCACCTGCACCCCAAGACTGTGCTAAATGTCTCCCTGTTATTTCATCATATGTCCGGCTGATGGCCTCCAATTGTCTTGCACACCATCAACAGTTTGCATGACTGTGTTGACAGAGCAACAAGAGTCTTGCAGCAAAGGGATGATGGGGTTGTGTACCAATGTTTGCAGGGCAGATCACAGTGTGCATAGGGACAGATGTGTGGTGCATGAGCAGCAGATGTGTGCATCAAGTTGCTAGTCAGCCTGCATGTGTCAACTGTATAGCCATCATGCATACCTGCCACCAGCCAGTCTGCTTGCACAGATTGGCGTGAGGCAAGATTCCAACCAAAAAAAACCATCCCAAGCAAAAAGCAACTGAGGCAGGGCTCACTTGTGCCAGTAGGGTCGCAGGAAGGGCTTGTCCACATTCTTGGCTGGGCCGGGCACACTAGCACCCCCCCTCCACCCCTCCACACTGGCCCTGATTTCCTCCACAGTAGGCCAAACAAGCTGAAGGCCCTTGGCCCCTGCTGCACCTGGCCCCAGTTTCCCTGCAAACCAATGAACATGGACACAAGAAGCCAAATCAATGAATGGTAGATGCCAGAAATGTTTACTCATTGATGAGTTGCTGATGATGGCTGTGAATGCTGGAGTGCCAAAGATGTTCAGATGCTGAGCTGGTGCTAGATGAGAGCCTGGTGACGCTGCCATGTATGACAATACCAATAACAACAATGGTAATGATAATAATAATGATGATAATGATAATAATGGTTATCATTGTTTTTTATAGGGGTTCCAGCTAATCGTTCTTGCCAGGTACCTACTAGGTGTGCCTAAACCCTAGTCCTATGAGCCGAAATGCACTAACATGAGACACTAAATTGCATGTATGTGCAGGTGATACCCAACTTGCCAACCTAGCAGTCTGAAAAATCCCATGCTGAGTCTCTGATGCTTGACAAAATCTGCGACTCATGTGCAGACATGAACAAAATGGGAGTATATACAGTGCAGCAGGATGCTGAGCTGTCTTGCTGCATGACCTGGGTTGACTGGTGGAAGCACAGACCCCCTTGCAATGCGCAGGCAACACTGTCATTTCTTGTACGGGAGAATGCAGTGCTTTTGCTGATCTCAGGCGCTGTACACGGCCAAGCTCAGAGACTCACCTCCTGCGGAGCTCAGGCCAGCAGAGAGGCTGACTCTGAACTCATTACTGAGCCACCTCTCGTCCAGGGATCCTAGAGAGGAGAACTGGGCTACTAAAGGGGTCCCCTGGAAATGAGCTGGGAATATTTCCCTTGCCAGCAAAGCTTGCACCCTCAGGTGCCCATACTTCTTCAGTGCTGGCCCTGAACAAAACGTGAGGACATAATGAGATGGTCCTTGCCTGAAAACTATATTTGAGAGATGCATGTGATGCAAATGTGATGTAGAACGCTCTATCATGGTCCTCCTCTTGTGATGTGAAGCATCAAGGCATAGACTCGTCGTCATTGTGTCAAGCAAGCACGGCATAAAACAGGGTGGAGTGTGGCAACATGGCAACCGCTCATTCACCTTGATGCCAGTCTTGTGAACTGCTTTTCAAGCTTACCTGCCAGGCTTGGCCGCAATAGCTTTGGGTAGCAGCCGCTTGCGTATTTGCTTCGTGACAAAGCAGGTCAAAACAGGTGAAACAAAGTCACCTGAGTGGTAGCCTGGGCGAGAGATGATGAGGTGTACGCGGGCTGATGAGAAGTCGTGCTGCTTGCACAGGGCTTCAGCCTTCTGGGCTGCAGATTGCGGCAGGCGCAGTGCCTTCAGGTAATCTGCCAGCTCCTGCTCAAAGTCAGATGTGGCAGGAGATGTGTCACTCTGCGTGCAGCAAATTCACATCTCCACAAGGAGGGTGTCACAAGAGGATACTGTGCTATGACTCCATCTCTGAGAGCTGTGCTGTTTGGGACCAGCATGGCTTCAGATCAACACACAGTGTAGGCAGTGCTGCACAGCAGCAGGCCGTTGATGGCACAGGGTAGGTCGCGTTTGCAATGCATGCAGTCAGGACATGGCTCCTCCAACAGTGAAGACAGCCCACCTTGGTGAAAAGGCTTGTGAGCAGCCTACACATTGCATGCCTGCTTGCTGTTCAGTTTCAAAGCTTGTCACATCAAAGCTGTGCACCCTCAGAACTTGCAAACCTGAAGCCCCAATATTTCAGTATGGGTTCAGACCTAGTGACTGCCTTAGGGTGCAGGCACAGTCAGCAGGCACAGTCAGCAGGCACAGTCAGCAGGCACAGTCAGCAGGCACAATTAGCAGGATCAGTCAGCAGGATCAGTCAGCAGGCACAGTCAGCAGGCACAGTCAGCAGGCGCTACAGCTCCAAACAGCCTGAAGAAGCCTATCTGCATCAGGCTCTACAAGCACACCCACAGGTTTGTACATGTGCTCAACAGCAAGGCAAGCCCACCTTGCGGGGAAAGTCCTGAAACCACAGGCCTTGGCTCTTGTTGTTGCAGTCCACATAGATGAGGTTGGCTGTGTGCACCACCACTCGCACTCCACTCTCGTACTCAATCAGGAAGGCCTTGCTGTGGTAGGTGCCAAACTGCACAGGCAGTGGTGGAGCATGCACTACCAGATTGGCAAGGCCAGCAGAGGCTGCCACAGCCTTCATGGCTCCCACCCTGCATACCTTGCTCATGCTGCTGTCTGAGTATTGGTACAGTGGACAGACATTGTGCCACTGCATGAAGGTCAAGCTCACGTGGCAGTGAGATGTACAGTAAGCAGATGCTGTTCTGACTGATGCGAGTGGACTCATGGGTCAAAGATGCTACGGCCCCTCTGCAGGTGCGTGGGCCCTTGCACACAAAGCGACAGGCATGGTTGTGGCTGTTGACAAGAGTGTCAGCTGACATTCAGCAGTTGAGTCATGCTGGATGCTGCAAGATGGAGGCAACTGACGGACGTTTGAGTGGCCACAGGATGAGTCAAAGATACGCACAGACAGACCAGCCCTGTATGTCAGTCTCATTTCAACTGCTACTGCTAAAGCGGTCTTTGCAACGCCTGTCAGTGCTGCCTGGCAAGTTGACCTCTCTTTGCATGCAGATAGTACTGCACTGGGTCAAAGAGCATACGCTGAAGCATGTGAGGGTGAAGGTGTCATGCCTGTCAGGTGTCCTCTCTCCATGCACAATGACAAGCTGTTGGGCTTGGAGCAGGTGGGGGCAGGCTGACAGCAGCCAGGTCATGTCCACCATGTAGTTGGAGGCCAGCACCCATTTCATGCTGCCATGCACCACATCTTGCAGCCTGCATCCCCCTGGCGCCCTGTCACACACAGCATGACTGGACTTGTTCACGGAAATGGATGCACCTTAAGTTGGTCATGTGCAGTGATGATGCCTGCTGAATCTGTTTCTTAGGCCGGATTGGCGTCTTCTGCTAGACTAGATGACCTGATTTGCGTTTGTTGGCCGCGTTCCCTGATCCCTGACTCAGGGTACAAAAAGGCTCAGATGACAAGAGGGCTATAGCAGATCCTTGGTCCTTGGGCCATGTTGTATGCACCAGTGCGCAATTTTGCTGTGCTGTGAGGATATGTGCTGCTGTTCATGTGCTTGCGTTGTTACAATTGATACGCATGCAGGAATTACACTTGTCACATGAGGGACCATTGAGTGCAAGCTTGCATTGCTTGCTGCATATCAGTGCTGGCCGCCGCAATGAGCGTCTATCAGATCATCACATGCATTTGTGTGATGTGAAGTCCAATGACGCCTCGACATCTGCCATAAGTGCTCAAACCCACTATTTGCATTGCACATCTGAGCTTAAAGCAAGGTGCAAATGGTCACATCAGGGCACAACTAATGACCTGCTGCAGTTTGCACACATCTACAGACTGCCTATCATACTACTAGAGGTGTTGCAAGAGGCATGATAGAGGGTTTGATTTGCTCAGCAAGACAGCAGAAGGACTGTGACATGCAGGTACGGCCTGACAGCTTTCTGATGGTGGTAAGTAGACATGAGCTGACGCCATACAAGAGCATGTGTTGCTATGAGCAACCACCGTAGGTGTTGGGATTGGCAATGTGCAGACTCCAGGTCCAACCAGTGAGACACACATGCAGGGCCAACAGACCTGCACAGGCTAAGACAAGAACAGCTAGTGTACGTACCTGTTTGCCCAATCAGGGATCCCCCTCACATACAGCAGTTGGAAACATGCCTTGTCATCAGCTCCATCTGGCTGTGACTGGCCAATTTCTATTACTGCTGCTGGAGGTTGATCAGTTTCCTCTGCAGGAGGTTCTGCTGTCTCTGAGCGAGGCCGCTTGGTGCTTGCTGGAAAGCTAGCTTCGGCACTTATTGACTGCAGCTTGAACATTAAGGTTTCCTTCCTGCGACGCACTTGAAACTGACTGCGCTGCTCTGAGGTTATCGGGGGAAAAGCACAGCAGACATTTTTGATGCTAGAAGGCCTTTACTTTTGTTGCAACTGCAGCATACCTTGAAGCCACATAAAATCTTGCACCTGTGGCTACAATTGAACTCTGCAAGCTTGCATATGCTATTAGACACCAGGGTCAGATGAGCAAAGTACCATAGGACCATATCTTACCATGCCCTGGTCCAAGTAGTCTGTCAGTTCCCAGTGATAAACACCTGAAGCACGACGTGTTAGATCAGTCGTACATAGGCCAGCTTGTATTTGTCGACTCCGGCATGCAGAAAAGGATGTGCACACACCTGCTGCCGAGTCAGCCGGGGCCGAGACTTTCCTCTCCAGGACCATTGCTGCAGCAAAAAAATATGCACAGCATATACATCCGTTCATTTCATCAGCTGAACACGTCAGAAGCTGCTGCAGTCAAGTGTGATCATCCATGATGGGTTACCGTTTCGGCCAAGAATCTGCAACTTGACCACGTTGGCCAAGCCGTCCACGGGTTCCAGCCTGAATTGCTCCCTGCTGATGCTATCGTCAGCCGCGGCGCCAACATTTCTTCTGCCATACGTGCAGCCAAGCCCAACAGGAAGAGTCGTGCCGTCAGGGCACTCAAGTTCCATGTTTCAGCCGCGATGACATAAAGCACGATGCGAGTGGGCAGCAGTGAGAGCACGCACAAGCCTGCGCACAAGCGGCGTTGCGCTTGGCGAAGCGTCTTCTAGCTTGGCGATTTGCAAGGCCTCTTAGTACTGGTGTACGGCGTAGAGGCTGTAGCAACGTTGCAACATTTGTTTTATACGCCGTACAAAGTAAGATAAAAGCAATCTTCAAAATTGGCGAAATTGCTGGATTGTCACGAAATTTGCAAATTTTGGAGCAAAATCAGTACTTTGCGCACGCCAACAGCCAAGATTTCAACGAAACCCTGGACTGCATCGACAGATGGTTACGTCAGATCGAAAGCAAGAGTAAAAGGTGAGCTACTCCGAGACTGAGGCATAAACGAAGCACTTTGGACTCAGCAGCTG
>JAABUK010001334.1_pt1 | contig 47476 bp, 26 predicted proteins | sample 5559141 | NCBI WGS metagenome assembly JAABUK01 (sample SAMN10711869, study PRJNA513367) | rock metagenome | isolation source: Antarctica rocks | place: Antarctica: Victoria Land, Pudding Butte nord | collected 2016-01-03 | reverse complement strand
TCGCTCCTCAGGGCGACCAGGTCGCCATGCTCCGCGACACCTCCAGCTTCACCCAGTCGGTCGCCGGCTGGGCCGCCGGGTCCTACACCATCTCCTTCCGGGCCGCCCAGCGCGGCAATCAGTCCGGTTGCGTCGAGGATTTCCAGGTGCTGGTCGACGGCCACGTCGTCGGCACCTTCGCGCCGGCCGGCACCGCGTATCGGGCCTATTCCACCGCCACTTTCGCCGTGGCGGCCGGGGCCCACACCATCACCTTCGTCGGCCTGGACACCGCCAACGGCGACAACACCGCGCTCATCGACGAGGTCGCCCTGGCCATCGCCCCCCCTCATCTCAATGATCGGAGGAGAAAAATGCCGAATGATCAGCATTATTATTACGTTGAAATCGAGAAAATTATCAACAATGCAGTTAAATGTTGGACATTTGGCCCCACTTTCGAAGCCTCTCTTGCGGCGGCCGAAGTCGAACTCGGAGTACGTTTTCCCGCCGATTATCGTGCGTTCCTCTCGGCTTTCGGCGCGGCCCAAGTTTTCGATCTCGATATTTTCGGGATACCTGATACGAGGGACACCGATTTCGACAACCCTCCCATGTTCCATAATGTGATCGATCAAACTCTTTCTTTACGAGATCCTCGCTCCGCTCACATCCTTGTTCCGGAAAATTTGATTCACATTGGATTGGATTCTAGCGGTGGCGGTTTTTCATTTTTCATTGAGACTAGGGAGAATGCCCATCATGGTGCAGTTCTGTTATTGCAGGCTGGTTCTTCTACACTCACCTTCGTTGCGAATGGTTTCTACGAATTCCTAAAACAGTTGAGTAACACAGATCTTTATGAAATCCTGCGGTCCTCAAATATTAAATACGTTAAATTTGATTAATACTTTTCGACCTGGTGCTCGGGCGCCGACGCGATCGCCCGGCGCAGGGCCTCGCGGGCGATCGGCAGGTCGTTGACGATCCCGATCCTCATCCCTGGGCCTCGCCGATCAGGTCGGCCACCGCATCGAGGAAGGTCCGGTCGTGGAAGCTGCTCTTGGTCAGGTAGCCGTCGGCGCCGGCGTCGAGCCCGCGCATCCGGTCCTCTTCGCGATCCTTGTACGAGACGATCACCACCGGGGTCGACTTCAGCCTCGGGTCCTGCTTGATCGACCGGACCAGGCCGATCCCGTCCATCCGGGGCATGTCGACGTCGCTGATGACCAGATGATAATCCCCCACCCGGACCGCATTCCAGCCGTCGACGCCGTCGACGGCCACATCCACGGCGTAGCCCCGCCCCTCCAGGAGCTGCCGCTCCAGCTCGCGGACGGTGATCGAGTCGTCGACGACCAGGATCCGCTTGATCGCCTTGCGGGCCCCGGCGGCCGCCGACGGGCCGGCCGGCGACCGGAGCCTCCGGCCCCCCAGGAGGTTGTCGATCGACCGGACCAGGTCCTCGACGTCGACGATCAGGACCGGCCAGCCGTCGTCCAGGACCGAGGCGCTGTTGATGTCGGGCGGCTTGCCCAGCCGGGGGTCGAGCGGGCGGACCTCCAGGTCGCGCTCGCCCAGGAAGCCGTCGACGACCATCCCGAACCGGTGGGCCCGGTCGCTGACCACCACCACCGACATCGGGTCGTCGCCGCCGCCCGGGTCGGGCAGGCCCAGGACCATGACGGCCTCGACCAGGCCGACGAGCTGGCCGTCGAGCAGGAAGTGGGCCCGGCCCTCCAGCCTCCGGACGTCGGCCCGGTCGACCCGGACGATCCGGTCGATCCGGTTGAGCGGGAAGGCATAGGGCTCGCCGGCGATCCGGACCAGGAGGGCCCGGATTACCGACATCGTGATCGGGAGCTGGAGGGTGAACCGGGTCCCCCGGCCGGGCTTGGACGCCACCCGGACCATCCCGCCGACCGACTTGACCATGTCCTGGACCACGTCGAGCCCGACCCCCCGGCCCGAGATCTCGGTCACCGCGTCCTTGGTCGAGAAGCCGGGCAGGAACAGGAATTCGAGCAGCTCGGCCTCGGAGAGCCGGCCGGCCATCTCGGCCGACGCCAGCCCCCGGTCGACGACCTGCGACCGGAGCCGCCGGGCGTCGATCCCCCGGCCGTCGTCGGACAGGGAGATCTGGAGCGTCCCGGCGCTGTGCCGGGCGTCGAGCCGGACCGTCCCGGCCGGGGCCTTGCCGGCGGCGACACGCTCGCCGGGCGGCTCGATGGCGTGGTCCAGCGCGTTCCGGATCAGGTGGCCGAGCGGGGCCTCCAGCCGATCCAGGATGTCGCGGTCGACGCCGGTCGACTCGCCTCGGACCTCGTACCGGACCTCCTTGCCCAGCTCCCGGGCGACCTCGCGGACCATCCGGGGGAAGCCGCGGACCCCCTCGGAGATCGGCCGCATCCGGCTGGCGAGGACCTCCTGGTGGAGCCGGCCGGCCAGGTCCTCGCCGCGCCGGGCGTGGTCGTCGAACGCCTCGACATCGCGATTGAGCCCCTCGACGCACCGGCCCGCCTCGGCCCGGGCCCGGGCCAGCATCTCGCCCAGGGCCGCCGGGTCGGCCCCCCCGGCCGAGGTCCGCCGGTCCTCGATCGACTGGAGCGATTCCAGGAGCGACGCCTGCCGGCCCCGGAGCGCCACCAGGGCGTCGACGAACGGCCGGAGCTGCCGGGCCTGCACCAGCGACTCGCCCGCCAGCCCCATCAGCCGGGATAGCCCCTCCGCCGAGACCCGGACCACCCGCCCGGCCGGCTCCGCCGCGGCCGGGATCGGCTCGGCGGGGATCGGGGCGGCGAAAGTCAGGTCGGCCGGGATCGGGTCGACGGGGTCCGGGACGGCCGGGATCGGCTCGGCCGGGATCGGCTCGGCCGGGATCGGCTCGGCCGCGTCACCGGCCTCGGCGGGGGCCGTCGGGGCCTCCTCGACCCCCTCGGGGAGCACGCCCGACCGGGCCCGGTCCAGGGCGGCCACGGCCCCGGCGATCAGGGCCTCGTTCTCCTCCTGCCAGGAGGGGGCCCGGCCCTCGGGGACCTGGGCGATCCGGGAGAGGAGGTCGACGGCCCGGAGCATGACGTCGACGTGCGGGGTGAGGATGGCGGACTCGCCACGCTGGGCGGAGACGAAGCTGTCCTCCAGCGCGTGGGCGACCCGGACCGCCGCGTCCAGGCCGACGATCCGGGCGGCCCCCTTGAGCGAGTGGGCGGCCCTCATCATCGATTCCAGGGCCGAGGCCGACGGCGCGGCCGACCCCTCCAGCGCCAGGAGCTTTTCGGAGAGCAGGGCCGTCTGCCCCTCGGCCTCGGACCGGAACAGGTCCATCAGCGAGAAGCCGCTGAGGTCGTCGCTCATGTGCCCATCCTCCGGATCGCGGCCAGGACCCGGGGCTCGTCGAGCACGACCACGGTCCGCGACTCGCCCCAGGCGAACACGGCCCGGCCGAAGCTCCCGGCCGGGTTGGCCAGCGTCGAGGGGACCTTCTCCAGCCGTTGGAGCGGGACGTGATGGACGCCGACCACCTCCTCGGCCGGGAAGGCCCAGGTCCCGGCCTCGCCCCGGATCACCACCAGCCGGGGGTTCGCCGGCGGGGGGGCCGCCGGGTCGACCGGGTCGACGTCGAGGAGGCCGTGGAGCGAGGCGCAGAGCTGGAGCTGGCCCCGGAGGCTCACCAGGCCCGAGAAGACCCGGTTGGACCGGTGGGGGACCCGGTGGACCGGCCGGGGCGCGGTCACCTCGGAGATCACCGAGAGGGCCATGGCCATCCACTCGGCCCCGAGCCGGAAGACCAGGAGCGCGGCGTCGTCGACCGAGGCCGGGGCCGCCGGGCGGCCGAGCAGGTCGGCCCAATCGGCCAGATACCCCTCGGGCGCCGGTCGGTCGAAGAAGCCCCGGGCCGCCCGGGCGAACGTCGGGCAGTTCCGGCAGTGGACGTGCTCGACCAGCTCCGGGCAGCTCCGGTCGCCGTTGACGCCGATCCGGTTCCAGCAGTCCTCGGCCGGGGCCGGGGGCGTCGGGCCCGCGCTCATGGCGCCCCCTTCCGGGCCAGGACCCGCTCGGCCCGCCGCCGATAGGACGACTCGGCGGCGACGTCGCCCTTGCGGCGGGCCAGGAGCGCCAGGGCCGTCAGGGCCTCGTCGTGCTGGGCGTCGAGGTAGATCGCCTTGAGGAAATGGGCCTCGGCCCGGTCGCGGTCGCCGGCCGCCTGGCGGATCAGGCCGAGCAGGAAGAACGCCCCGGCGGTCGCCCCACCCCCGGCGATGATCCCCTCGACCATCCGCGACGCCTCGTCGTAATGCCCGAGGTCGGCCAGGTCGGAGGCCCGGCCCATCGACGACCCGGCCGGGGCCGGGGGGGCGGCCGCCGGGGGGGCCGGCGCGACGTCCCCCCGGGAGGCCGGGGGGTCGGGGCCCCGCCGGGGGGCGGCCGGGGAGGGACCGGCCCCCGGTCGGGCGGGCCCGGCCTTGCGGGGCTCCGGCCCCTTCCCGGGGCGCGTCGCCCGGGCCGGGACCGGGGCCGCGATCGGCCCGGCCCGGCCCGGGGCCGCCGGGCCCTTCCGGTAGGCGAAGCTCCCCTTCTCGGCGACCCGCGCGAAGGGGGTGCCGTCGGCGGCGTCGGGGCGGTCGGCGTGGCCCAGGAAGAGGAGGCCGCCGTCGGCCACCAGCCGGCCCAGCGACCCGAACGCCCGACGCCGGGCCGGGGCGTCGAAGTAGATCAGGAGGTTCCGGCAGAACACGACGTCGAAGGGCGGCCGGTCGACGAACAGGGCGTCGTCGAGCAGGTTCCCGGGCCGGAAGTGGACCGACGCCTTGACCGCCGGGTCGATCGCGAACACGCCGCCCTCGGCGCGGAAGTGCCTCGACCGGGACACCGCCGCCTCCTCCCCCCGGAACGAGTTCGGGCCGTAGACCCCGGCGATCGCCCGGGCCAGCGACCGCCCGCTGACGTCCGACGCGTCGACCCGGAACCGGGCCGGGGGCAGGCCCAGGTCGATCAGCGCCAGGGCGATCGAATACGGCTCCTCGCCGCCGGCGCAGGGGATGCTCAGCGCGGTCAGGGGGGGCCGGGAGTCGTCGGCCAGCCAGCCCGACCGGGCGTGCTCGCGGAGCAGGGCGAACGGCCGGTCGTCGCGGAAGAACCACGATTCCGGGATCACGATCTCCTCGATCAGCGCCTGGAGCTCGCCGTCGTCCTGGCCCAGGAGCCACTCGTAATCGGCCCGGTCGCCGAGGCCCAGGGCCGACATCCGGGCCAGGACCCCGCGCGCGATCAGGCCATCGCCCACCGTCGAGACGTCCAGGCCGATCCGGCCGGCCAGGAGCCGTTCGACCACGCCGGTCGTCGTCATGCCCGGCCGATCCTGCCGGCCGCCGGCGACGGGGTGGCCATCTCGCCCAGGACCGCGCCGGCCTCGATCAGCTGCAACAGGCCCTCGTCGGTCTCGTAGACCGCGCCCAGGTAGGGGGCCCGGCCGATCTCCAGCCCGGCGGCCTCCCGCCGCGACTCGTCCAGGGCCCGGACGTCGTCGACCGCCTCGGCGACCAGGCCGACCACCCCGCCCCCCGGCCCGCCCTCGACCAGGATGATCCGCGTGTCGAGCCGGTCCCGGCACGATCCGGGCCCCATCAGCAGGCCGAGGTCGACCACCGGGACCGCCCCGCCCCGGTATCGGAGCAGGCCGGCCAGGTGCGGCGGCGCGTGGGGGACCTCCCGGAGCCCGACCCGGGGGACCACCTCGACGACGCGCGCGACCGGGACGGCATAGGGGAGCCCGGCGACCCGGAACCTCAGGACGAGCATGATTGGATCCGCCCCCGGATTCGAGAGTCTTCCACGCGACACCGGAGGGCCCGGGCGCCGGATCCGGGCCCGGGAGGCCCCTCCCCCTGGAATCTTACCACCCCCGGCGCCCCCGGGCGAAGGCCAGGGGGCCCCGACGGCCCGGGCCCTCCCCGGGCCCCCGATCAGGCCGGGGGGCGGACGAGTGGGGACGAGTCGACGGTGAACCGCGAGACCTCCTCCTTCAGGCCGCCGACGGCCTCGCGGAGGTGGTCGGTCGCCTTCTTGAACTCGCGGAGCGAGACCGACGTCTGGTGGGCCCCCTCGCTCAGGCGGATCACCGCCTCGCGGATCTGCTCGGCCCCCTGCGACTGCACCCTCATCCCCTCGTGGACCTGGTCGAACCGGCCGGACAGGCCCTGGACGGCGGCGATGATCGAACCGAGCTGGTCGCCGATCGAGCCGACCTCCTCGACGCCCCGGCGGACCTGGTCGCTGAACTTGTCCATCTCCATCACGCCGGCCGAGACGCTGTACTGCATCTCCTTGACCATCCGCTCGATGTCGAGCGTGGCCACCGCCGTCTGGTCGGCCAGGCGGCGGATCTCGCGGGCGACGACCAGGAACCCCAGGCCGTACTCGCCGGCCTTCTCGGCCTCGATCGCCGCGTTGATCGACAGCAGGTTGGTCTGGTCGGCGACCTTGGAGATGGTCGTCACGGCCAGGTTGATGTGCGCCGCCCGCTCGCTGATCACCGACAGCTTGGAGCCGATCGAGGTCGTCGACTCGGCGAGCTGGCGCATCGACCGGCCCATCTCGGCCAGGCTCCCCTGCCCCTCGGTGGCCATCCCGGCCGTCTGGACGGCCACGTCGTTGACCTCGTTCATCGTCCTGAGGAGCTCCAGGCTGGTGGCCGAGATCTGCTTGACGGCCGCGGCGGCCTCGCTGGTCGAGGCGCCGTAGTCGCTGACGGCCTCGCCCTGCTGTCGGGCCGTGGCGGCGATCTCGGTCGCCGTCGACATCAGCGAGATGCTCGACTGCTGGATCCGGCCGATCAGCGACCGGAGGTCCTGCGTCATCGCCTCGACGGCCCTGAGGAGCTGGCCGGCCTCGCCCGAGGCGGTCGACTCGATCCGGGCCGTCAGGTCGCCCGAGGCGACCCGGGCGGCGACGTCGGCCGCCTCGCGGATCGGCCGGGTGATCGAGCCGGCCACCAGCCGGGCGACCGCGAACACGGCCAGGCCGGCGGCCGCCATCAGCCAGCCGATCACCTGGCGCTGCCGGCGGAGCAGCTCGAACGCCTCGTCGACGTCCTGCTTGACCGTGATCCCCCACCGGAACGAGGGGAGGTACGTCCAGGCCGTCACCACCCGCTTGCCGGTGTGGTCGAGCATCTCGTCGTAGCCCCGGTGGCCCAGGACGGCGAGCTGGATGTCCTTCCCCTTGGGGTCGCCGAACCGGACATGGTCGCGGAACGCCACGTCGGGGTCGAACCGCGTCGGGGTCACGTAGGTCAGGCCGTCCCCGTCGCGCATCGCGATTGTCGAGTCGCCGGTCTCGCCCAGGCCGATGTACGCGCCGAACGACCCGAACATCGAGGAGTTGTCCAGCTCCAGCGCCAGGACGCCCGACGCCACGCCCTCGACCAGGACCGGCGCCGCCACGAACGCCGAGGGGACCCGCCGGCCGGGGTAGACCTGGAAGTTGGACACCACCGGCTGGAGGGTCGCCAGGGCCCTCCGCGCCAGCGCCGCCAGCTCCGACTCGCGGAGCGGGCCGGACTCCAGGCCCTCGCCGAAGTCCAGCCCCGGCACGAACGACACCAGGGGCGCCCCCGAGGCGTCGAACAGGTAGATATTCTCGTACGACGCCGCGTCGGCGTAGGCGGCCATCCGGGACCGGCAGGCGTCCACCTCGCGGCGATACTCCTCGCCGTCGCGCTTCCCCTCCTTGCGGAGCTTCGAGAGCCGGTCCAGCGCCCGGGAGATCGCCGGGCCGGCCGAGAGCGTCGAGGCGTCGCCCCGGCGCTCCGAGGCGTACTCCTCCAGCTGCGCCGCCTTGGAGTCGCAGAGCACCGTAAGCCGCTGGCGGACGGTCGCCTCCAGCGACCGCCGGGAATAGTAGGCGGTCACCGACAGGAGGACCACGCACGGGACCATCGCGATCACCAGGAACCACCCGGCCAGGCGGGTGGCGATGCTGTTCCGGTCGGGCAGGAGCGCTCGGAGGTTCATGGGGGTGGCCCGCCTGGGGGGGTCGCGGTGCGGTCCGGGGTCCCGGCCGGGCGCCGGGCCCTCATCGGGGCGGGGCCGGGGCCGGGGGCGGGCCGGTCGACCCCCCGGCGGGGGCCGGTCGGCCCCGGATCCCGGCGACGAACGCCCGCCACTGGGCCCTGGTCCGGGTGGGGGTGTAGAGCAGCGGGTGGATCGGCTTGTCGATCGACCAGACGATGTCGAACTGGCCGTCGGCCCGGGCCCGGCCGACGTGGAACGGCCGCCAGACGATCCGGGTCGCCGAGTCGATCGAGATGATCCCGTCGGGGGCGTTGAGGCTCTGACGGCCCAGGTAATCGAACACGGTCCGGGGGGCGACCGTCCCGGCCTCGTTGGCCGCCTGGGCCCAGAGCATGACGCCGTCGTAGGCCGCCACGATCGCGTCGCCGGTGACCCGGGACTCGCCATACTTCCCCCGGAACCGGCGGACGAACGCGCGGTTCTCGTCGCGGTCCAGGCTCTGGAAGTAATTCCAGGCCGAATAATGCCCGGCCACATCGCCGGGCGCCATGGCCCGGACCTCGTCCTCGCCGACGCTGTACGAGATCACCGGGACCTTGTCGGGCGTCAGGCCCGCCCGCCGGAGTTCCCGGTAGAACGGCACGTTGGAGTCGCCGACGATCGCGCCCAGGATCGCGTCGGCCCGGGATGCTCTGATCGCCTCGACCATCGGCCCGACATCCGACCCGCCGACCGGCAGGAACGACTCCCCGACCACCTCGCCGCCGGACGCCTTCACGGCGTCTCGGGCGATCTCCAGGGCGGATCGCGACCAGAGCTCGTCCGAGCCCGCCAGGTAGAACCGCCGGGCCTTCAGCGTGTCGACGGCCCACCGGACCGACGGCCCGACCGACTGGTTGGCCGAGCCCCCGGCGTGGATCACCCGGGCCGACGGCTCCATCCCCTCGAAGTTGGCCGCCAGGAACAGGATGCTCCCGTGCTGCTCGACCACGGCCCGGACCGCCTTGCGGTCGTCGGCCGTGTAGCAGCCGAAGATGACGCAAACCTTCTCGGCCTCGATCAGCCGACGGGCCTCGGCCGCGAACGTCGAGGGGTCGGACCGGCCGTCGCCGATCGCCCAACGGACCGGCCGGCCGTCGATCCCCCCCCGGAGGTTGACCTCCTCCAGGGCCAGGACCTCGGCGTCGATCAGCGACCGCTCGCTGATCGCCATCGGCCCGGCCTGCGAGTAGAGGATCCCGACCACGATCGGCGGCCGGGCGGCGGCCAAGAGCCCCTCGGCCGAGGCCAGGACCCGGTCGCCCTGGCCGGCGATCAGGACGTAGCAGGCGGCCGCCGCGGCGATCGCCCCGACCCCGACCAGGACCAGGACCCATCGTCTCATCGTCCGCCCCCGGCGCCGCCCGATCGGGGGCCGTCCGATCGGCCCGCCGCCACCAGTATAACCGATCGGGGGCCGGGACGACGCAGACCGGCAAACTTTCCCCAATTAACCAGGATCCCGGGCCCGGCCGGGGGCGATCGGGTCAGGATCCGACCGGGGGCCCGCCCCCGATCGTGCCGGCCGGGGCGTAGTAGGAGCCGTAATACCGGGCCTCGGCCCCCCGGACCCCGTTGACCACGGCGCCGAGGACCGGGACGCCCACGTCGGCCAGCCGGCGGTTGGCGAGCCCGATCAGGTGATACCGGCTGTCGTCGGACCGGACGGCCAGGATCGCGGCGTCGACCCACCGGCCGACGGTCAGGGCGTCGGGGACGGGGAGGACCGGCGGGGCGTCGACGATCACGAAGTCGAAGCTGTCGCGGGCCCCGGCCAGGAGCCGGGCGAGCCGGTCGCCGTGGAGGAGCCGGCTGGGGTCGACCCGGGGCGAGCCGGCCGGGAGGAAGTGGAAGCCCCCGGCGTCGCCGATCACCGAGATGGCCTCCTCGGCCGTGGCCTCGCCCCGGAGGACGTCCACCAGCCCCCGGCCGCCGTCGCGGTCGAACATCCGGCTCAGGCTGGGGTTGCGCAGGTCGGCGTCGACCAGGAGTGTGAGGAGCCCGGCGTTGGCGCACCGCCCGGCGAGCTGGGCCGCCAGGGTGGTCTTGCCCTCGCCGCCGCAGGCGCTGGTGACGATGATGCTCCGGGGCCCCCGGCCCCCCGGGCCGGGGCCCGAGCAGATCGCCACCCGGAGGTGGTCCAGGCACTGGACGAATTGATCGAGGTCGCGGCGGGCCCGGGCCGAGGGCCGGGCCGGGGGCGTCGTCCGGCCGGGGAGGGGCGGGACCACGCCCAGGACGTTGATCCGGAGCCGGCCCGGGAGGTCGTCGGGGTCGGCGACCCGCCCGGCGTGGAGCTCGGCCATCACCGCCAGGCCGACCAGGCCGGCGAGGACCCCCAGAGGGGCCGCGGCCATCGCCGGGATCCGCCGGTCCGCGTCCGGGGCCCCGGGCGGCTCGGCCCGGTATTCCTGGGCGATCCGGACGGGCCGGGCCCGGGCCTCGAACTCGACCCGGTCGAGGTCGCGGGCGACCGCGTCGAGCATCGCCTCGGCCCGCCCGAGGTCCTGGCGGGCGAACTCCAGGGCCAGCTCGTCGGCCCCGGCGGACGGGCCCCGGTCCCCGAGCCGGCCCAGGCGGTCGTTGAGGTGGGCCGACCGCGCCTTCAGGGCCTCGACCCGCGCCCGGGCGGCCTGTCGGGCGGCCCCCCGGCCCTGCCCGGCCCGGCTCGCCCGGATCAGCTCGGGCTTCATCTTCGCCCAGAGGGCGTCGATCTGGGCCTGGATCTCGTCGGCCCGCCGCTGGGACGCGGTGGATGGGGCCGATCCCGAGGCCCGGACCACCCCATCGGCCTGGTTCGCCGCGTCCCGGTCCCGGGAGAGCCGGGACTGGAGGTCGGCCACCTGGGGGTCGGCATAGAACGCCGCGACCGCGTCGACGTCCGGCCGGGACGGGTCGACCGGAGCCTCGGCCGGGTCGTCCCGGGCCGGGTCGAGCCGGGACGTCGCCTCGATCAGGTCGAGGTCGGCCTGGATGAGCTGGCGGGTGAGGAAGCCGTAGGTCTCCAGGGCCGACGCGTCCCGGACCCTGGCCCGGCCGGCGTCCGGGCCGCCGACCCGGGCGGCGATGGCGGCGACGGCCTCGCGCCCCCGTCGGACGGCCAGGGCCCGCTCGTCCCGGGCATCCCGGAGGCGGCGGCGGCGGGCCTCGGATTCCTCCACCTCGGCCCGGGCGTCGGCGTCGGCGTCCTTCAGGTAGGCCTCGATCACGGCGTTGACGACCTCGGCCGACTCGCGGGCCGACCCGGACGACATCGCGACCCGGATCAGGTCGGTCCCGGGCACGACCATCACGTCGATCGCCCCGAGGACCGCGGCCCCGGGGTCGGCGGCCCGGGCCAGGCCGGGGAGCCGGAGGAGCTCGGGGTGGGCCGCGATCGCCGAGGCGACGACGTTGGGATGGGCGAGGCGGCGGGCCTGCGTCTCCTTGAAGACCTCGAAGTCGCCGCGGGCCGGGCCCCGATCGCCCGGGTCGACCCGGATGGCGGACGAGGCCCCGAACGACGGGTGGAGCCGGGTGAAAGCCAGCCAGACCAGCCCCGACGACGCGGCGGCCCAGGCCAGGAGGATCTGCCACCAGTACCGCCGGACCGCCCGCCAGGCCAGCCGGGCCGAGATCCCCCGGCCGGACGGCCCCGGGTCGGGGGCCCGGGGCGGCCCGGGGGCCGTCGGTGCCGGGCCCGGGGCGGCGGCCGGGCCCGGGATCCGGGCCGGGACTGATCGGCGGGTGCGGTCCGACTGGCTCATCGTGGGGGGGATCCTGGCCGGGGGGCCGCCCCAGGGCCCGAATCCGGCCGGACGGCGGCCGGGGATCGGCCCCGGCGGGCGGCCTCATCATGCGCCGGGGGGCCCGCGCCTGACAAGCGGTCTTGCCCGGCCCCGACGGCCCCGTCGGCACCCGGGGAGATTGCGGCCGGCCCGGCGGTTCGCCTAGGATGCAGCCCGGATCGCCCGGGGACGGGCCGCCGGCCGGCCTCGGGCCGGTGGCCCTCGGGCCGGGTCGGGGGGCCGATCGATGGCGGGCGACAATCGGGGCCGGGGGCCGCTCTGGGTCGACGGCCGGTTCACGATCCGGGTCCGGGGGCCGGGCCCGGCCCCGGGCCGGGTCGTCCGGCTCCGGGGGCCGTTCGCCGCGATCGGCCGGGACCCGGGCGCCGACATCCGGCTCGACGACCCGGAGGTCGACCCCCGGCACGCCCTCCTCCTGCTCGACCGCCGGGGGGTCTTCGGCCTCGACCTCCTGAGCCGGGCCGGGACCCGCTTCGCCGGCGGGCCGTCGGCCGCGACCTGGCTCGGAGCCGGCGACATCCTCGAGGTCGCCGGCCGGCGGATCGAGCTCCTCCAGCTCCGGATCGACGGCGCGATCGTCGACCCGCCGCTGTCGACCGACGACCCCCTCTCCGACGCCGACGGGCCCGGCCTGGCCGGGCTCGCGATCGGGCCAATCGACCCGGACGGGCCGCCCTGGATGATCGGCTCGGAGCTGGCCATCGTCGGCGGGGATCCCGCCTGCGCCCTCCGGGTCGAGGGGGCCTCGCCCGCCCATTGCGCGCTTCTCCGGGGCCCGGCCGGAGCCTACCTGATCGGCCTCCCCGGGTGCCCGACCCTGGTCAACGGCCGGCCCGTCCCGGGGGCCTCGGCCCTGATCGACGGCGACGTCCTCACGATCGGCGAGGCCCGATTCGCCGTCCGGATCGGCCCGACGCCCCCGGACGTCGCCGGGCCCCCCCCGGCCGGCCCGGCCGGGATCGCGCGATCCGACCTCCCGGCGACCGCCGACGGGACGGCCGCCGGGGCCCGGGAGCTGGGACGATCCGAGGTCCTGGGCCTGCTCCGGCGGTTCCAGGTCGAGGCCGCCGCCCTGCTCGGGGCCCAGGCCGACCGGATCGAGGCCCTCGACCGCGAGGTCGCCGCCCTCCGCGACGAGATCCGGGGTCGACCCGCCCCCCCCGACGGCGCCCCCGCCCCCCTCCGGATCGGGCCGCCCCCCCGGACCCCCGCCGAATCGGCCGAGTCGGCGGCCTGGATCCTCGACCGCCTCGGCGTCCTCGACGACGCGGGGCGGCCGGGCTGGAAGGACCTCCTCCGCCGGATCGCGGCGACCGTCGCCCCCGGTCCCGCCCCGGGACCCGGCCGGTCGATCGTCCTGGCGGCCCGGAAACCGCCCGGACCGGGGCCATCCTGAAATCGCCTAGGATCGCCCCAGACGGGCCGGACGCCTGGAGACGTGAAATCGGCCGGGCGGCCGGCGACGATCGATCCTGGGGCCATCCAGGGCCCTTCCCGGGGCATCCACGCCCCACCTCCGCCGGCGGAGATCGTCCGCCGACACCCCGACCGGCCCCCCGGCCCCGTCCGGACTTCTGTACGTCTGCTCACGTCATTTGAGACATACTTTGCCCTGGGCCCGATCCGGGTCGGGGGCGGCCCCGACCGGCCCTCCCCCGGCCCGGCGCCGCCGGAATACCGATGAACCGGACATACTTGGGCCCGAACCCCCCCCACCGGGCCCCGGAACTCTCGGGCCGCGCGTACCGATGAACCGGACATACTTGGGCCCCGGGACGGCCGGCGGGCCCCCCTACCTACCGATTTGTCCATCACGATGAACCGGACATACCTGGGACCGGCGATTGCACCTGGTGTACAAGATGGCTTAGCGATAGTTGAGACATACGATGCGTTTGTCCATCACGATGGACCGGACATGGTTGGAGCGTGCACTCACGATGAACCGGACATACTTTTCACGATGTACCGGACATACTTGGGTCGTGCACTCACGATGTACCGGACATACCACTACCGATGAACCGGACATACTTGCGCTCCACAACTTCTGTTAGATTGGGAACTTGCGGCGCCTAGAATTTGTTTTAGACTTTTGTTTAGACTGAAAGACAACAACAGCCTCCGGCCGTTTTGTTGTTGCTTTTTCTCGGGATAATCCTCAAAACCCCTGGAATCGGACTTAAAATATGATGTTTGAGCAAGATGAACCGGAAGAATCGAGTTTGACGATTGAAGAGACTGGAGGATTTGAGCAGAATGATGAGAATGCAACGACGGCAGATCATGGATGGAAGGATGAATTGAATCTTGCGGAATTCCCGATCGCGGCGCTGACGGATCGGATCCCGAATGGTCAGACGACGCTGGTTTTCGAAGACAAACTGGAACGTCGGGACCACCCGCCGATCGTCCGCCGGCTGACGATCATGGGGACCGCCAAGCACGGCCTGCCGACCTCGACCGACGACGAGGTCCTGGTCGGCCTGATCCAGCTCACCAAGCGTCGGAGCAACTTCACCAACGCCAAGGTCCCGTTCTCGCGGTACGAGCTGATCGAGCTTCTGGGATGGCCCCAGAGCGGGGCGAGCTATCGTCGGATCGAGGAGGCGTTGAATCGCTGGGTCGGCGTGGTCCTGATGTACGAGAACGCCTGGTGGGACAACACGGCCAAGAGCTGGGTCGACGAGAGCTTCCACGTCCTGGACAACGTGACCCTGTACGACCGGGAGCGTCGGAAGCGGGCCGGCAAGGCCAGGCCGGGGATCAAACCGGCGCCGGCGCGTCGGCCCCGGAAGTCGGGCGCCGAGGGCGACCCCCTGCCCCTCTCCAGCTTCCGGTGGAACGAGGTGATCTTCGAGAGCTTCCAGAGCGGGAACCTCAAGCAACTCGACCTGGAGTTCTACCTCCGGCTCCGGCTGCCGACGACCAAGCGGATGTTCCGGTTCCTGGACAAGCGGTTCTACCGCCGGGCCCGGCTCGACTTCGACCTCCGGACCCTGGCCTGCGAGCACATCGGGATGAGCCGGTCGTATGCCCCGACCGAGCTGAAGCGGCGGCTCCGGCCGGCCCTGGAGGAGCTGGAGGAGCTCGGGTTCCTGGAGCCCCTGGACGCCGACGAGCGCTACTCGTGGGTCGCCCGGGGGTGCTGGCGGATCATCCTGATCCGGAGCCAGGCGGCCCGGGCCGAGCCCCCCGCCCCGTCGGAATCGTCGGCCCTGGCCGAGGCGCTGGCCGCCCGGGGGGTCACGCCCCGGACGGCGGCCGAGCTGGTCGCGTCCCACCCGCCGGGCCGGCTCCGGACCAAGCTGGAGGTCTTCGACTGGCTGGTCAAGAACGAGGACAAGCGGGTCGGCAAGAATCCGGCCGGCTATCTCGTCTCCTCGATCCGGGCCGACTACCAGGCCCCCGACGACTTCGCCCCCGCCGCCAGGGCCGAGGAGGCGAAGAAGGAGGCCGAGGAGGCCGACCTCCGGGCCCGTCGCAAGGCCCGCGACGAGGCCGACCGGCTCAAGGCCCGAGAGGCCGACCTCCGGGCCCGGTGGGACCGGCTCCCCGAGGCCGATCGCGAGGCGATCCGGGCCGCCGTCAAGGCCGAGAACCCCGGCCTCGGCCGGTGGAAGAACATGCTCGAGCCCCTCTGCCTCGCCGCCCTGGAGGCCCGGGCCGCCGCCCCCCCCCAGCACCGCCAGAAGGCCCTCTTCCCCGCCGACGACCCCGAGTGAGGTCAGATCTTCAGGTAGACCCGCCGCCGGTCCATCCAGAACAGGACCAGCCAGAGCGCCGCCAGGGCGACCGTACCATCAATGATGTGGTGATAAGGTAATCCTTCAAATTTCTTCATATCACCAATAAAGTGGGTGTGGAAATTGCTGATAAAGAACTTGTCGACCAGGTGCGCCAGGCAATAGGCGGCGATCGAGTTCCGGCCGACGACCCGGAGCGGGTAAGTCCACCGGCCGGCGCCGGCCGTGTCCACGGCCCCATGGGCGGCCCCGAGGGTGGCCAGGCAGATCCCGCCGCTGAACAGGACCCAAGAGGGCGTCCAGATCCGCTTGACGGCCGGGCAGAGGCCCAGCCGGTCGAGCGCCATCCCCGACGCCACGCCGATCGCCCCGGCCAGGGCCATCCGGCCGACCTTGCCCCACGGGCCCCCCTGCCCTCTCAACCATCCCCCGGCGATCAGCCCCAGGAGCATCGTCCCCAGGGTCGGGATGAAGCTGAGGGTGGCGTATCCCCCACCGTTGTGCGTGAACGGACTTTCCCGGGGAAAGAGGTTGAGGAACCGTCGGTCGAACGCCCAGGCCAGGTTGCTGTTCTTGTTCCAGTGGGAGGCGAAGCCGGTCGCCAGGTGCTCCATGTCCGCCGGGGCCACCAAGGCCGGATAATCGAAGCCGGCCCCGGGCGCGGGGTAGAGCGCGAACGCGCCCCAGTAGCCGACCAGGATGGCGGCCAGGGCCACCCATCGCCAGAAGGGGCGGGCCAGGGCGATCAGGTAGAGCGGGAAGTAGCCCAGGCCGATCTGCGAGAGCGTGTCCTCGAACGTATAGTTGGTCTGCTTCCGGCCGATCGACCGGAGCAGGACCCCCAGCGCGACCAGGACGAAGGCCCGCCACGCGGCATGGACCACGGCGGCCCGGGCCGGCTCGCCCCGTCGGGCCCGGCTCGCCATCGAGAACGGCAGCGCCACCCCGACCAGGAACGAGAACGATGGCTGGATCATGTCGTGGAGCGAGCAGCCGCGCCACAAGACGTGGGACTGGTGGAAGGCGAGGGCCTGCCAGATCGGGCTGCCGGGGTAGGACCGGGCGACCCGACCCAGTTCCAGGACCTCGGCCATCATCAGGAACATGACCGCTCCCCGATAGGCGTCCACCGAGTCGAGGCGCCGGGGGGTCGAATCGATCTCTTCGATCGGATCGGGCTTGGTGCTCATGATCCGGGGCATCATCCCGGGCCCGGGCCGCCGGGGCAAGATGCCGGGCCGATTTCCCCGGGAAACCGCCCCCCGGAAAGGGCGGGGAGGGTCTCCCAAGGTGGCCCGGACGGCCGAGGGATTCAGCCCGATTTCCCCGGGAAAGTGGGCCATCCGCCGGACCGTCGGGCCCGGCTCCCCCGGGGCCGTCTTCCGCGGCTCCGGCCCGCCGCCGGACGGGTCGGACGGCCCGGTCGGGGCCGATCGATTCCCCGGGGAAAGGCGGAAAAGCCCGGGCATCCTCCGGGGGGATCCGCGGATCGCGCGTGGACGACCCGATGGGCTGCGGACCGGCCGGTTTCCCCGGGAAATCGGGCGGGGAGGCCGGGCCCGATCCCGGGGGACCGGCTCGCCCCCCCCTCCCCTGCCCGAGCCCGTCGCGGAGGACGGCGCCCGGGTCGTCGCCGAGGCGGAAGGCCGGCGCGGTGGCCGGCCGGTTTCCCGGGGAAACCGGCCACCGGCCCGATCTGCGGCCCCCGACCGGGTCCGGGCGAGGCAGACCGATGGGCGCCGGGTCCGATTCCGGTCGGATCGCGTTTAACCGGGAGGTAGGATCGGGCAGCCGACCGCGGGCCGATTTCCCCGGGAAACCCCCGGCGGCCCGTCGAGTTTCCCGGGGAAACTGCCGATCCCATCCCGGGGCGATCCGACCCCGGGACGCCCCGCGGTTTCCCGGGGAAACCGACGGGAGGGAACACGCCATGAGCGGGCCGATCACGGTCGCGATGCTGAACCGCAAGGGGGGCTGCGGCAAGACCTCGACGTGCCACCACCTGGCCGGCAGCCTGGCCGGGGACGGCCGGCGGGTCCTGCTCGTGGACATGGACCCCCAGGCGTCGCTGACCCAGGGGCTGTTCGGCCCCCAGGCGACCGAGGACCTCGCGCCCCGATCCACGGTGGTCGGGCTGTTCGACGACGCCTACGACCCCGACCCCGACGCCCTGATCCGGCCGACCGCGTTCGATCGGATCGCCATCGTCCCCGGGTCCAACGGGCTGGACGATTACAACATCCCCCGGCCCCAGGAGGCGGGCGAGCTCCAGCTCGCCCTCCGCCGATTCCTCCAGGAGGCGCGCGGGGAGTTCGACGTCGCCCTGATCGACTGCCCGCCCAACCTCAGCCTCTGCTCGTGGGCGGCGCTCCTGGCGGCCGACCTCGTGGTGGTCCCGGTCCAGGCCGAGGACTACGGGGCCCAGGGGATCGTCTACATCCAGCGCGCGTTCGACCTGGCCCTGGCCCATCACAACCCCCGGCTCCGGCTGGCGGGCTACCTGGTGACGATGTTCAACAAGTCGCTCGGGATCCACGCGGCCTACGACCAACAGCTCCGAGCCCTCTACGGCGACCAGGTCTTCCGGTCGACCGTCCCCCTGGCCAAGGATTTCAAGGAGGCCGTCGCGGCCCGGCGGCCGGTCGGGATGTACAAGCCCCGGTCGGCGGCCTCGAAGGCGATCAAGACGGTCGCCGATGAGCTGATCGAAAGGGCCGAGGCCGCCGCCTCCCGCCCCCCGGAGTTCCTCCATCAGGGCCACCGCGTCGGGCCCCACGAGCTGGACCTGGAGCCGGTCGCCGACGGCGGGCCGGCGGGGGAGGTGGCCCGATGAGCAAGGCCGCCGAAGACCTGCAACGCCGGTTCGGCCGGAACCTCAGCGAGAGCCTCGGGGCCCGGTCCGGGGCCGGGGCCGGCCCCGCCGGGCCGGGGATCGGGCCCGCGCCGGCCGGGCCGTTTCCCCGGGAAACCGGCCCGGATGACGGCCGGACCCGGGCCCGGGACGCGGGCCACATGGAAGTCGACCGGATCGTCCCCGACCCTGACCAGCCCCGGAAGGAGTTCGCCGAGGACGCCATCGAGCGGCTGGCCGCCAGCCTCCTCGAACACGGCCAGCTCCTGCCGATCCGGATCCGGTGGAACGCCCCGATCGGCAAGTGGGTCGTCATCTCCGGCGAGCGCCGCTATCGCGCGGCGATCCGGGCCGGTTTGAAGACGGTCTCCTGCGTCTTCGTCGACGACGGCCTGGGCCCGTCGGACGTCCTCCAGGAACAGATCATCGAGAACCTGCTCCGCGAGGACCTCCGGCCGATCGAGCAGGCCCGGGCCTACCGGCAGCTGATGGACCTTCGCGGCTGGACCGCCAAGGAGCTGTCGGCCGAGCTCCACGTCAGCCAGGGCTCGATCAGCAAGTCGCTCTCGCTCCTGACCCTCCCGGCCGAGCTCCAGGGCCGGGTCGAGGACGGGGCGATCCCGGCGACCGCCGCCTACGAGGTCGCCAAGGTCGAGGACCGGGAAGTCCAGCGCGAGATCGCCCGCCGGATCGTCGACGAGGACCTGACCCGCGACGACGCCGCCGAGGCCGTCCGGGAGGCCGCCGGCCGACCGGCCCGGGGCCCGGGCCCGAGGGCGAAGGGCAGGGGGGGGGCATCGGGCCGGGGCATGACCCGGGTCTTCAAGGTGGCCGGGGCCAAGGTCACCGTCACATTCGCCAGGAAGTCCGCCCGGGTCGAGGAGATCCTCCAGGCCCTCGACGAGGCCTCCGCCCAGGCCCGGGGGACCGGCCGTCCTGCAGAAGCCCTTTGACGGGACGTCGGGCCGACGCGGCCGATTTCCCCGGGAAATCGGCCGCGTCGGGCCCTCACTCCGCATCCCAGAATTCAAGAACTTTTTATATAATTCAACATAATCGTATTGTGAATTTATTTTATAATTAAAAGTAGTTTTCTGCCCCCGCACCCGGGTTGGGGTCCGGGGGGCGGGCCGGCCTCGACGGGGTGTCACGGAGGTCCTCCGGGTGCAGCCCCGGGAAAGGGCAGGGGGGACGCCGTCGGGTCGGCCACCGCGACGCGGGGGAGGCGGGCGCGGGCCGGGTGGAGTTCATCGGGCCGGGCTTGGCCCGGCCGGATTGGCCCGTCGGGCGGAGGTCCGGTCTCACTCTCGATGAACCGATCTGCCACGCCACGGCCCCGAACCGGCCTCCGCCCGCCCCGTCCCCCGCGCCCGCGCCGACTTCGGGATGAAATTCGTTGACCCGGTCCTCCGCGGTCGATAGCATCGCTGCATCATATCGACGATCGCATCGATGACGTCGCGAGGGGGCGGCGTGTGCTTCCATCGGTGCCGGGGACCGTCCGGGAAAATCTCGCCGTCATCCATCGGTCCTCCCTTGACGGGGACCACACAGGCTCTCATGCTTCTAAAAATCTTTGATCCTCGATCGGATCACCAGACCATCCCGCCCTCCCTCCCATCGCCCGCCACGCGCGGCGTCGTGTCGATCCAGCTTATGCGGAGATACATCCATGCGTCGGGTTGATTTCGAGGGTGATTCGCGGGGCGGACGTGCGAAGGGCGGGGCGACGCGGTCGAGGTCGCACCTCCGCCGGGCGCCGCTGGAAGCCCTGAAACGCGGACGCTGATGGCGTCGGGCCTGCCGCTGTCGCTGGCGACGCCGCCGCCGCTCCTGGCCAACACGGGCGCCGGGAACGTCTCGGGGTTCCAGCCGTCCGACGCGCTCAACCCCAGCGTGGCGATCGACCCGACCGACCCGAACCGGCTGGCCGCCGTCTGGGTCGTCGACGAGACGACCGTGCCGAACTCCAACCCCAAGACCTTCGTCACCGGGGCGATCTCGACCGATGCCGGGGCCAGCTGGACGTCGTTCCGGAGCCTGGGCCTGAGGGTCCCCTCGTCCGTGTTCGACTTCAAGCTGTCGTCGCCGGGCAACGTCGTTTTCTTCCCGAACGTCACCGACGCGTCGGTCGCCTTCGACCGGAATCACAATTTCTTCGTCCTGTCGTCGGCGCACGAGGCCGACAATTCGGCCGGCGAGCTCGACCTGGAGCGGTTCGACTTCAAGGGCGCCACGCCCAACCAGGCGACGTTCACCGACAACGGCGCGAAAACGCAGGTCCGGCAGGTCTACAAGTGGGAGAACGACCCGGCGTCTACGCCGACCCTGGCCGTCGACTCCAACCTGGCGAGCTTCAACGACACCGGGTCCGACGGGACGACGCGGACCCAGTCCGACCCGTTCTCGGGCAACGTCTACGTCGCGTGGCAGGCGACCATCACGCCGGCCAACGACTTCAACAACATCCCGTTCACCCAGATCCGGATGGTCTCGTCGTCGGACCAGGGTCAGAGCTTCTCCCACCCGGGCGTCTTCAACCGGCCCTCGACCTCGGCCAACGACGTGACGCCCCGGCTGGCGATCAGCCAGGGCCGGCCGGCGGGGACCGACGGCCCGGGCGACGCCGGGGTCCCGGGCGGCCAGGTCACGGCCGTCTGGGACAATTACGACACGTTCCCCGGCCGGCCCAACAGCGACCTGGATCCCGACACGATCCTCTCCCAGGTCAACGATTACGGCGGGACCGGCTCGCACTGGGACGGCCCGGCGGCGGCGATCCGGGATGCGATCAAGCCGGCCAGCGGCGATGACATCCCCCAGTCGACGACGTCCACGGTCTACGTCGACATCACCGACCCGAAATTCCTCGCCCTCCAGAACATCGACGTCTCGCTCACCCTGAGCGACCCGAACCTGGGCCAGCTCTCGGCCACGCTGACGGCGCCGGACGGGGAGGTGGTCACGCTGTTCCGGAACAACATCAACCCGAACGGGTCCGTCAACGCGAACGTGGGCCTCTCCGGCGCGAACCTGGGGATCGACGCGACCTCGGGCACCCGGCTCGGCACCGTGTTCGACGACGCCACGCCGCGGGGGATCCGGGCGGGCGCCGCGCCGTACATCGGCCGGTACCGTCCCGAGGGGGCCAGCTTCGCCCAGATGATCCGGCGGCTGACGGCGGACGGCCAGGTCGACGGGGCCTGGACGCTCACGGTCACCGTCTACCAGAACCAGAACGTCACCACGCCGCCGTTCCCGGCGATCGTGGGCTGGGCGCTCGACCTCAGCTCGGGCATGAGGCCCGGGCTCGACCCGCAGGGGAACCGGCTCTCGCCGTCGACCGTCGCCGGCCGGGGTTCCTCGGTCGTGATCGACGGGACGCCCTTCCGCGCCCCGACCACCGTCAGCGGCGACGCCGCGTTCCCGACCGCCACCGCGGCGCAGAAGAACCCGATCCTGCCCGCCCCGGTGATCGCCTCGGACAACACCCTGGGGGCTTATAGCCGCCACCAGGGCCGGCTCTACGTCGCCTACACGGGCCGGTACAGCTCCGCGTTCAATCCCCAGCTGCCCAACAACCCGGCCGACAACACCGACATCTTCCTCGTCGCCTCGGACGACGGCGGCCGGTCCTGGTCGGCCGCGGCCGGGGCCGCCAACGGCGGCTCGACCACCACCGTCGTCAACCGCGACAACGCCCTGACCGACGGGTTCTCCGAGGGGGCCCCGGGGACGACCTCGGGACGCCCCAAGTTCGACCCGCAGGTCGCCGTCGACCAGTCCACCGGCGCCCTGGTCGTGTCGTATTTCGACACCCGGAACGACGCCTCCCGGGCCCGGGTGGCCACCTACGTCGGCGTCAGCAACGACGGCGGCACCTCGTTCGGGTCGGAGGCCTACGCCAACCCCTCGTCGACCGCCGTCGACGCCATCACCGGCCGGACCGTCAACCTCGGGCCCCTGCCCGACAACCAGTCGGCCGGCAACAAGTTCGCCGACGCCACCTTCGGCTACGGCGATCACCAGGGCCTGGCCGTCGCCGCCGGCCGGATCATCCCGGTCTGGGCGTCGAACCAGAACCTGCCCAACTCCGGCTTCATCGGCAACACCCAGCCGCTGACCATCGTCTCGGCCCTGCTGACCACCGCCGCCGGCCCCCGGGTGATCGACAGCACCATGGGGCCCGCGGGCGAGCCGGGCGACGCGATCAACGCCGCCCGGAACCCCGACGGCTCGCCGGCGGCCAACAGCTTCGCCGTCACCTTCGACCGTCCGATCGACCCGGCCACCTTCCAGGGCGACTACACCGCCGACGGGGCCCGGTCGCCGATCGGGACCGGCGACGTCCGGGTCTACTTCCAGGACCCCTACGGCCCGACCACGATCTCCAATCCGACCCCCTCGCCGACCGTCCTCCGGGGGACGTTCACCTCGACCCTCGCCGCGTCGGCGGCCCCCGGGACGCCGATCGTCGACGGGCGGCTCACGCTCAGCCTCTCCAACTTCATCGACCTGGGCAATGTGACCGTCCAGCTCGTCGCCCCCAACGGGCGGGCGTTCAACGTCCCGACGGCGGCCGGGACCCGGTCGCTGGCCGGCACCTTCGCGCTGCCGGCCGACGTGGTCGGCGGGGCCCTGAACGGCAACTATCGGCTCAAGATCACCGACAATAACGCCGGCGCCACCATCCCGGGGACCCTCGACAGCTGGTCGGTCCAGCTCAACGGCGTCCCGATCGGGCTCCGGGTCCTCGACGTCAGGCCGATCCCCAACCTGACCGACCCGCTCGACAGCGGGGCCCTGGGCTACGACCGGTTCCTGGTCACCTTCGACCCGACCGACCCGAGCAACGGGGTCCGGACCGGCGTCGGGACGTACAGCTACCTCATCCGGCCGACGCTCAACGACCGGATCCGGACCGTCGGGGCCCCCTTCGTCGGAGCGGGGACCGCGGGATTCACCCCCGCCGCCGGGCCAGGCGCCGGCTCGACCGCCCCGGCGCCCCGGTCGCAGGGGCTCGTCGCCTCGGCGATCGCCGTCTCGGGCCACCCGTTCCAGTCCCTGGTCGACAACACCGCCGGCGCCTTCACGGCGACCGTCGGCGCGTATCCCTCGGGCAACGTCGGCGCGACCGTCTCGGCGTCGATCTCCGTCGGCCAGATCACCACGATCACCCCCCCGTCGATGTCGCCGCCGCCGGCGAACGTCGCCAACCTTCAGGTCTACCTCGCCACGCCCGACGGCCAGCGATACCTGCTCTCCGGCGGGGTCGCCTCGGCAAGTTCGTGGCGCCGACCGTGAGCTCGGCCCCGGTGATCGAGAACGCCCAGCTGCCCCGGCTCCCGGCCGTCGGCCTCCCCCTGAACGGGACCACCACGACGACGTCGTCCATCGACATCGTCGGCCACCCCGGCCAGGTCGCGGCCGGCGGGACCCTGATCCTGTCGCTGAACGAGACCAGCCCCGCCAACCCCAACGGCGGCGTCAACGACCTGACGATCACGCTGACCACGCCCGCCGGCCTGTCGTACACGCTCCCGGCCTCGATCGGCGACGTCCTGAACCAGAACTTCGCGCTGCCATCGGCCTTCACCGGCACGGCGATCGACGGCCGGTACACCCTCTCGATCACCGGCCGGGCGGGCGACGTCGGCCGGCTCTCGTCCTATCGGCTCAACATCACGCCCGAGGGCTTCATCGGCGCCAACGCATCCAACGCGGCGCGGGTGACCCTGCCGACCGGGGCCGACCGGTCGACGTCGCTGAACCTGGACACGCTCCTGTTCGGCGAGCAGGTCCGGAGCGGGACGATCGGCGTCACGCTGGTCGACCCGTCCGGCCTGGGGATCGGCGGGCCCGTCGCCGCCACCCTGACCGGCCCCGGGGGCCAGTCCTTCGCCCTGCCGGCCATCAGCACCAGCTCCGTCGGCCTGACCCGGACCTTCGCGCTGCCGGCCTCCTTCCTGTTCGCCAACGGGTCCTCCGGCGCCAACCGGGCGCTCTCCGGCCAGTACACCCTCACGCTGACCAACGGCGGGCCCAACGGCTCGGTCCAGCTGTCGGGCTTCACGATCGCCCTGGCCCCGCAGAGCCTGAACGGCAACGCGATGGACCAGAACGCGGACGGGATCCCGGGCGAGGACCCCGAGACCACCCCGTTCTCCGGGACCACCCCCGGCGACGATTACGCGGTCCCGATGCCGGCGCCGACGTCGCGGCCGACGACCTTCAACTTCGCCGACGGCCGGTTCCCCGGCGGCCCCTACAGCACGTCCACGCTCCCGATCGTGGTGAGCGGGCCGCACGTCATCGCCACCACCGTGTCCGGGACCGGCGGCTCGACCACCGGCGCCACCCACGACAACCTCGTGGCCAACGACCAGGTGGGATCGGTCGCCGTCCAGTTCGACCGGAACGTCCAGGTCGCCTCGTTCGACGGCTCGCAGGTCCTGAGCATCCTCGGGCCGGCCGGGCCGATCGCCGGCCCCCAGGCCTTCCGGTCGACTGGGATCTCCAGGGCCTTCAACTCGGCCGACGTCGGCCGGGCGATCCCCAAGTCGCCCGCCGCCCCGCTGGTCTCGACCCTGCCGATCGCCGGGGCCGGCCTGTCCGTATCGCGGCTCCGGGTCACCGTCAACATCACCGACCCCAACGACTCCAGCCTGACGCTGACCCTGATCGCCCCCGACGGGACCCGGGTCCCCCTGGCGTCGGCCGTCGGCGGCGGCGGGGCCAACTTCTCCAACACGACCTTCGCCGACGGCCCGACGGCCGGCGGCCTGACGATCCCGATCGCGCAGGGGACGGCCCCGTTCGGGCTCACCTACCAGCCCGCCTCGCCGCTCTCGGCGCTGGCCGGGATCGCCATCGACGGGACCTGGAGGCTGGAGGTCGCCGACTCGACGACCGCCGGCCCCGCCGGCCGCCTCAACGCCTGGTCGCTGGCGATCACCCCCCAGGTCCCCCGGGCCTCGGCGGCCCCGCTGACGTCGAGCCTGACCATCTCCAACCCCGACAGGTCGTTCCTGATCGGCCACCTGGCGGTCAACTTCAGCCTGACCACGCCCAACGACGGCAACATCACCGCCTTCCTGGTCGCCCCCGACGGGACGCAGGTCTACCTGTTCGGCGGCGTCGGGGGCGTGGTCGGCGCCGGCGGGGCCAACTTCGTCAACACGACCCTCGACCCGTCCGCCACCCAGACGATCGCCCAGGGCCAGGCGCCCTTCGGCGGGACCTACGCGCCGCTGGCGAAGGCCGGCTTCGCGACGCTCGCCTCGCTCTTCGACCCGACCCGGCCCGCCCGGGCGCTGGACGGGACCTGGAAGCTGGTCGTCTTCGATTCGTCGCCGGCGGGGTCCCCGGCGTCGACCCTGGAGTCGTTCTCGCTGGTCGCGACGCCCCAGATCAAGGTCACCCCGCTCCAGACCTACAACTCGGCCGTCAACGCCGCCAACCCGGACGTCCAGACGTACATCTCGACCGACACCGGGACCCAGATTTACCCATCGGTCGACGCGACCTACCGGAACCCGATCGCGATCGGGCCGAACCTGGGCGACACGGCGACCTCCACCATCGCCATCCCGAGCACCGGCGGCACGTTCAACATCGCCAACCTGGACGTCGCGCTGAGCATCTCCTATTCCCGCGACACGAACCTCTCGGCCAGGCTGATCGACACGCCGACGTCGGGGAGCCCGGTGACGATCCCGCTGTTCGCCGCGGTCGGCGGCCTCGGGGCCAATTTCGGCCACGACCCGATCGATAACACGAACCGCCAGCAGCCGGGGAACCCCAACGGCCAGACCTACGATTACACGGTCCTGAGCGACTCGGGGACGGTGGACATCGCCCAGGGGTCGGCGCCGTTCGACTCGGGCTCGGTCCCGTTCGACCCGTCCAATGCGTTCACCATCTACCGGCCGTCCTCGCCGCTGTCGGCCCTGGACGGCCTGCCGATCGACGGGACCTTCACGCTCCAGGTGACCAACGACTCGAGCAACGCCCCGGTCGGCCAGTTCAACGGCTGGGCCCTGATCGTCACCCCCCGGCCCGCCCCGGCCGCCAACGGCCTCCCCGCCGGCTCGACCCAGCCCGCCGAGCCGATCCCGGTCCTGTTCGGGCCCGCGTCGGCGAGCTTCCCGGCCGACCCCTCGCCGCAGCCGGCGTTCCCGCCGCTGATCTCCTCGATCGCGTTCGCCGGGACCGGCGGGACCTTCACCCTGGCCGACCTGTCGGCGACCCTCACCCTGACCGCGCCCGCCGACGGCAACCTGGCCGACCTGTCGGCCGTCCTGATCGCCCCCACCGGCGCCCGGGCGACCCTGTTCAACGCCGGCGACCTGTCCGGGGCCGGGACGTCGCTGACCCGGACGTTCCACCCGGTCGACCCGATCTCCGGCCAGCCCACGTTCGCCAACCTCCCGGTCGACGGGACCTGGCAGCTGGAGATCACCGACACCAACACCGCCCGGGGCGGCGACGTGCTCAACGGCTGGTCGCTGACGGCCACCCCGGCGCCGGTCGCGCTGAAGCAGCCGGCACTGCCGGTCCCCGAGACCCCGGCGCAAAGCCTGACCTCGTCGATCACCATCCCCGACAACGTCCCGCTCAAGGACCTGAGGCTCCGCCTCGACCTGGCCGCGCCCCGGGCGTCCGACCTGTCGGCCGTCCTGATCGGGCCCGACGGCCGGTCGATCCGCCTGTTCACCGGCGCGCGCCTCGTCGACGCCGGCGGGGCCGGCTTCTCCAACGTCGTCTTCGACGACAACGCGGCGTCCTCGATCGACGCCGGGCCGGCCCCGTTCAGCGGGACGTTCCGGCCCGAAGATCCCCTGTCCGGGTTCGCCAACGCCGGGACCCCCGCGGCGGGCCGGTGGCGGCTGGTGATCGTCGACCGCAGCCCGGGCAACGACCCGGCCCGGCAGGCCGTCCTCCTCGGCTGGTCGCTGATCAACACGCCGCCGGCCGGGACGGCCCTGGCCAACACCTTCCAGGTCCGGTTCCCGACGCAGCAGCTCAGCGGGACCTACTCCCTGGTGGTCGGCCCGGGCGTCCTCGGGGCCGACCCGTCGGTCGCCAACCCGATGGCGGCGCCCGACCCGAGCCTGGGGACGCCGGCCAACCCGGCCCTCAACGCGGGCGTCGCCGTCCTGACGGGGAACACCAACGGGGCCCCGGTCCGGTCGGTGTCGTCGAGCTACGCCTCGACCAACCTCCCGCTGCCGATCCGGCCGGCGACGGTCCGGGGGAATGTCACCTCCGTCAGCGTCCTGGACGCCCGGGTCGACGTCCCCGACAACTTCCCGGTCCAGGGCGTGATCCAGGGGCCCAACGGCCTCCAGATCCCCGGGCTGACGGTCCAGCTCGACGCCACGTTCCCGACGGATCAGAACCTGTCGGCCGTCCTGATCGCCCCCGACGGCACCCGGATCCGGCTCTTCACCCGGGTCGGCACCGGGACCCGGAATTTCAACAACACGGTCCTGGACGACACCGTCAACCCGCCGGCGCCGATCGCCTCGGCCGGCAACGGGTTCTTCGGCCGGTTCAACCCCCAGGACCCGCTCAGCGACCTCAACACGATCTCGCACACCAACGCCCAGGGGATCTGGACCCTGGAGATCACCAACAACGGGCCGTCGATCGGGACCCTCAACGCGTTCTCGCTGACGTTCCAGAGGCCGGTCCCCGCCAGCGGACTGGGCGACCCGGTCGCCGGCCGCCAGACGGTCAACTTCCGGATCTTCAACATCGCGCCGACCAACCCCCTGGCCAATGACACCTGGACCGCCGTCGGGCCGGCGGGGATCACCATCCAGCAGGGCCAGGACGGGACCTTCGCCGGGCCGGTCGCCTCGGTCGCCTACGACCCGTCCGACCCCACCCGGAACACCGTCTACGTCGGCGCCGCCAGCGGCGGGATCTGGAAGACGACCGACTTCCTGACCACCGCGCCGGGCGGGCCAACTTACCTCCCCCTGACCGATTTCGGGCCGAATTTCGGCCTGAACGTCGGCAGCATCGCCGTGTTCGGCCGCAACAGCAACCCCGACCGGTCGGTCCTCTTCGCCGGGACCGGGTTCGCCCAGGCGACCTACCCGAATGCCGGCAACAGCCGCCCGTTCAGCAACATCGACGGCAACGCCGGCCGGGGCGTGGGGATCCTCAGGTCGACCGACGGCGGCCAGACCTGGACCCTCCTGGACAGCACCCAGAACGTCGACGCCGCCGGCAACGAGCTGCCCGGCAACGCCCCCCGGTCGGGCAGCTCGCCGTTCTTCCGCGACCACGCCTTCGTGGGCGACACCACCTTCAAGATCGTGGTCGACCCCACCCCGCTGCCCAACGGCAACATCATCGTCTATGCCGCCCTGGGCGGTCCGACCGGCGGCCTCTACCAGAGCATCGACTCGGGGGCCTCCTGGAGGCTCCTCTCGGCCGCCCTGGTCGACCCCGCCACCGGCTCGCAGGCGGCGGCCACCGACATCATCCTCGACCCCAAGAGCCGGAGCGGCTCGACCGGCAACGTCGACATCATCTATGCCGCGTTCCAGGGCGTCGGCGTCTTCATCAGCACCAACCGGGGCCAGACCCTATCCCTGATGGCCGGCCAGCAGGGCCAGGACCCGCTGATCCAGACCGCCGGCTTCCCCGCCCGGCCCCTGTCCGTCGGCGATGCCGGCGCCACCCCCAATGGCGCCAACGGCCGGATCGTCCTCGGCAAGCCCGCCCTGACCGGCAACCCCGCCCAGGACCTGCTCTATCAGGACTGGGTCTACGCCGCCGTCGAGAACATCGACGGCACCTTCAATGGCCTCTACATCACCAAGGACCGGGGCCAGAACTGGACCAAGGTCCAGCTCCTGAGCACCCCGTCGAACAGCCCGGTCACCCCCATCAATCCGACCAACAACAACACGGTCGGCAACAGCTACGACCCCACGGCCAACAAGCCGGGGACCAATTTCCGGAACGGCAATTCGGACCTCACGCTCACGATCGACCCGACCAACCCCAACATCGTCTACCTGGGGGGGACGCAGGATTTCCAGGCCTCGGGCCTGGTCCGGGCCGACCTGACGAACCTGTTCGACGCCCACAACTTCGTCAGCTTCTCCAACAGCCGGAACGACGGGGGCCTCCTGACGTTCGACACCACCGGCGGGGTCGCCGTCAGGAACCCGCACGCCAACACCACCGGCGTGGTCTACCCGGCCACCGCGTTCGGTCCCACCCCATTCCTCAACCTCCGCCATGCCCCGAACGTCCTGGGCGGCAACGGCAGCAGCCCGTTCGACGTCAACGCCACGCTGCCCGTGGCCGGGGCCGCCGACGGGACCGACTTCACCAACGACGGGACCGGGGTCCTGTTCACCCCGTTCGACCGGGTCCTCAAGGCCAACCCGACCGACCCGACCGGCTCCACGAACCTCCACGACGCGACCGCCTTCATCGACCCGGTGACCGGGAGCGTCCGGCTGATCCTCGCCGACGACCAGGGCGTCTTCACCGCCCTGCTCAACGCCGACGGCACCCTCAACGGCGGGATCGGCACGGCGGTCGCGGCCAACTACAGCCGGAACGGCAACCTCCAGGACGAGCAGTTCTTCTACGGGGCGGCCCAGCCCTCCAACCTGGCGGCCCAGGCCGCCGGGGCCCTGTTCTACGCCTCGGGCCGGGGGATCCTGGCGGCCCAGTCCGACCCCAACATCCTCGCCAACGGCAACATCACCTGGGACGACAGCAACGTCCTCAACCCCAGCCCGTTCGGCCCCAGCTCGTCGCGGCTCACGCCGGCCAACGCGGCGATCACCTCGTCCGACCGGGGCGGGGTCGGGATCGCCACCGACCCGACCGGGGGGGCCAACGCCGGGGGCCCGACCGGGAGCGGCCCCTCGGTCTACGAGTTCGACGTCCCCGGGCTGGGCGGCAACGTCACCGACTTCTTCCGGGTCAACCAGGTCGGCCAGACCACCGGCCTGGTCACCAACGCCGTCGGGGCCGACTTCCCGTTCGACAACTTCCAGGCCAGCGGGACCGGCGGCAACGACGCCCCGGGCGCCACCGACAACGGCCAGATCCCGCTGGGCAACTTCGCCGTCAACCCGCTCGACGGGTCGCAGATCCTGATCGGGTCGGCGACGGGGCGGCTCTACGAGACGGTCAACAAGGGCGTCCAGTTCCTCCCGATCGGCCAGCCCGGCGACTTCGACGGGACCCAGCTCTCGGCCCTGGCCTACGCGGCGCCCGACCCCAACGCCCAGGCCGGCCTGGGCAACCTGAATAACTTCCTCTACGCCGGGACCGTCGGCAACGTCGGGACGACGCCCGGGGCCGATTCGGGCGGGCACATCTACGTCACCCAGGACGGCGGCCGGACCTACATCAACATCTCCTCCGGGCTGGACGGCGCCAGCGTCGTGGGGATCTACCCGTCGCCCAACCGGGGCGAGCACTCGGCCTACGCCGTCACCCTCAACGGCGTCTTCTACACCGCCGACTCGCTGGCGGCGCCGGCGGCCGGGCAGGCGGTCTGGGCCAACATCACCGGCAACCTGGCCCAGATCCAGCACGACCCGTTCGGCGACGCCCGGCTCGCCGAGGCCCGGCTGTCGACGTTCCGGTCCAACACCGGGGCGGCCGACCGGGGGACCGCGCAATACGGCGGGTTCTCCTCGATCGTGGCCGACTACCGCTACCAGGTCCCCGACCCGACCAACCCGGGGGCGACCTACCCGGTCGTCTACGTCTCGGGCTTCGGCGGCGTGTTCCGGTCGCTCGACAACGGCCAGACCTGGACCGTCTTCCCCAACACGGCCTTCGACTCGGCGCCGGTCGACGGCGGCTACCTGCCCAGCGTCTCGGTCACCGACCTCCAGCTCAACCTGGGGGCGATCAACCCGGCCACCGGGCACGCCGGCCAGGTCCAGGGCGACCCCGAGGTCCTCCTGGCCTCGACGTTCGGCCGGGGCGAGTTCGCGATCCGCCTGGCCCCGGTCGTCTTCACCACCACCGTCGGGCTCGACTCCACCATGCCGGCGCCCGGGGGGAGCAGCTCGGGCGCCCCGCGCGGCAACCCCGCCCTGACCAACGTCGCCATGCCGTTCATCGCCGGGACCAGCGAGATCTCCAACTACGGCAACGTCGTCACGATCACGCTGATCGACCTGGCCGACGGCAAGGTCATCGGCCAGGGGACGACCGACACCTTCGGCCACTTCTCGGTCCAGGTCGGCCAGTTCCCCCCCGGCTCGCCGCTGACGTTCGACGACCCGTCGTTCCTGGTCGACGGCCCGAAGTCGGTCGGGATCCAGGCGACCGACAGCTCGGGCGCCAAGGGGAACGTCACGACGTTCAATTACACGTTCAAGCGGACCCCGCCGCCGGCCCCGGGGGGGCTCGTCCTGGAGCGGGCCAGCGACACGGGGCGGTCGCAGACCGACGACATCACCAACATCTCCACCAACATCTACGCCCCCAGCATGGTCGCCCCGACGATCGTGGCGCCCGTCTTCGACGTCACCTCCGCCGAGCCGACCACCACCGTCCTCGAGCTCCGGCGGGCCGACACCCGGGCGGACCTCGTGGCCGGCCGATACCTCGTCGTGGCCAACGCCGCGGGCGGCACGGCGACCGTCCGGCTGACCGACGGGTCGATGGCCCAGCTCGCCGGGATGGGCCCGGTCAACTCGACCTTCTTCTACGAGGTCGTGCAGGTCGACCAGGCCGGCAACGTGAGCAACCCCTCCGGGATCCTCCCGGTCACGGTCGACACGGTCCCGCCGTCGGCCCCCGCCTCGGTGGCGCTCGACCCGGCGAGCAACTCCTCGCCGGACAAGGGCCAGACGCCGCCGATCACCAACGTCGTCAACCCGGCGTTCAACGTCACCGAGTCGGGGGGCGTGGGGAACAACCAGCTCTTCCTCTATCGGTCGACCGGCGGAGGGACGCCGATCCTGGTCGGGGCCGCCCCGGTGGGCGCCTCGCAGGTCCAGGACCGGGCCGGCGCCCACACCGACGGGACCTACTTCTACCAGCCGGCCCTGGTCGACGTCGCCGGGAACATCAGCCGGCTCGGGGTCGGCGTCGCGGTCACGATCAGCACCCAGGCCCCCGTCGTCCCGACCCTGATCCTGGTCCCGGCCGACAACTCGGGGGCGCCGCTCCACCCCAACACCACCAACGTCCGGAGCCCCCGGTTCGCGAACGACGGCCCCGACCCGAGGCTGGCCGGGCTCCCGGTCTCCATCCTCCGGATCACCAACGGCGACCTCGCCGCCGGCGTCGTGATCGCCGGCCCGACCACGGTCGCCCCCAACGGGAGCTACCTGGTCCGGGTCAACTCCCCGCTGGCCGACGGCGTCTATACCGTGGTCGCCCGGGTGGTCAACCGGGCGGGGACGCCCAGCTACAGCGCCCCGCTGACCCTGACCATCAAGGGGACCGGGCCCCAGGTCGTGCCCCGGCTCTCGATCTTCGGGCCCGACGACACCGGGATCAAGGGTGACGGCGTCACCGCCAACCACCGCCCTCGGATCGCCGGCGTCACCGACCGGGGCGTCACCGTCAACCTGTATACCTTCGCCAACGGCCAGGTCGGGTCGACCCCCCAGGCGACCGTCACCTCCTCGTCGGTCGACGGCTCGTTCCGGCTCACGCTGGCCAACAACGAGGTCGACGGGAGCACCCAGCTCGTCGCCCAGGCCGTGGACATCGCCGGCAACCGGGGGGCCCTGAGCCCGGCCCTGAACCTCCGGATCATCACCGTCGCGGGCGATTACCTGGGGATCGGCTCGGCCCAGCTCGCCACCTTCCGGCCGACCGACGAGACCTACGCGATCCGGGGCGACGCGATCATCCGGGCCGACGCCACCCCGGGCCGCGACATCCCGGTCCAGGTCGACACCCAGGGATCGGGCCGGACCGACCCGGTCGCCTACCGGTTCGATGCCGCGGACTATCACGGCGACCAGACCCAGGCCGGGACGTTCGACTTCCAGTACGGCCAGGGCAACCTCTCGCTCCCGGTCCCCGGCTACTACGGCGGCTTCGGGACCCTGATCTACGCCGACTACCGGCCCAACACCGGGTTCTGGTTCGTCGCCCTGCCGACGGCCGGCGGCCAGGTGGTCAAGTTCGGCGTCCCGAACGTGGACATCCCCACCCCGTCCGCCTTCGACGGCGGGGGGGCCGCCGAGATCGCCGTCTTCCGTCCGACCGCGGTCGGCGGCGGCGACGCCGACTCGTTCAACGTCATGGGGCCGCGGTTAAATATCAGGTCAGCTTCTCGAACCCGGCGGTCGCCAGGCTGGGGTTCACCTACAGGGCGGGCGACATCCCCGCCCCCGCCGACTATGACGGGGTCGGCCGCGACGAGTTCGCGGTCTACCGGCCGAGCACCGGGCAGTTCTTCATCCTGAACACGCCCGACGTCAAGAACACCGCCACCTGGACGCTCCGGACGGCCTCGCTCACCCTGCCCGGCGGCCCCAACGTCAACGACGTCCCGGTGTCCCAGGACTACGAGGGGACCGGCAAGGCCGACCCGACCGTCTATCGCCCGTCCAGCTCGACGTTCTCCAAGCTCCCGGCCTCCGGGCCGCAGCAGAACATCCAGTTCGGCGCAGGCAACCTCGACGTCGCCGCCGCCGGCCCCCTCCTGTACCGCCTCTCGGCCCTCCGGTCCCCCTACGCGACGACCGACGGCTACCCGGCCTCGGCCCTCAAGGGGGTCGGGACCGGCCAGGGCCAGGCGGTCGGGCCGGGGATGACCTTGCGTGCCCTGGCGATCGCCCCCCCGATCCCGCTCCCGGCGCCCTCGACGCCCCCGGCCGTCCCGTCGCCGTCGATCCCGATCGGCGAGCCGACCTCGGGCATCCCGGCCGCGAGCGTCTCGGCCCTGGCCCCGGCCCCGGCCCCGACCGTCGCGGTCATCGTCGGGTCCGCGACGCCCACCGTCTCGATCCCGTCGGACGTCCCGTCGGGCCCGGCCCTCGTCGGCCACCGACGCCCGGCGGGCCATCACGCCCGGCCCAGGGGGAAGCCCGCCCCGTCCTCGCACCTGGCGGTCGAGGTCAAGGCCCATCACCCCGTGCCCGCGCCGACCGCCGACCAGCACCACGCGGCCGTCGCGGCGGCGATCCGCCACGTCGGCCCGATCCGGAAGGGCCGTCGCGACGCCTGAGGATCGCGGACCTCGGCCGGTCCGGGCCCCTCGGGGCCCGGACCGGCCGCCCCGATCGGTGCCAATGGGGCCGCGACCGGCCGGGACCCGTCCCGCCCGTCGCGGCCTCGGGCCGTCGGCCCGGGCGTCGATCAGGAGCGGCTGGTCATCATCCCGAGGATCTTCTGCCATCGGTTCTGGCGCTCGGCCTCGATCGAGGCGAGCCGGGAACAGAGCCGGGCGTGGACGTCGACCTCGCCGCCCCGGTCGGGCGGGGCAGGGGGGGGGATGGGCCGTCGGGCCGGGTCGGGCGTCGCCCCGGCCAGGCCCAGGCGGGGCCCGGGGGGGGTCGCGGGCTCCCTGTGGCCGTTGGCCGGGGACGCCGGGCGCCCCGGCGGCCGGATCGACTCGGCCAGCTTCGCCGTCTGGGCCCGGAGGGCCTCGATCTCCTGGCTCAGCTGCCGGACCCGCTCGAACTCCTCGCGGAGCGTCGCCGACTGCTCGCGGTGCAGGGCCGCGAACCCCTCGAACATCATCATCATCGTGTTGTGGAACTGATCGAACATCTGCTGCTGCATCATCCCGAACTGGTGGACCAGGAGCGAGACCGTCGGGTCGACGCCCGGGATCGGGACCCCCGGGGATACTCCGATCAGGGGCCCCTGGGGCGACCAGGCCCCGGGGACCGCCGACGGGATCCGGGCCGGCAGGTCATCGCCCGGGGTGGTCATGGGAGGCGGGACGTAAGGGGCGAGGCCCCGGTGCTCCTGCGCCGGGGCAGGGGCCGGGGCCGAGGTCGCGATCGAGGGTGATGGCGAGGGCATGGGCGAGGGCGGCGGGTAATCGTACCTCGGCCGGAGCAGATGCCGGCCGACCCGGACGTCGTCGCCGTCGCGGAGCCAGGCGGATCGGACCGGCTCGCCGTTGACGTAGACGCCCTTCTGGCCGAGGAGGTCGACGACCCAGACGCCCATCGGCGTGAGGACCAGGCTGCAATGGAACTTCGAGACGTCGGGCTCGACGATTCGGATCTTGCAGGCCGGCGACCGCCCGACCAGGACCAGGTGGCGGTCCATCCGCCAGACCGCCTGGCCGAGCGCCCGGCCGGGAAGCTGCCAGGTCACGCCGGGCAGCGATCGAGCCCCGGGGTCGGCCGGCGTCGGCCACTCGGGCCGGACGGCGAACGGCCCGATCTGGATCGCCCGGCCGCGCTCGAGCCACCCCGACCGCTCGGACGCGTCCCCCCCGTGGGTCCCGGTCCGGCTCCCGAGGTCGACGCAGTAATAGCGCCCCTCGATCAGCTGGAGATAGGCATGCCGCCGGCTCACCTGCCAGTGGTCGATGGCCAGGTCGGACTCCGGCCTCCGGCCGATCACCAGGAACGGCTGCTGGAACGTCCAGTTCTCGGCCGACACCTCGTCCCCCTGGCCCACGCCGACCCGGATCGGCCCGTCCGATCCGCAGGCCGCCAGGAATTGCTGCAGGGAGGGGTGGTTCACGAGGGGGGGTCCGGATCTCGCCCGTGGGTGCGGCTTCGCCCAGGATGCGCACGTTCTTACGATCCAAACTTAGGATTGTGCCGCCGGGCCGTCAATCTCGGCCCGGATACGATCGGTCATGGATCGATGGAATCGCGATCCGGGCCGGGCCGCGACCGCCCCGGCCCGCCCTTGATGGGGGAAACCCGGTCGGGAGACGGGCCATGGGCGACGTCAGATCGGGCATGCTGGATGGGAGATCGGGGCCGGCGCCGGGGTCCTCCCGACGGGACCCATCGGCCGCCGGCCGCCCCGGAGGCCGGCCCGGAGCGCGATCAGGGCGACGAACCAGCTCGACGCCAGGAGGGCGAAGGCCGCCGCCAGGAGCGCCGCCGCCCGGCCGGGCGACCGGCCCCGGAGCCCGGTTAGCGCCAGGACGCCGGCCGGGAGGCCGGCCCATCGGATCGGGGCGGGGATGCCGACCTTCCCCCAGTCGACCAGCCCCGGGTCGACCCCGAAGGCGATCACCGCCGCGGCCCCGGCCGCGACCGAGACGACCCCGGCCCGCCCCGCGGCCCCCCGGAGCCCGCGCCGGCCGACGGCCAATGTCGCCGCCAGCAGCCCCGCCAGCGCGATCCGGGGGGCGAGGTCGGCCGGGGCCCGGTCGGGCCCCGGCGCCCCCGGCCCCGACCCGGGCAAGGTGAGCCGCCCGACCATCCTCCGGGCGGTATCGGTGAGGTACTCGCCGCCCCAGGGGCCGTAGAAGTTCATCCACCGGGTCTCATAGCAGGCCCGGCGGCGGAAGACGGGCGCCGAGACGAGGTAACCCCGGTAGTCGCCGTCGAAGCTGGTGGCGACCGCCGACACCCCCGAGGCCCGGGTTGATCCCACCAGGCTCCCGGCCAGTTCCCCGGAATAATCGCCGGGGAAGCCGACCAGGGCCGCCGGGCCGATCCGGAGGGCGTGCAGGTGGGTCCGACGGTCGGCGATCCACCATGTGATCAGGGGGCTGAACCGGAGCCCGGCGGCGAAGAACGGGAGCCGGACCGGGGGGAGGTCGACGTCGAGCCGGAGGCCGGCCACCTCGACCTCCCGGGCGAACCGGGCCGAGGGGAGGGCGGCCATCAGGTCGTCGGCCAGCGACCGGCCCAGGGCCTCGGCGGCCCGGGACGACGTCGCCGCCCTGGGCCGGGCCGGCGAGGCGTCGCCCACCGCGCCCGAGGCGAACAGGACCGACCGGGCGCCGGTCCGGCGTTTCAGCTCGGCCACCAGGGCCGCCGGGTAGTCGCCCCCGAGGCGGGGGGGGGAGGGGTGGCTGACCGTCGCGTGGGCCCCGAAGACGGCCAGGATCGCCAGGGGAGGGGCCCCGTCGACGCCGCCCGTCGGCCGGAACACGAGCGCCGACAGCGCGTCGTGCGTCGGCATGGCCGGGTCGACCCGGTTCTTCTGCCGGCCGATCGCCTCGACCTGGACGAACGCCATCTCGGCCGGCTCGGCGGCCGCCCGCGATCGTCGGACCGCGTCGGCGAGCCGCCCGGCGAGCGAGTCGAAGTAGGCCGGGTCGTAGGGGCCGGCCACCAGCCGCTCCAGCGGGTGCTCGCCCCACCCGCCCGGGCCGGCATGGGTGTGGCTGGCCGTGAAGAAGACCCGATCGGGCCCGAGCCCCGCGCGGTCGACCACGGCCCGGGCCAGCCTGGCGTCGATCAGGAGCAGGTCGGCCGCCAGGATGGTGATCGCCCCCGACCCGGATTCGACCGTCAGGGCCCGGGCGGTGCAGGGGGTGTCGACCCCGGCATACGGGGTCCGGGCCTGGCCGATGAAGCCGGCCAGCGGCCGGGGCGAGTCCGGCGTCAGGTCGACCTCGGCCACGCCGACCCGGATCGGCCCGGCGGCCGGGGCCGTCGTCGGGGTGTCCAGCCGCTCCAGCGTCCGGGCCTGGTATTCGCTCCCGACGAACGACGAGTCGTCGACCGGCCAGGGGCCGACGACCAGGAGGATCGTGGCCAGGGCGGCCGCCAGCCGACGCGGCCATCGTCGGGCGCCGGTCGGGGCGGGATCGGGGGGGTGGGGCCCGTCGCCCCGGATCGTCGGCTCGGTCATCGGAAGGTCCCGGGTGGATCCGGTCTGGGCGTCGGCCGCGGGAGTATCACCACGCCCGATGGCGTCGTCAACCCGAACGGCCCGGGCGGCCCTCGGGGGCGGACGTCCCTCCCCCGGGCGATCGCGGCCGATCCGACCATCCTCCGGCCGGGGCGGGGGATTTCGACGCTGAACTACGGGAGACGCGACGAGGCGCCGGGGGGCGGTCCGCGCCCCTCGGACGAATCCTCGACGCCCCACGGGAGAAACCGGATGGGAAGTTTCCTGCGATCGGCGATGGGGTGCCTTCCCCCGATCGGCCTCCTGCTCCTGGGAGGAGGGTGCACCGACGGCGACGGGGCCGGGACGGCGGGCCCCGGCCCGGGGGCCGTGGCCGGGACGACGACGGCCCCGGACGGGTCCGCTCCGGAATCCCCGGGGCCCGGCCCGGGGGGGGCGAAGTCCTCCCCGGAGATCAAGAAGATCATGGTCCGGCTGACGAAAGGGCCGGACTCGCTGACCCCGGTGATCGGCGCCGAGCTGAAGGCCGAGTCGCCCCCCTGGGACACGATCCGGGGGCAGACGAAGGAGTACGCCCAGCTCGCCGCCGAGATGGGCAAGTATGATCCGCCCAGGGGATCGAAGGAATCGTGGGACAGGCTGGCGGTGGCCTATGCCGGGATGGCGACGGACCTGGATCGGGCCGCCCGGGCCGGGGACAAGGACGAGGCGTTGGCGGCCCACGGCCAGATCACCAATTCCTGCAATTCCTGCCACCGCGAACACCGGACGATGGGCCCCGGCATGGGCGGCCCTCCGGGTGGCTTCCGGAGCGGTCCCGGCGGTCCCGGCGGGCCCGGCGGTTCCGGTGATGGCCGCCCGGGTGGTGGTGGGCCCGGCGGCCCCGGCAGGGGCGGCCCGGGCAGCCCGGGCGGCGGTGGGCCTCCGGGATGATCCCGGCAGGGCGACCCGGCCCCCCTCCGGCCGACGCCGGCGGTGCAGGCGGCGCGCGAGGCAGCCCGCCGCGGACTTTATCGTCCCCCGATGCCGGATCCTCCCCGGTCGGGCGCCCGCAACATTCGCGATCACCGCCCCTGCGCATCGCCCTGCAAGCCGATCGGGCATGACGATTCCCGCCCCCCTTGCCTGCGGAAAGAATGTGTCCAGGGAGCGTTTCCGATTTGAAACACGGCGCGCCTGCTCAGATCACCCAGCTCGCGGATTCGGCGGATTCCACAGCGGGCAAACCCCCGTCTCGATCAGGAATTCGAGACATCGGCGTAGCAGGGTTTTTTCACATCAGGCGGCATACCAGTTGCGATCCAGCCGTCCTGTCCGGGCAGGGCCTCTCCCCTTTTCTGCCCGACCCCCGATCATCAACCCGGCACGTCGGACCCCGCGATGGTCGCCACCATCCCGGCAGGCCCGGCCGCCCGTTGACGGTCTTCGGTGTCCGGATTTCCAGCCATGCAGGCCGTATTCTCGGCGCCGAATCGCGGATCCGGACCGGTGGCGGCGGGGCCGTCCCGCACGCACCGGACGGAAGAGGGAATGCGATTCATGCGTCCGATGGTCCCTCCGAGGAGCAGCACATCATGAGATTGATGAGCATCGCAACCGCGGTCGTCCTGGTCGCCATCGGCTCGAACCTTGCCCAGGCCACTCCCGGCCCGAAGCCGACCGCCTCGGGCAATCTGATCGTTAAGTCGATCCATCTGACGGGCACCACCTACGACGCGGCGACCGGCCTGCTGACGGCCACCGGCGGGACCGTCACCGGCAATCTGGCCGGCCTGCCCTTCACCACCGACATCACGAAGTTCGCCCTGCAGCTGATCCCGGGGGGCGGCTCGCAGGCCGGCTGCTCGGTCCTCAACCTGGCGCTGGCGCCGATCGACCTCAGCCTGCTGGGCCTCTTCGTCGACACCTCGCCGATCTGCCTGACCATCACGGCCTTCCCGGGACAGGGCCTGCTGGGCGACCTGCTCTGCGGACTCGCCGGTGGGAACCTCAGACTCCTGGGGAGCCCCATCCTCGTCGACGGGCTGAGCAGCATCCTCACCCAGGCCCTGCATCTGGCACAACCGACGGCGGCCGGGACCTCGGTCTGCAAGGGCGCCTGCCCGATCCTCGACCTGGTGCTCGGCCCCGTGGACCTCACCCTGCTCGGCCTGAATGTCCATCTGGATAATTGCTCGGGCGGGCCGGTGGAGGTCTGCGTCAGCGCCACCGCGGGCGGCGGTCTCCTGGGAAAACTGCTCTGCCGCCTCGCAAGCAAGGGATTGCTGGGGAACATCACCCTGAATGACATCGCCCAGCTGGTCAACAAGGCCACCCGGTGAGGCGATCGCCGGCGATCGGGGGTGCCTGACGGTCCGACGGGGCCGGGCCGGCGAGGACGGGTGATGGGCCATGTCCCATCGGGAAAAGAATCAGACCCTTGACCATCCATCGATTCGAGCCTTGCCGGGCCGGCCTGCCGGCCGATCTCCTCCTCGCTCCGAGGCCGGTTTCCGCATCGTGGGCCCCGGGCGACGTCTCCACCCGCGGGTGGTGAGGTCGCTCGGGGCCCCACCCGTTTCGAAACGGCCTGGCGGCGACTCCGGATGGGCTGGAATCTTCCCGGGTCGGGTCGGTTGCCGACGCGAGGTCGGTTTCGGCCATCGGGATCGGGGAAGATGTGGCCCCGGCGCGATGTCCCGTTCATAACGCGAACGGCCGCACGGAACTCGTCCGGGCGGCCGTCGCGATTCGATTGCGTCGGGCGGAATCGAACCGCCTACCTCCAGGTTATGAGCCTGGCGAGCTGCCGGTGCTCTACGACGCGTCCCGATCGTAGACGATCGGCCCGGGCCCGTCCAGCCGAGTTCCGCCGACAGGGTGTGCGGATCCGCCGGCCGATCATGGCGGGCGACGGATCGCCGGGAGGGGGCGCTGGGCGGGGCCGTCTCCCCCATCTTGCCCGCGAGCCTATAGCTTTCGGCCCGCCTTTCCGAAAAGATGGTCACGACGGAGATATCCGCCATTTGAGGATCCGATCATCCCAAGGAGCCGCCCCGGAGGAGGAGCGCCCGCGGCACGGCCGGTGACGGTTGGCGTTCGCCGTCGCGATCACGGGCCATCCGATGAGTGCTTCCCGTCCCCGATCGGGATCGTGAGCCGGGACGTTCCGGCCGACGATCTCGACCCGAGACGGCCCGGGCCGGGCGATCGGCCCGGGCCCGGCCCGGGTCCCGGGGAGGATCCGGGCGGCCGTCCCTTTCCGCCATGACGGCGGTTACAATGTCACGGATCCGGAGCGGGGGCCCGTCCGGATCGATGTCGCGAGATCGCCGGGCCGGGCACCGCGGGCGATCCGGGCGGACGGCCGGGATCGCCCGAGATGCCATCCACCACTCATCGAGGAGTCGAAGATGTCGCTGCTGGATTCCCTGAAGAAGTACACCACGGTCGTCGCCGACACCGGGGACATCGAGGCGATCTCCAAGCACAAGCCCCAGGACGCGACGACCAACCCGTCGCTCCTCCTGCAGGCCGCCCAGATGCCGAGGTATGCCCACCTGGTCGAGCAGGCGCTGCACGAGGCGTCCGAGGAGGGGGGCGACGCCCAGGCGCAGGCCGAGGCGTTCATGGACGGCCTGTCCGTGGCCTTCGGCCGCGAGATCCTCAAGATCGTCCCCGGCCGGGTCTCCACCGAGGTCGACGCCGCCCTCAGCTTCGACACCGAGGCCACGGTCGCCAAGGGCCGCAAGCTGATCTCCATGTACGAGAAGCACGGCGTCGACCGCAATCGGATCCTGATCAAGACCGCCAGCACCTGGGAGGGGATCCGCGCCGCCGAGAAGCTGGAGCGCGAGGGGATCCACTGCAACCTGACGCTCCTGTTCAGCTTCGCCCAGGCCGTCGCCTGCGCCGAGGCCAAAGTGACGCTGATCTCCCCCTTCGTCGGCCGGATCTACGACTGGCACAAGAAGGACCGGGGCGGCGCCGAGATCGCCCCCGACAAGGACCCGGGCGTGGAGTCGGTCACCAAGATCTACAACTATTACAAGAAGTATGATTACAAGACCCAGGTGATGGGAGCCAGCTTCCGCAAGGTCGAGGAGATCACCCTCCTGGCCGGTTGCGACCTGCTCACGATCAGCCCCGACCTCCTGGAGAAGCTGGGGAAGGCCGAGGGCGACCTGACCCCCCGCCTCACGGCCGAATCCGCCAGGGCCACCGACGTCGAGAAGATCCACCTCGACGAGAAGGCCTTCCGCTGGATGCACAACCAGGACGCCATGGCCGTCGAGAAGCTGAGCGAGGGGATCCGCAAGTTCTACGTCGATTCCCGGAAGCTCGAGGAGTTCTCGCACACCCTGGTCGCCGAGAAGGTCGGGAGCTGAGCCGACCCCGGCCGCGATCCTCCGACGGCCGGGCGCCCCGCCCATGACGGCCGCCGCGCCCGGCCCCGATCGTCGCGCCGACCCATCCCACCCGGGCCGGGGTCGGCGATCGGAAGGGCCCGGGTCCGGTCGGAGGCCCGCGATCGGCCGTCGACCGCCTCGCGGCCGGCCGTGGATCCGGGGAGATTGTGTGCGGCAGGGCCCCGAACGAACCCATGGGGGGGCGCGGAACGAACCCATCGGGGGGGCGCGGGACGGGCCCATCCTTCCCCGGGTCGCGCTGCCCGGCGGGACCCCGGCTACTTGTGCCCCATCACCCAGATCCCGTTCCACTCTGCGGGGGGATCTTCCAGGAGGTGGGTGCACCTTTGGATGTACATCCGGGACGCGGCGTCGCCCGGATGGTGGCGGAGGGCCTGTCGGAAGGCGACCATGGCCCGGTCCCAGTTCCCGGCCCGATACAGCTCGATCCCGTCGCGGAAGGAGCCGAGGACGTCCATCATCGCCGGGAAGGTCTCCTCGGTGTGGTAGTCCAGGACCTCGTGGACCCGGGCCGGCTCGGTCTTCCCCTTGACGATCACGGCGTCGACCTCGCGGGTCCGGTAGGTCCCCCGGAGCCGCCCCAGGGTGTTCTGGCTGATCAGGATGTGGGCCCCGTATTCCTTGCAGGAGCCCTCCAGGCGGGAGGCCAGGTTGACCCCGTCGCCGATCACCGTGTAGTCCATCCGCTTGGGCGACCCGATGTTCCCCGAGACGATCTGGTCGGTGTTCACGCCGATCCCGATGTCGATCGGCTTGAGGCCGTGGGTGGCCCGGCCCCGGTTGAAGTCGCGGAGGTCGTGCATCATGGCGATCGCCGCCCGGACGCCCCGGTCGGGGTCGTCGTCGTGGGCCAGGGGCGTCCCGAAGACGGCCATGATCGCGTCGCCGATGAACTTGTCGAGCATCCCGCCCTCGTCGCGGATGCACTCCACCATCACGGTGAAGTACTCGTTCAGGAGGGCGACCGTCCCCTGGGCCCCCAGCTCCTCGGTGAGGGTGGTGAAGTTCCGGACGTCGGAGAAGAGGATGGTGGCCTCGCTGGCCTGGCCGCCGAGGATCTCCTCGCCCGACCGGAGGAGCTTGTCGGCCAGGCCGGGGTCCATGTACCGGGCCATGGTCGACCTCAGCCGCTTCTCGCCGCTGATGTCCTCCATCAGCATCATCGACCCCAGCCGCTCGCCCTGGCCGCTGGACAAAGGCAGGACGGTCACGTTGGCGGACCGGATGTCCTCGCCCGCCTGGATCTCGGCGTCCATCGTCACGGCCGGGCGGCGGTCGCGCTCGACCCGGCCGATGCTCTCCACGACCCAGGCGTTCTTGCCGGCGAAGAAGTCGCCCGCGGGCCGGCCGATGACCCGGTCCTGCGCGACCTTCAGGAGCCGGAGGCCGGACTGGTTGCAGGTGACGATCCGCCGGTCCTCGTCGAAGGTCAGGACGCCGTTGGACATGCTCTCCAGGATGCTCTCGTTGTAGTTCTTGATGCTCTGGACCTCGTCGAACAGCTTGGCGTTCTCCAGCGCGATGGCGATCTGGGCGGTGAACGCCCTGAGCCGGACCTCGTCGTCCTTCTTGAAGTACCCGCCGACCTTGTTGAGGACCTGGGTCACGCCGATCGACCGGCCCGACTTGGTCGTCAGCGGGACGCAGAGGAGCGACCGGGTGAAGAAGCCCGTCGTCCGGTCGAAGGCCGGGTTGAAGCGGAGGTCGGCGTAGGCGTAGGGGAGGTTGATCGTCTCGCCGGTCCGGAACACGGTCCCGGCGATCCCCAGGGTGTTGGGGAACCGGATCCGGGCGGCCCCGAGCCCCTCGCCGACCTCGGTGTAGAGCTCCCCGGTCTTCTCGTCGTTGAGGAACAGGGTGGACCGCTCGGCGTCGAGGATCTTGGTCACCATCGCGATGATCATCCGCAGAAGCCGGCCGATCTGGATCTCGGAGGAGATCTCGGCGACGACGTTGAGGAAGTCGGCCTCCTTCCGGCGGCTCTCCAGCATGGACGCCATCGACAGCGACCCCTGGAGGATGATCGAGGCCTGGCCGACGACGTCCCGGATCACGGCCAGGTCGGACTCGGTGAACGACCCCTCCTTCTTGTTGAGGACCTGCGCGACGCCGAGGAGCTCGCCCCGGCGGGTCCGGATCGGGGTGCTGAGGATCCCCCGGGTCCGGTAGCCGGTCGTCTCGTCGATCTCCGGGTTGAACCGGGGGTCGGAGTGGGCGTCGGGGATCAGGATCCCCTCGCCGGTCGTGAAGACCAGGCCGATGATCCCGACGTCGCGGGGGACCCGGATCTCGGGGATCCGGCCCCCCCGGGACACCCTGGAATACAGCTCGCCGGACGCCTCGTCCAGCAGGAAGACGGTCCCGCGATCGGCCCCGGTGGCCTCGGTGGTCGCCTCGATCAGGGCGGCGAGCTGGTCGTCCAGGCTGTCCAGGGCGGCCAGCCGGTTCAGGACGTCCAGGAGCATGCCCGGCGGGGCGCCCCGGGCGGCCCGGCCCCTCCCGGCGGCCCGGCCTGCGTCCTTATTCCCGGGGGGCATGCGATCGCTCCAATCGGTCCCGGAGGGCGACGATGATCCCCCGGAGCTCGCGGCACTCGTCGCCGTGCCGGAGCTCCCGGGCCCGCTCCTCCCGCCCCCGACGGAGGTCCTGGCCCTCCAGGAGGACCCGGAGGGCGGCGACCGACTCCTCCAGCTGGGCGATCACCGCCCCCGAGGCGGCCGACGCCTCGCGGGCCCCGGCCTCGGCCCCGTCGATGGCCCGCTCCAGGTCGCCCCGGAGCACGACCACGGTCGACCGGAGATGGCCGATCTCGACGGCGGCCTCCTCCAGGGCCCGCCGGACGGCCCGCTCGCCGTCCGCCACGGCCCGCTCCAGCTCGGCCCGCAACGCGGCGACCGTCGCCCTGAGCTGGGGATTCTCCGGGGCCTCGGCCGTCGGGGCCGCCCCCGACGGCGGGGCGCCGCCCCGGGCCCGGGCCCGGGCCTTCTTCGGATGTGGTCCGGCCTGGGTGGGTTCCGTCATGGCTCGGTTGTCGCCGATCTCGGGCCGTCCGGGAAGGTGGCGGGCCGATTGCCCCCCCGCCGATGCCCGATCGCATCATCGGCGACGCCAGACTATCGGCCCCGGCCGGCCCGGGCAATCCGGCGGGGCACCCGGCCGGCTCCTTGACCCGACCGGCCGCGCCGGTCATCCTCGGGCCCGTCGCGTCCGGGCCGGGCCGACCGATCGCCGCCGGGCATCGGGGACGACCGGCCATCCCGGGGGGCCCGAGATGAACCTGATCCGGATCGGCGGGATCGTGATCAATTTCGACCTGGTGGCCGCCGTGATCGAGGGCGAGGCGGCCGGATCGGACCCCGGGAGCCTGATCGTCCAGTTCAACAACGACCGCCGCCATACGTTCTCCGGCGACGATGCGCGCACGCTCCGCGGCTACCTGGGCCGGACCGCCAAGGACGCCGCCCTGCCGCCGAAGGATCACGGCTTCAAATGAGGGGGGCCGGCCGCCCGGCGCCCCGGGGGGGTCTCCGATGGATGACGCCGCGGTCGAGGGGAAGAAGGCCGAGCTGCTGTCCCGGATCGACCGGCTCCGCGTCCTGGTCGTCGCCGACCGGCCCGCCGGGGCGCTGGCCGCCGCATTCGAGGAGGTCGGACGGTCGCTGGACGGGCTGACCCGGCCCGGCCGGGGCGAGGGCGAGCCGGCCACCCCGGCCGGCGAGGGGGAATCGCCCCCGGGGCTCTGACCGGGCCGGGGATCATCGGGGCCCGGGCGTCCCCCAGGGGATCCGCAAGATCGGGCCCGGTCGCCCCGTCGGGCGGGACGCCGGGCCCGGCCCTCCCGGGCGGGCGGCGGCCGACGACTTGACCTCGCCCCGGTGTCCAGGCTTATACTGACGATCTCCCGATCGGACCGTCCCGGGGTGAGGATCGTCCCGATGAACCAGAAGCACCCGGCCTGGACCCGGTCCCGGGCCGGCCGGAACCGGGTCCACTGGGTCGCCTATGACGACCGGGGCGAGGGCCGGAAGGTCGTCGACCAGGGCTATGCGGCCACCCTGGCCGGGGCCGACGCCGCCGCCCGGTCCGCCCTGGCCGAGGCCGGCTTCTACCAGGCCCGGCGGATGCCCTCGGGCCCCGTCCCCCCCCCTCGGGTCGACCGGGCCAAGGTCCGCCGACCGGCCCGTGCCGACGCCCCCGGGACGTCCCGGCCCCGCGAATATCTCTACACGCGCCGCCAGGGCGACCGCGACGAGCCACCCGTCATCGCCGCCCACCTGGTCCTCAAGAAGACGGCGAAGAAGGTCCACGTCACCCGTCGATCTTGCGGTCCGGATCAGCTCGGCACCGCGGACGAGGCGTGGGGGGAAGGCGAGCCGTCCATCGCCCTCGACCGGGGCCGGCTGGAACGCGACGGCTCGGCCCCCTCGGTCCGATGCCGCTTCTCGGACTTCTACGCCACGCGCGAGCGGGCGATGGGAGGCCCGGCCCCTCGGGGGCACGCCCCCCTCGAAGTGCTGGGGATCCGGGCCCCCTGCACGGTCGAGGACATCAAGGAGGCCTACCGTCGCCGGGCGTTCCAGGTCCACCCCGACCGGGGCGGGACCCCCGGCGAATTCCGGGCGGTGGAGGATGCCTATCGCCTCCTCCTCCGCGAGGCCCGGGCGACCGGCCCCTGAGCCGACGCCCGGGGCGTCCGGGCGAGGCGGCCGGATGCCTTCGTCGTCGTCCTTCCCGGCCCATCCGTCACCCGGGCGGCATAACGTCCATTATCGGACCGTGCGTCGTTTTACATCTCATGCAATCACGCGCCCAGCGCGGGGAGTCACTCGGTCGATGTGTCCGGGGCGACCGGCAAACCTGAGGTCGAAAGGCCGAACGGGAGCAAGCAGCCGGCCCGAGTCAA
>JAABUK010001332.1_pt1 | contig 47535 bp, 48 predicted proteins | sample 5559141 | NCBI WGS metagenome assembly JAABUK01 (sample SAMN10711869, study PRJNA513367) | rock metagenome | isolation source: Antarctica rocks | place: Antarctica: Victoria Land, Pudding Butte nord | collected 2016-01-03 | reverse complement strand
GCGGTGCTGGTGGCATAAAGCTGTGTCAGGGCTTCCTGATCGGTTTCAGTGAGGGCAGAAACGTATTTCATGCCCTCCATTTTACCCCATCAACAAATGTGCAGTTTCTTTTGCACGATTACTTAGTATTGTACCGCTCTTTGAGCGACTTGTCACTCATTCACTTCTCCTAGCAATAGAACATATGTTTCGGGTATTATAAGCCAATGGAATCGGCGACCGAAGGTGGTAAGACAAGAGCCAGGCTATGAAAACAGAACTCAACATATCCTCTGAGTTACGGCTGCCGCTTGACCTCATTACAGAAACGGCGGCCATCATTGCGAAGCGAGGTGTCGGCAAAACCTATACCGCCAGCGTTATCACAGAAGAATTGCTTAAAGCTGGCGGACATGTTATTGCGATTGATCCTGTTGGTGTTTGGTGGGGCTTGCGGACGTCTGCTCAGGGTGAGCCTGACGGCGGACTGCAAATATTAATTCTGGGCGGCAGTCATGGTGACCTCCCACTTGATCCTAGCTCAGGCCGCGCTGTGGCCGATTTGATTGTGGATGAGCGGCTGTCCTGTGTTCTTGACCTTTCGCTGATGACGCAGGAAGAAGCCGCACACTTTCTCGCACCGTTTTTGGACCGCTTATATCAAATCAACCGCTCCCCGCTGCATCTTATGGTAGATGAAGCGGATTCTGTTGCCCCCCAGGTTCCCAGTCGCGGCGAGACTCCCATGCTTGCCGCAATGGATCGCATTGTGCGCCGTGGCCGCGCCCGTGGCCTCGGCGTCACGCTGATTACGCAGCGCCCCGCCGTTCTCAATAAAAATGTCCTGACACAAATTGAACTTTTGATCACTCTCCGCTTGACCAGCCCCAACGACCGCAAAGCAATTGACGGCTGGATACAGGCACAGGGTACAGAAGATGAGCGGCGGGCCGTTATGGCGTCGCTTGCGACATTAGAAGTTGGGGAAGCATGGTTTTGGAGTCCGGCCTGGCTGGGCCTCTTGAAACGCGTTCATATTCGGCAGCGGCAGACATTTGATTCCTCAGCGACGCCCAAAATCGGTCAAACTCTGGCCTCTCCCCGCACTCTGGCTTCGGTTGATCTTTCTGCCCTCAAAGAGCGTTTTTCAGGGGCGCTTGTGGCGGCGGCGGAGAGTGACCCCGTCCAATTGCGCCGCCGTATAGACACGTTGGAGCAGCAGCTTCGAGAGCGGCCTGTGGAACACGTCGTCGAGCGGGTGGAAGTTCCTATTCTACGGCCCGGCGAAGCGGAACGGCTAGAGCAAGCAGCGGAGGGGATGACAGCAATGGGAAAGGACCTACTTTCCATCGCCGGAGAAATCCGTGCGGTTCTTGCAAAGAACTCCCCCCACCCTGTTCAGATACCTGCCACAACACCCCGTCTGCTAGCGTCTGCTTCACAGCTTCCGGTTGTCCATAGCAATCAACCAGCACAGCTTGTAGGCAGTGGCACAGTCACAGCACCTCAGCAACGCATTCTGAATGCCTTAGCCTCTTTCGCGGCGCTAGGATTACGACAAGTTGCTCGGAACAATGTTGCAGTGTGGGCTAACCAATCCCCAACAAGTTCCGGTTTCACAAATAACTTGGGGCGGTTGCGGACAATGGGATTGATTAATTATCTAACACCTGGCTTTGTTTCTTTGACGGCGATAGGAGAGACATCAGCACCACCAGCTACAATATACACACTCAATGAATTGCATAGTGCTTGGATTACTCGACTTCCGCGCCCGCAAGGCAAAATTTTATCTGAACTTCTAACTTGCTACCCAGACCCCATCTCACGACCTGAGTTGGCATTACGTGTGGGGCAATCTTACACAAGTTCAGGCTTCAGCAACAACTTGGGGGCTTTACGTTCACTAGGAATAGTACAATATCCGTCAAAACAACAAATTAAATTATCTAATTTGCTATTTCCAGACCGATCGAACAGGTAAAATTATGCTTAAGGTCTTGCGACCAAGTATCTGGCAGCACCAACAAAGTCTTATCACGCCATCTGCTTAACCGATATTGGGCTGCTCAAGTCTTTCTCTCAAGCAAACCTCGCTAAATTTGCCTCTGCAAAAAGTATTATGAGAATTTTTTATCTAAGGTATTGACTTTCTAGTCCCTAGCAGGTAAAGTCTTCGTGAAAGTACAAGACGATCACGAAAGGCATCAACAATGACAGACAAAGAAACACCTCCTGTTGCTACTGTCGCCGCTGGCAACCGTACAGCTACAGCAAATCGAAGCCCAAATTATCCGCAGATGGGCATCAAACAAGCGATTGAACGCATCCAAAAAATCTACGAGAAGGAGCATACTCACAGTGTTCCGGCTCAGGCTGCGGCTGAGGCTATGGGATACAAATCGCTGAGTGGTACAGCGAAAGCAGGACTATCAGCTCTTCGCAAGTTTGGTCTCGCCTCTGCAACTACAGAGGGTTATAAGGTAACCAGCGATGCGATCACAATTCTTGAGTTGCCAGAAGACAACCCAGAACGCAAAGCAACTATTCGCCGCCTCGGTTTGCGTCCTACCGCCTTCAAGCAACTCTTTGAGAAATATGGTGTGACACTTCCCAGTGATGGGACGATTCGGCACTTCCTTATCCAAAACGGATACCAATTGGATGGAGCAAACCAAGTAATTCGGTTTTACAAGGAAACTCTGGATTTTCTGTCACGGATGGGACCAATAGTTGCGGAGCCTGACTCAAAGGAAGGTGATGTAACCGAAGTTCAGGGCAATAAGAAGCCTGCCATTGATGCTGGAGAGGGGCAGACACCAAAGGGAAGCCCGCCAGCGTCTCAAGTCACCACAGGCAACTTGCGCTTTCATGTTTCCCCAACTTGTGATGCAGAAGTCGCGTTCTTTGGCGAAGTGACTACAGAAGCTGTCAGCAAGCTAATCCAGTACCTGGCACTGTCAGAGGATTTGTATCCCTCACAAGCCAGAGGGAAAGAAAAACCGGCAGCCGCAACGCCGTTTTCAGAGGAAGAGGATATCGACATCGACAATGATTCTGATGAGGGTTTTGATGAGCTTGACGATGACGTTGATGATGAGTAAGAAGAAAAGGCGATAAGCTAAGCCTATCGCCCCAAGTTTGCGGTCAGAAGACCGCGACCGCGTTCGCAAAAAGGGTCACGAACGATTAGCCTTGACATCTAATTGTAGCACAGGTGATGCGGATAATTCAACCCCAGCGCGTCCTGTTTAACCCGCGTGACTGGCAGAGCAACATCATGGACGACAAAGTCCCCGATGGCTACCGAGTGGTGTATAGCCGGTACATCACCACCCGTAGCGGCAAACGACTCCCGCCACCCGCCGGAAAAAAGGTGTGGCGGTTCTTGGTCAAGATCGGCGGACGCCGTCGGTCTGGCTAAGTGCCTTGTCCCGGAAGCAGATGCTTCCGGGACTTTTCTTTTGTGGAAGCGTCTTAGGGTACACTGTAGTTGCAGACATTCGGCCACACTTTCAGCAGGAGGAACCCCGATGGCGACGATGACACTGGCCCCGGATTTGGCGCTGACGTATGAAGCGTATCTGGCGGAGCCGCAGGTTGAGGGACGCTATGATATTATCAACGGAGTGAGGGTATTTATGGCAGGCGCGACATGGCGGCATCAGCGGGTGGCGCAAAACATAGGCAGAGTGCTGGAACGGTATGAGCGAGAAGGCATCGGACTGACTGTGAGTGCGCCGTTTGATGTGCTGATTCGGCGCTTCCCGAAGCTGCAAACCCGCCAGCCGGATGTTTTATTTATCAGCCACCGGCGGCTGGCACAGGGCGGCGGCATTCCCGAAACTGGCCCACTGGAAGCCGTACCGGAATTGGTCGTGGAAGTCATTTCCAATAGCGAAACGCAGCGCATTCTCGGCGACAAGCTGGCGGATTATCTGGAAATCGGCGTGGACGAGTGCTGGGTAGTGCGGCCCGACGCAGGGACGGTGGAAGTGCTGGCGCTGTCGGCAGATGGAGCACGGACCGTGGCGGTGTATGGCGGCGCGGAGAGCGTGGTGTCGGTGGCCCTGCCGGGGCTGACGGCGGCGGTGGCAGACGTGTTTGCGGCTTGACCAAGACCCTGCCGGGCGGGTACACTAAACAGAACATTTGTTTTCCTAAGCGGGGCGCAGTGCGGCCCGCTTTTGTTTGTCTCGTTGATGTGTGAGGAAGAAGAGTGTATGGCGGATTTTATCAAGATACAGGGTGCGCGGCAGAATAATCTCAAAGACATTTCGCTGGATATTCCGCGTGATAAGTTAGTCGTCATTACGGGGCTGTCGGGGTCGGGCAAGTCGTCGCTGGCCTTTGATACCATCTATGCCGAGGGGCAGCGGCGGTATGTGGAGTCGCTGTCGGCCTATGCACGGCAGTTTTTGGGGCAGATGGACAAGCCCGATGTGGACCATATCGAGGGCCTGTCGCCCGCCGTGTCCATTGACCAGAAATCGACCTCCCGTAACCCGCGCTCGACGGTGGGGACGGTCACGGAGATTTACGATTACCTGCGGCTGCTGTTCGCCCGTGTCGGCATCCCCCATGACCCGGTGACCGGCAAGCCGCTGACCAAGCAGACTATTGAGCAGATGGTGGACCGGACGCTGGAACTGCCTGAAGGCACGCGCATTCAGGTCCTGGCCCCCATCGTCAAGGGCCGCAAGGGCGAGTATAAAAAAGAGATTGAAGAGATACGCACCGAGGGCTTTGCGCGGGTGCGGATCGACGGCACGATTTACGATTACTCGTCGGACGAAATCCCGGAGCTTGGCCGCTACAAGATGCACACGATAGAGATTGTTGTGGACCGGCTAGTCGTCAAAGCCTCGGGCATCGAGAAGCGGCTGGCCGATTCGTTTGAGACAGCGGCCCGGTGGGGCAAAGGGTCGGTCGTCGTGGATGTGGCGGGCAGCGAGCAGCTTGAGTTCACCGAGAGCTTCGCGGCGACCGATTCGGCGTTCAACTTTGAGGAGATTGAGCCGCGTTTGTTTTCGTTCAACTCCCCCTATGGCGCGTGCCCGGAGTGTCACGGGCTGGGGATTAAAACCGAGTTTGACCCCGATTTGATTGTCCCCGACAAAGAGAAAAGCATTGAAGACGGGGCCATTGCCCCCTATGTGGCTGCGACTTCGGGCAACACCAACGAATGGGCGCTCGGGCTGTTCCGGGGCGTCGCCGAGCGGTTCAAATTCGAGGCGGATGCGCCCATCAAAGACCTGTCCGAAGAGCAGTTCAAGGCTCTGATGCACGGCGTCAAAGGCAGCGTCACGGTGACATTCCGCAACAAGTGGGGCCGCAACCGGCAGTTCACGTCGGACTACGCGGGCATTGTTGGAATGCTGCAAAAGCGGCTGGGCGAGACCGAGTCCGAGGGCGTCAAGGAATGGCTGGGGCAGTTTCAGTCCGAAAAGCCCTGCCCGGTCTGCCACGGCAAGCGACTGAAGCCCGAAGCGCTGTCGGTGCTGCTGGGCGGCATCACCATCAGCGACCTGTGCGCGATGAGCATTGCCAAGTCCCACGACTGGTTTGAGACGCTCAATTTAACCAACCGGCAGCAGATTATTGGCCGTCAGATTGTCCGCGAAATCCGCACTCGCCTGGGCTTTCTGCTCAATGTCGGCCTGGGCTACCTGACGCTGGACCGGGGCGCGAGGACGCTGGCGGGCGGCGAGGCGCAGCGCATCCGTCTGGCCTCGCAGATCGGCTCCGGCCTCACGGGCGTTCTGTATATCTTGGATGAGCCAAGTATCGGCCTGCATCAGCGGGACAACACCAAGCTGATTGACACGCTGTTTCACCTGCGCGGCCTCGGCAACACGATTATTGTCGTCGAGCATGACGAGGAAACGATGGCCGCCGCCGACTGGATTATCGACATCGGGCCGGGCGCGGGCGAGCATGGCGGGCATATCGTGGCGCAGGGGACGCCCGCCGAGATCATGGCGGACCCCAACAGCGTCACCGGGCGGTTCCTGTCGGGCGTGGACAAAATCGAAGTCCCCGCCGAGCGCCGCCCCGGCAGCGGCAAGACTCTGGAGATTGTCGGCGCACGCGGGCACAATTTAAAGAACGTCAGCGTGTCCATCCCGCTTGGCGCGTTCGTAGCCGTCACCGGCGTGTCGGGTTCCGGCAAAAGTACGCTTATTCAAGAGACGCTGTTTCCGCGTCTGCAAAGTGCGATCAACAAAACGCACCATGTCTGGGAGCCGCATGATGCGATCAAGGGCATCGAGAATTTGGACAAAATCGTGGATATTGATCAGTCCCCGATTGGCCGGACGCCCCGCTCTAACCCGGCCACTTACACCGGCGTTTTCGACATGATCCGGGACCTGTTCGCCAAGACCGCCGATGCCCGGATGCGCGGCTACAAGGCGGGGCGGTTCTCGTTCAATGTCAAAGGGGGCCGCTGCGAGGCGTGCAAGGGCGATGGCATTATCAAGATCGAGATGCAGTTCCTGCCCGATGTCTATGTCCCCTGCGAAATCTGCGGCGGCAAGCGGTACAACCGCGAGACTTTGGAAGTCAAGTACAAGGGCAAGTCCATCTCGGACATTTTGGAGATGACCGTCGGCCAGGCCGTCGAGTTCTTCGAGGCCATCCCGGCGATCACCCGCAAGCTGCGGACCATCCACGACGTCGGCTTAGATTATATAAGAATGGGCCAGCCCGCCACGCAGCTTTCCGGCGGCGAAGCCCAGCGCGTGAAGCTTGCCACCGAGCTTGCTAAACGCGCCACCGGCAAAACCCTGTATATCTTAGATGAACCCACCACCGGACTGCACTTTGCCGACATCCAGAAGCTGCTCTTAGTCTTGCAGCGCCTCGCCGACACCGGCAACACGGTTCTGGTCATTGAGCATAATTTAGACGTCATCAAAACCGCCGACTGGCTCATCGACATGGGACCCGAAGGCGGCGACGGCGGCGGCGAAGTCGTGGGCGTCGGCACGCCGGAGCAGCTCGCCAAGATCAAAGCTTCCCATACGGGCAGGTATCTAGGCAAAGTGCTGAGGGGCGAGAGTTTGATCAAGATTATGGCAGGAAAATAACACACACTCACGGAAAGAGGAACATCATGGAAACATTGCTAAAATGGCCCGGCGGCAAAAATCGAGAGTTTGAACAGGTCAAGGCATATATCCCGCCGTTTCACACTTATATTGAGCCGTTTTTCGGCGGCGGCGCGTTCTTTTTCAACTTGAAGCCGAAGCGGGCATTGCTGAACGATGTCAACAGCAAGCTGATTGGCCTGTACCACTCTGTCAAGCAGGAAGACAGGGCTTTTCAGGAGCAGATCGGTCAATACGTCTGCTGGTGGGAAAACTTACAGCCGCGCGTTGATGAGCTACAGCCATCTTTTTTGAAGCTGTATGATGAGGTGCGTGACCATGTTCTTTCTAAACTAACAATGGACGCTCATGTTGCGGACTGTCTGACGGAACACGAAAAAGACTTTATTTACAGTTTCAGTGGCTTCTTTGGCGACACGGCTTGTTTGTGGACCTGCATTGAAGCCTCATTGAAGTCAAAATTAAGCCGTCTTCCAAAATTGGAACGAGACAACAGCGTTCGGTTTTCCGAGGCGCTGATGCACGACCACATTGAAACCGCCGTGCGGGCAGGCTTCTACACGTATCTCCGTGACCATTTCACACCACGAACGGAAGTGGAGGATGTCGTCAACTTTTACTTTCTGCGAGAGTTCTGCTACGGCTCCATGTTCCGTTTCAACAAAGCCGGGAAGTTCAATATCCCCTACGGTGGCATTGGCTACAACAGCAAAGACTTTCGCGGCAAAGCCGCCCGCCTCTTTTCCGCCAAGACCCGCGCCCTGTTCGCCGACACGCAGTTGTTCAATCTGGACTTCCGGCAGTTCTTTGACCTGAACCGTCACCAAATCAACGCCGACGGCTTCTGCTTTCTGGACCCGCCCTATGACACCGAGTTCAGCGCCTACGACAATTTTGCGTTCACGCTCAAAGATCAGCTTGCGCTGGCACAGATTTTCGCCCATCTGCCCTGCAAAGCGATGGCGATTATCAAAGACACAGAATATATCCAGAGCATTTATCAAGATGCCCGCCGCGTCAATCCCAATATCCAGATTGCTCGCTACGACAAAACCTATACCTACAACAATCGCGGGCGCAATGACCGCGACACGCAGCATTTAATTATCTGCAATTATCCCCTCGCGGCGGCAACGCTGATGCCAGAGTACAGTCAGTTAGAACTTGTTTAGGAGAAACGATGTCCAACGACTCACAGGCCGTTCTTGAAATACTGACATCTGAACTAGAAACGATGTTGGCGGCACTGAAGAAAGACACACCGGAGAACTTCCGCCGCAAAGCCAACAACTTTCTGCTTTCCCAGTTTGATCCCGATGTTCTTTTCTACACCGTCTTTACCAGCAGCTTTGAGTCCAAGAGCGGCAACGCTTTAGAGAACTGTGCTAAAGCTATTGCCCGGCTCAGATATGGCCCGGACTCTGTCCCTGCCATTATTCAGGGATTAGGGACTACCGAAGACGATGTAAAATCTCGTGTGGCCTCCAGCGCAGACAAACAAATCATCTTAACCCGCGCCGAAATCAGCAAAGTCACAGCCCATTCACACAGCATTCTGTCGAAGCATCGCAAGAAGGGACGCGGCCAAAGCCGTACCGCAACCACCGGCGTCAGCCAGCAGATATTACAAAACGAAATTCTTTCTCATCCGTACACGGAAAGCACTATGCTGGAAGAAAAACCTGTAGACCTATTTGTGCGGGTCTCTGGAACAGAAAGCCTGTGCATGGAAGTCAAACTGGGCGGTGACTTGGATAGCTCGAACGCCCCCGCCCAGCTTGCCAAGTTTCTGACCACTTGCGCTCTTATTGGAATGTCAGGGCTACAAGGCTACTTTGCCACTATTTACAACAAAGACGGCGAAGGCAAGCCATTCACGGGAACAGTCAGGTCCTATCTTGCGGATGACATGATCCTCGCAGGAAGCCATTTCTGGACAAAGATTTTGCCTGAGACAGTTTCTTTCGATGATTTTATTCGTCTTTATCATCAAGCGTTATCAAATGTTGGTATGAACAAAGCAATTAAAGAAATGGTTGAGGCCCATGTTCCGGTTTCCGAGGCCAAAAAATCTGAAATTATTACTGAGCTAACATAGAATCGGCTTGGGGACCGCGACTTCGACAAAGTGCTGAGGGATAGCAGCTAGTCAACGTGGGCAAGGCGCGACCTGCGTGCGGTGTACAGGTACAATAGCATAGGCCACGCGAGGGCTAAAGCAGGCGCGAGACGAAAACACTTTGGAGAGTAGCTAGATGAGTGAAGTAACTGCACAGCAGACTAAACCTTTTTTCGTGGACAAAGGGCCGCTTCAGCAGCTTGTGCGGGAGCAGAATGAGCGGATGGGGATTGCTCCCGATCTACTTGCATCGCCGGAGCGGGCGCAGGCACTAACGGCGGAGGCCCTGCACCGGAGCGGGCTGAGGCCGGAAGACAACATCGGCTCATGCAGTGTGATTGCCGCCCGTGAGGGGGAGTAGCCTTTCATGGCTGTCATTTTCTGGGACGCAAGCGGTCTGATTAAGCGTTACCTGACCGAAGCAGGAAGTGCAACGGTCAACGCGGTTTTTGTCAGCTCGCAGACGTTTGACCATGCCACGACACCCTCGGGGTACACAGAAACTTACGCCGCTCTGCTCCGCAAGCGCAACGGGGGCGTCCTGAACCGAACAGAGTTTGAAGTCGCCGTTGTCGCTTTGCAGACAGAAGTTGTTCAGAGCGCCGACTTTGGCCTGCTCTCTATCTCAGACCAAACCATCTTTGCCTCTGTTGAGATAATACATCGCCACAATCTCAACTCGACGGACGCGGCAATTTTGACGATGCTGCTGGACTACGCGCGCGAGATGGAGGCTTCATGCCTGCTAATTGCCGCAGACCAACGGCTTCTTCGGGCGGCAGCCGCCGAGGGGCTGGCGACGCTTAACCTGGAGAGTGTGTCTGCCGCCGATGTGCCCGCGCTTCTGGCGGCGGTTTGAGCGTTTCGTTGAAACTTGCCGATACTTCAACCTATGAATCTACGCCTGCTGGCCGCTGGGCCGCTTTTTTTACTGCCGATGCTGCCTGCGCCTGCTGAGGCTCCCACGCCTGCGGTGACGCTGCGCTACCGCTGGGCGGCGGGGCAGACGCTCACCTATCTGGTGCAGCAGGACCCTTACTTTGCCGACCCTGCCCATGCGCTGGCGGCGGCGGAGCCGGACGCGGCGTATGCGGCCCCGACGGTGACACGGCTGACGGAAGAGGTGCAGAGCGTGGCGCGGGACGGCGCGGCGACGCTGAAAATCACGCAGACAGCCGCGCCGGGGTTTGAAGAGGAGGCGCCCCCGGAGCCGCCGACGGTGTGGACGGCGGTGGTGACGGCGCGTGGGGAAGTCTCAGGCATCCGCACGCCGGAGGCGCTGACAGTGGCGTTTCCCCGGCTTCCGGCGGGGCCGGTACGGGTCGGGGCGTCGTGGGCCGGGCCGGACGGAATGCGGCTGACGTTGACGGCCCTGCGGGGCGGCCCGAGCGGACTGGCAATTGTGACGCAGACCTGCCCGGCGGCGACAGGCAAGCGCCGGACGCCGGACCATGACGGGACTCTTCTGCAAACGACGCGGACGGCACAGGCCGGGCGGATTGTCTTTAACCTGTCACACGGGCAGGTGACGCGGCAGGTGCAGACGCTGACCGTCACAGCAACGCTTGTGATGACCGGGCGCGGGCGGCGCGGCGTGGCCGACTTTGGGCGCGTCGTGCCCAATGTGAAGGCAATTCAGACGATGACGATGGAGCGGCAGGAGAACGCGCCCTGACCAAACTGTGTGAAATCTGGGTATACGAATGCGTGTTAAACTTTTTGCATTTGTTCGGCAGCTATGACGTCGCCACCGGAATGCTTGCCCAAGTCATTGTTTTGTCGACGGCCCTGAAGCGCAAGAAAACGCCCGCCGCCATTCAAAGCGCCATTTTGATGGCGGCTCTGGCCTGCCTCGGCGCCTCTGTGGTGTTACGACCTGCCTCCAAGCCGGACCTGCTGCCGGACCTGATTGCTTCGGCAGGCGGTATCCTGCTTCTCACGCCGGGGATTCAGGCAATACGGAAGTATTTGAAGCAGCGGGAAGAGCAGCAGGCCGAATAAGAAGCCACAGGGCCAGCACAACCAGCGCGGGCATGACGACAAGGACAGGGAACCAGACAGCCCCGTACCAGGCGATGGGGACCAGAAAATAAATGTCCGTGGCCGAAAGGCTCTGCGGAAACCCTGTCCAGAGCTTCAGCCACAAATAGTACGTCTCGTCCCACACGGCGAACGTGAACAGATAAATCCCCAGCCGCTCGCGCCAATTCCGCCCCGCCGCCATCGCCGGGCCGAGCAGGAGCAGCAGCGTGGCGATTTCGCGCCCGTACTCTGTCTGCCGTATCCCCAGCCGCGTCATTTCCTGCACAATCGCCGCCCCGTTCCACGTCAGCCCCCGCGCCGCCCAGATGGCAGGATAATCCAGCCCGTCGCCCATGTGCGTCAGGCGGCGGACATAAACGACCACCAGTGCCTCCACATAGCCGAACGCGGCGGCATAGAGCGTCCACCAAAATAACTGTCTGCTCAGAGATGACCTCATTGTGTCGCTTTCTTTTTGTATTCCTTGCATCTATCAGACAGTGGGAAGCCAACTACCGTCAAGCCTATTCCAAGCCAGCCGCGCCGGTGATCAGTCATTGCTGAAATCCCCTACAGGCTGTCTCGCGGCCATCCTCCCGGCGACCAAACAGGCAACAGGAAAGCGATCCCCACAGCAGGCCGAAAACCAGCTCCATCAGCGATGTCCCCCCAGCGAACCCTGCCAGTTCACTGCTGATACTGGAATGTTCCCAGGGGGCAAGAACCAGTGAGCGTTCGTAATACTCCGGCATCTGGGTCAGCACTGTGATCAGCAGCCAAGTTCCGCACCACCACGCAAGATACGAACCGTAGCGTGGGCGTATCTCATCAGCGAATGGGCGCATCGGCAGGCTTCTCCAATCGGGCGGCGGCAAGGGTCGCCTGCTGTGAGTGTACCGCATGAGCGGCCTGAGCGCGGCCCCAGTTCCAGGAGCGCCAGTCGCCGTCACTGAATTGCCGGGTGGGCGGCAGCGCTTCGGCAACAATCCCCTGTGCGTCGGGCGACAGGCGCGGGAAGGCTCGAAGCAGCGCGGGAACGGCATCGGCGCTCAGGGACGACGTATAGGCGGCGTCAAAAGGATGCCCTTTAGCCGCCCAGTGCAGGTTGGTCCGAACAATGGTCGCGTCGGGATTGACGATGTGCAGGCCCAGCACGATGGCAAAGGCCGCCAGAGCCGCACCGGAGGCGAACCCCGCCCGCTTGCCGCGCAGGACGGTCAGGGTGAACCAAACAAAGACAATCCCCAGCCAGCCCATGAAGGCCGTCGTATACAGCCGCAGCTCGGTCAGGCCGCACTGGTCCACATACAGCCACATCCGCGACAGGGCTGAGGCCAGAATGACCAGCAGCAGGACTACCTGCACCCCGGCCTGCACCGTGTAGCCGCGCCGCGCCCGGTCATCGCCCGGCGTCTGAACCGTGTGCAGGGCCAGCAAAATCGGCAGCACCAGCGCGGCGACCCAGACCAGCTCAAAGAAGCCCGAGCGGGCATAGTCTTTGTAATTGAGGCCCGGCGTCGTTTGCACCCAGTGTTTGCCGCCAAACAGTGCCCCAATTTGCACCAGCACAAACGACAGGAACAGGGCGTTCAAAAGGCCCAGCAGCGTGGCCGTCTCAACACGGCCCAGTGTCAGGCGCAGTGTTGGCGTAGTGGCTTCCCCCGAGGACACCGGGGCCAGCAAAGCCGCACGGCCAAAGCCTGCCGCGAGGCTGGCGATGACCCCGATCCACAGCAAATGCCCGGCGAGGGCGCTCAGGTCAATGTGCAGCACCTGCGCCACCAGCCGCTGAAAGATGGCATCAGCCTTAGTAAGCAAGGCCCCGAACAGCAGAAGCAGCGGCAGGGCCAGCAGCGCCCCGCGCCCCGCCGCCAGCAGTGGCGCCGTCCATCCGGTGCGCGGCACGGTGTCCCAGGCCACTTCCCGGCGCAGCAGCGGGAAGACGCCGAACCAGACGCGGCCCAGAGCGCGGAAGAAGTCGGCCAGATAGTCTAAAGCCCCCGCCGTCAGTACCCGGCCCGAATTGGTGTGCGCCGCGCCCACCAGGAGGCACACGGCCAGCCCCAGCCCGTCCAGCGCCTGCAACGTCGCCGAGTCACGCCATGCCAGGCAGCCCGCGAACAGCAGAGCGGGCAGAGCCAGCCACTTCCCCTCGCCGCCGAGTTCCAGCCCCAGCCGCCGGGTAGCCAGCCACAGCCCCGCAAGCGCGGCCCCCACCCAGAACGGCACGTTCAGCCCCCACGGCGTCGCCCGCAGCAAAGCATCCCCCAGCACTCCCAGCGCCAGTGCCACGCCCAGCACAGTCAGCCCCGCCTGCGTCCCGGCGCTCATGTGCTTTGTTTCGCCTGTTCCGGCAAAGTTCACGGTTTCCACAGCCATTGTTGTTCCTCCTGTTTTTGTTATACCACAAAGAACTTTGTATTGCAAAGTATTTAGCAATTTCTCGCTGACTAATTGGCATTCGCCGCCGATTGTGATACAATAGAGCCAGAACGCCGCTGTGAGACAGCGGTGCGAGAGGATGAGACAGACAGACTATGGCAGCGGAAACAATGGAGCAGATCGTGTCGCTTTGCCGGCGGCGCGGGTTTTTATTCCCCGGCAGCGAGATTTACGGCGGCCTGCAAGGGACCTTTGACTACGGCCCGCTGGGCGTGGAACTCAAAAATAACTTGAAAAAGCTCTGGTGGCAGCATCATGTCTACGAGCGCGACGATATTGAAGGCGTGGACACCGCCATTCTGATGAACAAGTCCGTATGGCGCTACTCCGGGCACGAAGAGACGTTTGTGGACCCACTGGTGGACTGCCGTACCTGCAAAGGCCGCTTCCGGGCGGACAAGCTCGGCGAAGTCCCCTGCCCCAAGCACGCGGACAAGCACCCCGGTGGGACGGTGGAATGCGACCTGACCGAGCCGCGTGCGTTCAACATGATGTTCAAAACCGCCGTCGGCCCGCTCGCCGACCCAGATTCGTTTGCGTATTTGCGCCCCGAAACGGCGCAGGGAATGTTTGTCAACTTCAAGAACGTGCTGACATCCACGAACCGCAAGCTGCCGTTTGGCATCGCGCAGATCGGCAAATCGTTTCGCAACGAGATCACCCCGCGCAACTTCATCTTCCGCGTCCGTGAGTTCGAGCAGATGGAGATCGAGTATTTTGTGATGCCGGGGCAGGACGAGGATGTCCATGAAGCCTGGATACAGGACCACACCGACTGGTGGGTGAACTCGGTTGGCCTGAAGCGCGAGAACCTGCGGTTCTATGAAGTCCCCAAAGAGGAGCTGGCGCACTATTCCAAGCGCACCGTCGATTTGATGTACCACTACCCGATTGGCTGGGAAGAGCTGGAAGGGATCGCCAACCGTACGGACTTTGACCTCGGCTCGCACTCCAAAGAGCAGGCCAAGCTCGGGCTGACGGCGACGGTGAAGCCGAACGAGCATTCCACCGAGCGGCTGACCTATTTCGATCAGCCATCCAACACGCATCTGGTTCCCTATGTGATTGAGCCGTCGGCGGGCGTTGACCGGGGCGTTTTAGCCGCCTTGTGCGAGGCTTACGACGAAGAAACCCTGGAAAACGGCGAGACGCGGATTGTGCTGCACCTGAAGCCCGCGCTGGCCCCGATCAAAGTCGCCGTGCTGCCGCTGAAAAAGAACACGCCGGAGATTGTCGCCAAAGCCAAAGCCATCAAGCAGATGCTTCAGAAGACGGGCGAAATGCGGGCCGTTTACGATGACACCGCCGGCATCGGCAAGCTGTACCGCCGTCAGGATGAAGTCGGGACCCCGCTGTGCGTCACCGTGGACTTCGACACGCTGGGCCGCGAGGACGACACGAGCCTGAAAGACACCGTCACCGTCCGCGACCGGGACACCATGCAGCAGGAGCGCATCGCGATTGCCGACCTGCTGGCCTATGTCCGGGCGCGTATTCAGTAGGACTGTTGTATGTCTGTTATAGAACAAAACGCGGACACCGAGATGATCCCCGCGCCCTCCCCTGCCCCGCCGCCGCCGAGGCGTTCCCCGGAGCAGCGGGACCGGGTGCGGGAGCGGCGCATCGTCCGCGTGGAGCGGCGGTGGTGGGGGCGCGTCGTCATTTCCCTGCTGATTGTCTGGCACGCCTTCGCGCTGTTTATCTGGCTGATGCCCCCCAACACACCTCTCGTGCAGGCGTGCGTCGGTACGGTACGCCCGTATCTGATGACAACGAGCTTAATGCAGTCATGGCAGATGTTTTCGCCGAACCCGGACGCTACGGATGTCTATTTGGCCGCACAAATTACCTATGCCGATGGCAGCGTCCGCCCCTACACGTTCCCGCGCATGGCGACGATGAACTACGCCGACCGCTACCGGGAAGAGCGCTGGCGCAAGTTCACCGAAGTTGGCACACACTCGGTTCAGCCGGGCCTCTGGGCCGCCTTTGCCCGCTATGCCGCACGGGTCAACGACAACACGCCGAGCAACCCGCCCGTCAGCGTGGAACTTATCCGGCACTCGCGGCAGGTCCCGCCGCCGGGAACGCCCCTGCCGCCCTATCTGGTTTCGCCCATTCATACGAGCGACGGGCCGTTTATTCTGCCCATAAGAGCCGAGGATTTGAACGCAAGACAGGATTTGAACGCAAGACAGGATTTGAACGCCAAGTGAGACAACTGCGCCGCGATTGGTATGACTTTTGGTTTCGCCCCGTTTCGCCCGGCCCGCTCGGCTTGTTCCGGCTGGTGTTCGGGTTCTGGGTGCTGGTCTACGGCCTGCTGCTGTGGCCGGACCGCTACGTCTGGTTTTCGGAGCGGGGGGCTTTTCGGGCTGCCGATGCCATCGCCTACGACGGCGGGGCAAACCCGTGGCTGACCAATTTATTTCTGCACCCCGGCGCCGACCTGTTTCTGACCCCGCTGTTTGTGCTGTTCCTGCTGGCCGCGCTGGGGCTGTGCCTCGGCTGGTGGACCCGCCTCTGCTCCATTCTGGTCTACGCGGGCCTGTTTGTGCTTCATGCCCGCTGCACGCCGATCTGCAACAGCGGCGACACGGTGATGATCGTGCTGTCTGCCTATCTTGCCCTCAGTCCGGCGGGCGCGGCCTGCTCGCTGGACCGTCTGCGGCGCATTTTTCAAGGCCGCGAGGATGAGATCGCCCCGCGCATCGTCCCGTGGGCACAGCGGCTGATGCAGCTTCAAATCGCCGTGCTCTATCTGTGCGCGTCCCTGAGCAAAGCTGGGGGAGCGCAGTGGATGGATGGCACGGCGGCTTACTACCCCCTGCATCTGGCCGAATCGGTGCGCTTCCCGACACCGTTCACCGACAACATTTACCTCATCAATCTGCTGACCTGGGCCACCGTGGGCATTGAGATGTCGCTGGCAACCTTTGTCTGGGTCCCCCGCCTGCGGCTGTATGTTCTGGCGCTCGGCACGATGCTTCATCTGGGCATTGAATACACGCTGAATATCCCGCTGTTTTCGGCGCTGATGATCACGTCGTACCTGAACTTTCTGACCGAAGCCGACTTGAAGAACTTTTTGGCCTGGGCCAAGCGCCCGCTGGGCCTGAAACCCCTCCGATTGGTCTACGACGGCGAGTGTGATTTCTGCAAGTCTTCACTTTTGGTCGTCTACTTCCTGGACATCTTCAAGCAAATTACGCTAATTGACGCTCACAACCCCGCCGCGCTGGCTGCCACGGGTGTTGTCCCCGAAGACGCCGCCGAGGCCGCCTACGCCGTTCGCCCCGACGGGCGGCAGTTCGCGGGCTTTGACGCCTTCCGGCAGGTCTCCTGGGTGCTTCCCGTCACCGCCTACCTGTCCCCCCTGCTCTACATTCCCCCCGTCCCCCAACTAGGCCGCCTTGCCTACACCTGGATTAAAGACAACCGCGCCCGCCTCCCCGTCGCCCCCCGCTACCGGGGTCTCCCCCCGCCGGGCAATCCGCTGGGCGCACAGGCCGACTCGGAGCGCGAGACGCTGGAAGTCTAGCGAAAGGAAACCAAACTATGCCCACTACCAAGTCTAAACGTAAGATGTCGCGTGGCCTGTGCCTGCTCTGCGGCACGGAATACAGCAAAAATACGATCAGCCGCCATCTGGACAAATGCTTGGCGGACACCGCCGCCCGCGAAAAGCACGACCCGGACACGCTTCAGCCGACACAGGTTTTTCGCGTTCTCGTGGAAGCCTTTGATCTCCCCGACTACTGGCTGCATTTAGAGATGCGTGCCGACGCGACGCTTGCCGACCTGGACGACTACCTGCGCGGCGTCTGGCTGGAATGCTGCGGCCACCTGAGCGCTTTCACCATCGACAGAACCCGCTACCGCTGGGAGCCGCCGGGCGGCTTTGACCACGACGACAACGACTTTTTCGACAACATGGACAGCGCCTTCGGCATCCCGCCCGAGAGGCGCATGAATGCGACCCTCGCCGCCGTCCTGCCCCCCGGCACAGCAGCGACCTATGAATACGACTTCGGCAGCACCACCGAACTCAAGCTGCGCGTCCTGTCCGCCCGCGAAGAGCCGACCCGTGGCCGCAACCTGCGCCTCCTGTCCCGAAACGAGCCGCCGCTCATCGCCTGCGAAGACTGCGGCCACGAAGCCGACTGGATCGGCCCCTGCGACGACACCTACGAAGTCAAAGTCTTTTGCGACGCCTGCCGCGAGAAAAAGGGCGTAGACGACGACAACCTGCTCCCCGTCGTCAACTCCCCCCGCACCGGCGTCTGCGGCTACAGCGGCCCGCTGTAAAATTCGCTCAAAAGAAAGCCCCGCCGCCATCATGGCAGCGGGGCGGTCTTCTGTCAGGGGTTCAGCCCTTCTTTGTTCATCGCGGCCCGTATCTGGTCACGAAACGGTCCTGCGTAGACCGCGTCCCGATTGGCGTTCCGCAGAGCCGCTTTGGCCTCTTCCGGCTTTCCGAGTTGTGTCTGTATCTGATAGATGGCGAACCACTCAATCTCCGCCCAGCGATGTTCCCCCACCTGGTTTTCTTCTTCCTTGTCAATGGAGATTGCCTGCTGATACCAGGCTAGTGCCTGGGGCAAGTCGCGCCCCTCGCCCCGGTAGTAATCGGCCCGTGTCAGAGCTTCTTCATGGGTCACAACCCACCGATCGAACAGCGGCCTCGCCATGTAAGGCATATACTCCGGTACGACAGCGCAAGCTGGCTCCTCAATCGACAAGTGGAAGGTTGTCTTTCCATACTGCATATTCTGGTGCAGCGTTACCGTGAAATGGTGCGGCTTGCCGTTCTCAGTAGGTCGAATGGGAACCCACCAGCAACCCTCTAGGGCTTCGTTGTTGAAGGTGTAGCCATGAATGACCATGTCGGCAGGGTTTTCCTTACCTCTCTCAAGGCAAGTAGCGATGAACTCCATATGCCCGCTGCTGAGTAGTCCGTCCTGTCCGATTGATGGGGCAACATATTTTGTGCCGTACTCATCAGTCAGCTCGGCGGCACGCAGATCGTCTTGTCCGACACTGCGTCCGCCGGTGAAGAGCAGGAATACGTCCCCGTTCTGGTTGGTCTGAAAGTCCCGCACAACGACCCGGCGCGGACTGTGAACAAGCGTCTCATGCGGTTCGATTAATCCGCCGTAGGGCTGCGCGGTGAGAGGCCGCTTGACGTAGCTAATCGCCATGCTGGAGTTGCCACGCAGTTGGGTGGCAATGCCTCGGGCAAGCCGCTGACGCCACACTTCGCGCCCGGCTTCCACATCAACGAGCCGTGCCGCCCTCGGGAAGCTCGGGGCGAACACAGATTGGGCAATAGGCAGGTTATACTGGGACGTGCCCACGAACTTGACTACCCAGTGGCCCCCAGCGTACTCCTCCACCTCTCCCCGAAGCGGCAGACCTGTTGCATCGTCTACGGCGATTTTGGAGCGGGCGTCCGGGTACTTGTTGTCTGAGACTTGTACCCAATGAGCAGCACGGCCATTGATGGTCGCGGCATCCAGCACGCGGACATCCATCAGCACCCCCATTGCCACTGCGTCCCGCGTCCCGGCGGCCAGTGAGAAGCCTGTAATTCCCTGATAGCCAATGGGCAAGGATGCCCGCTCCATTGTCACCTTGTTCTCGTCAGCCGAATAGACCCATCGCTTGCCGCCCGCACAGATTTGTACCGAATGGCCCTCGGCATTTTCTACGCGCCAGCTTCCGGCTTGATACCACTGCTCCCGCGACTTGACGTGCTTACCATCCGGCATAATTTGCCAGGTGACCGAGTGAACGCTTTTAACGTCCTTCAATGAGTCCGCCATTCGTGCCAGGGCAATGACGGCGTTGAGCCGGGGCATGAGCAAAAGCATGAGTATCAGCACTGCCGTTGCTCCTGCGCCGAGCAGGCGCAGACGGGTCCGGCGGCGATGGGCGAGGCGTGGGGCGCGGGCGGCGTCGGACACGGCGGCGAGGGCGGCGACCCGTGCGGTCAGACTCTCGGGCAGGGGCGGCGCGGGGCAGGCGTCGTGCAGGGCATCGCGCAGAGGTGTATTGGGTTGAGGTGTGTTTGGTTCAGGGGTCATCGGGCAGCCTCGCTTTCATCGGCGTCACCTAAAAAGTAGTCGTAGCCTGCTTTATAAACTGCCGCCCGTGCCCGTTGCAGCAGGCTGTTGACGGCGGCGGGTGACCGGCCCAGCACGGCGGCAATCTGGGTATGCGGCAGGTCTTCCAGGTAGTGCAGCAGCAGGGCCTCCCGCTGGTCGGGCGGCAGGGCGGCGAGCAGGGCTTGAAGCCGACGGCCCCGCTCGGCCCGTGTCAGCGCGGCTTCGGGAAGGGCGGACGGCGGCGCGGGCAGGTCTTCGGGCAGGGCCGCCGCGCCGCCGTGCCGGGCCGTGCGGCGGTAGAAATCGGCGATTTTGCGGCGGGCGATGCCCAGCAGCCACGGGTACGCGCCGTGCGTCCCCAATGAGCGCGGCAGGGCGGCAAAGGCCGCCGCAAACACTTCGGCAGTGATGTCCTCGGCCTCGGTCGGGTCCGGGACGCGCCGGGCGACATAGGCAAATACGTCGGCCAGATAACGCCGGTGCAGGCTGTCGGCAGTTGTTTCCGCGTCCGCTGCCGGGGCGCGGGGATGCCGCGCGATCAGCCATTTCAATACGTGTCCTCCCTCGGTCATTGGCGCGGTCTCCTTGTGGCGTCACTGTTCATAAGGAAGTTCGTGGGACAAGCCAAAATCTATCGCCTTGCTGACAAAATGGAACCAATGCCTCCCGGGTTCGGGTAAGAGGGGCAGGAGAACCCCTATGGCCCCTCGCACACGCACGCTCAGAACCGGGGCGCTGGCCCTCGCCGCCGCGTCCGGTCTTGCCCTGTTCGCCGCGCAGACGGCCTTCGCGGCCCCCGCGCCCAAAGTCGGCGACACGCTGCCGTCGTTCACGCTGAATACGCCTGCCGGGACGCCGGTGGCCCTGTCGTCGCTGCTCAAAAAAGGCCCTGTTGTGCTGGTCGTCCTGCGCGGCTACCCTGGCTACCAGTGCCCGTTCTGCACCCGGCAGGTGGGCGAGATAACCTCAAATTCCGCCGAGTTCGCCAAGCACCATGCCCAAATCCTGCTCGTCTACCCCGGCCCCTCGGACAACTTGCGGCAGCGGGCCACTGAGTTTGTGCCGGGAAAAAATATGCCCGCCAACTACACGCTCGTCATCGACCCCGGCTATACGTTCCTGAACAAATACAGCCTGCGCTGGGACGCCCCCGGTGAGACCTCTCACCCGTCTACGTTTGTCCTGGACAAATCGGGCAAAGTCCTGTTCGCCAAAGTCAGCCACGAGCACGGCGACCGCGCCTCCTCCGAAGAAATCCTGAAAGCCCTGCCGTAAGCAAAGGTCAAAGCGCCCCGCCGTCATCATGGCAGCGGGGCGCTTTTTATTTCAGCCTGAGAAGCCGGGCCACTCTGGCTCCCTCTCCTTGCTGAAGGATTAGTCCGAAGGAGAGGGGGCCGGAAGTTAGGAAAGAACCGGAGGGCAGGGGCAAGCCCTGCCCCTACTCTGCGTCCTGAGTATCTTCGTCCGAAGCACGGTCTTCCAGGGGGGTCGTTCGCCGCCCCGGTCGTCCCTCCGCTGCTCCTGTCGCCGCTTTGGGCAGGGGCATTTCTTCGATCTCGCCCACGGCGCGGAGCAGTATCTCGCGGGCGCGGGATTTGGCGTCCGACGGTTTCCAGGCGGCGTCGGGGGTGGCGGCGAGGGCGTCCAAGATGAGCTGACGGGCCTCGTCGATGCCGGTGGTTTTGCCTTTGCCGAAGCGGCGGCGGAAGGCGGCGTAGTCTTCGGCAGGGCGGATCAGCTCGGGTTCCCAGCGGCGGTACAGGGTCAGGGCCAGCACCGTGCGGCGCAGGGCTTCGTCCCACGTCCGCGTCTTCTGCGTGGTGTAAATCAGGTGCATCCGCTCGGCGGTTCCGAAGGCGGCGCGGGCCAGAGGCCCCCAGGCGGCAATGTCGTCGAGGCGCAAAACCACCTCAGACAGCGGGGTCGGGGTCCATTCGGCGCGGTCCTGCTTGGGGCGGGCGGCCAGATACAGCACCGGCTCACGGGTCTCAATGTTGATGCCCGCTTCGGGCAGCTTCATGGACTCCAAGAACTGCCGCTGCCGCCCGTCCAGCCAGTCCCGCAGGCCCAGCAGCCCCAGCGCCCGCTGCCGGTAGCTTTCGGCAAGCCGGGTTCCTACCGCGCTGATCTCCGGCAGGCCGCGTGTGTCCAAAGCCGCCGTCGCCTCGCCCAGCGTCGGGCCGAAGGACTCCAATCCCGCCCGCAGGTAGAACAAAACCCGTCCCGCCGCCCGCTGCATATCCGCCTGCGCGAACGACGCCGTGGCGACAATTTCATCGCGCAGCAGGGTTTTAAGCTGGTCTTCTAAGAGTGCCTTGCGGGCCGGGGACAGGCCGGACGTGGCGAGGGCAAAGACAGGGTCGCCGCCTTCGGGGATCAGATCGGCCAACGGCGACACAGGCGCGTCGGCATTGCGTGTGCCTGCCCCCGCCGCTGAGGCCGCGCTTCCCGCAAGCTCCGGCAGGCCGAACGGCAGGGTCGTGATGTCTTCCAGCTCGCTCTCATGGTCGTCCATCCGCGCCGCCCGGTCACGGGCGAGGTTGACGACTTCCAGGTAAAGCTCGGGCACGTAGTCGAGAAGCGACTTAAGCACGGCTTTCGTGGCTTTGTTGCGAATGGATGCCCGGCCCAGCAGCTCCGTGGTGTCGGCCATTAGCAGCTCGTCAATGTTCTTGTGCCATTCGTTCGTGGTGAGAAGCTGCCGCCAGCGCTCGGCCCGCTCAAAGTTCAGGAGGCGCGGCAGGGCCTGCCGGACACCGGGGTCGGTAACCAGCATATCGGCGAGGTCCGAGGCGGTCATCAGCGACGGCAGGATGGACCCGGCCAGCGTCCCGGACCCGACGGCCCGTTCCAGCCAGCCGCGCCCCTGTGCGGGCGTGCCCAGATTAATCACCTGCCGGTACTTTTCGGCGGGCAGGTTGCCAATCAGCCCCGTGTTCTGCTCCGGGTCGCCTTCAATCAGCGCAGCCACCACAGGGGCGGGCAGGGCGGCCAGCGTTTGATGCCGTGCTTCGGGGGTCAGCTCGCGCAGCAGGCGGCCTTTTTCAGCCAGCGTCGGGGCCGCATCTACGCGGGCCACGGCGGCAATTTCGTTTATCGCATTGTCTATCGGTTCCACGGGAACTAGCTCGGTCAAATTTTCGGGTGTCATTTCGGGTTCGCTGCTCATAAAACCTCCACGATTCAAGGCAAATCAAAACAAAAAAGTTGCCTGAAAAGCGCATTAGTATACCCGATTTTAAGCCAAAACCGCCTATACTAACAGGGAACAGGAGACGCACCACCTATGCAGCACGAAGACATCCCGGCGGGGGCCGACGCGCCCGAAGTCGTCAACACCATTGTGGAAGTGCCGAAAGGCTCCTCCAACAAATATAAGTACGCCCCGGACAGCAATGTGTTCCGCTACGACCACACACTCTTTTCGCCGCTGCACTACCCGTTTGACTACGGCTGGATTTGCGGCACGAAGGGGGCGGGTCAGCGCAAGCCGCTGTCGGTCTTAGTCATGTCGTCGAACCCCACGTTCTGCGGCTGCCTCGTCGTCGCCCGCCCCGTGGGCGCTCTGCTGATGAACGACCACCGGGGCGAGGACCACAAGATTTTGTCGGTTGCCGTCGCTGATCCGCGCTTTGATGCCATTCAGTCCTTAGATGACCTGTCCCAGCACACGCTTCTGGAAATCCAGCACTTTTTTGAGATTTATCAAGTGCTAGAGCAGCACGAAGTAGAAATTTTTGGGTGGGAGAACGTGACAGAAACGCAGGCGCGTATCCGGGCGGCGATTGGGGCGTGAGGCCCCCCCGCCTCAATTCTGGGGAGCCAGAGTAGGACAGCATGACAAGAGAAGAGAGGAGGGCGCGGCAAGCAGCGCCCCTACTCCTGACTTCTGGCTCCCCCATTATTGGGGGCGGGGGGGTCCTATACCCACTGCCCGCCGACGGCGAGCAGGTACACGGCGGCGTACAGGACCAGCGTGCCGCGCAGGGAGACGGCGATGAGACGGGGGCGGCGGGCGCGGTAAAAGGCCGCGAAGGCGAGCAGGGGCAGGAACGAGGCGAACTTGGCGGCGACAAACGCGGCGTCGCCATGCACGAGGCAGAAGGCCATCCACGGGTTTGCTTCCGAAGCCGCTCCGGTGTGCACCCAGTACAGCGTCGAACACATATCCGCCGTGCAGATTAAAAACAGCAGCAGGCTGTCCCACGCCAAAAGCGCCTGCCCCCACCCCGTCATCACCGCCGCCGTCATGCTTTTTGCGCCCGTCATTGCTCCGCTCGCTTTCTCTGTGGAAGATGAATAAAGACTTAGTTACTCTTTATCCATAAATCGCGCCAATTCGGCGAAAGCGAGGGAAAAGCAGGCAAAAACAGGTAATTTTGCGGATGAAGATGGGAAAACTCTTAGCCGTTTCCTTTCGGCTCCACCAATTTCACCAGGCCAATAGACCCGAAGAAGAGCAGGGTCAGCGGCACGGCCAGCGCCAGCATCGTGCCGGGGTCGTTCGAGGGAGCCACCACCATCGCCACCGTGAACAGGCCAACGGCGGTTTGCCGCCAGTATTGGATCATCAGCGCGGAGTTGATGATACCGACTTTGCCGAGAAACATCAGCACCACAGGAAGCTCAAAGAGCAGGCCAAAGACCAGCATCATCTTGACCGTGAAGATGATATAAGTCAGCGGGTTTTGCAGCAGAACCGGGTCGGGATAGTCGCTCAGATAGCTCAAAAACCATCGAACGGCCATCGGCAGGATCAAATACGCGCAGGTGACGCCCAGCGCGAACAGCAGCACCGACATTGGAGCAACGAAATGGACGCCCCGCTTTTCGTTAGGCGTCAGCGCAGGCGAGATAAAGCCCCACAGCTCCAGCAAGACCAGCGGCAGGGCCAGAACAAGGCCGCCTACAGTCGCAATCTGAAGCTTCAGAAAGAACGGCTCGGTGAAAGAGTTGAAGCGCAGGCCACTGCCAGGCGGCAGCTTTGCCAGCGCAGGCTTGAGTGGCCCTTCCAGCAGGCTGTAGATGGGATGGAACAGAACATACATGACTACCATGCCGAGGCCGACATAGAGGCAGGCCCGGATCAGCCGCGTCCGCAGCTCGGCCAGATGCTCGGTCAGCTCGGCTTTCTTTTCCTCGGCCAGCAGACCCGGTTCGCGCTCCGGGTCCGGGCCGCTCAGTTGAAGTTTCGTTGCCATAAACAGTGGACTTGCCTAAATTAAAACGACGACCGTTTCTTTGTATGTCAGTTTCGTTGGAGCCGCCAGCGCCCCCCCAAGGCCGCCGGAATAACCGCTGGGGCTGCCAGGATAAGTGCTGGAGCCGCCCGGTGCAGTCCCCGGAAAGGGCGGAGGGCCACCGGGGAACGGAGACTGAGGGCTGGGGTATGGCGACTGAGTATCGCCGGGGAATGGAGAGCGCCCGCCGGTAGAGTCAGTGCCGGGGTACCCCGGAGAGCCGCCGGGGAACGGGGAGCGCCCGCCTGTATAGCCGCTACCGGAATTCCCCGGAGAGCCGCCGCCCGGATAGCCAAGCGTAGTGGGAGCCACCAGCAGGCCGGGGGCGGTCGAGGTCAGGGTCATGGTCGTCTCGGTGCGGACCACCCGCCCAGCGTTGTAGGCAAAATAAATCAACCGCTCAAACTTGACATCGGTAGCCGCCGTCGGCGGCAGGGCCAAGCCCGGCCCGGCGGGGAAGCTCACTGGCCCGGTGTAGGTTTCCCGGATTTTCGCCGTCGGGTAGCGGTCCTGCCACTCGAAATCTTCCAGCGTACTGGTCGCCGTCACCGTCGCCGGGGCGGCTCCGGTCCAGTCCAGGGCCAGCTTTACCGGCGTCTGCCAGTGTGCGCCGACCGAGATGCGGCGAGGCGGCAGCACAGGAACCGAGAAGCCCAGCGAGCCGGCCCCGTTCTGGCTTTCCAGATCGGACAGGGTTCGCCCCCGCGCATCCACTTCCCGGTAGCGAGCACGCTGCGCGGTCAGCACCGAGGAAAAGCCCCGGTTGGTCACGGTCGCCACAAACGGTTTGCCGCCCGGTCCTTTGCCCGTCGTCACCATCTCGTCCCGGACCAGATAATTTCCGCCTGTCGTGTTTTCCACCGTGCGCCGGAAGCGCAGCACGGCCTCCTGCACGGCCTGCGACTGCGTCGGCGCATCAGGCGGGGCGGCATCCAGGGTGGTGCGCCGCTGATACAGCAGGCTCAGGCCGGTCTTCCAGGGGTAGACCAGCTTGATGCCCTGCGCCGACGACAGGTTGATTTTGTTCATCACCTGCACCGAAACACTGTCTCGGCCCACCAGCTTGCCCGAGGCGTCATAGACAGCCAGGGTGATGGCATGAGTGCCGTCTTTGTAGAACTGCGGGGTGTTCGGGTCTTCCGCCGTCATGTACGAGGCTTTGGTGTCCCAGACAAATACCGGCTCCGAGGCGGATGTCGGGAGCGCCTGCGCCTTGATAAAGCGGTCGTCAATGCTGATGGAAACATACCCGCCTTTGGGGAAGTCCCGCAGCTTGACGGGCACGCTCTCACGCACGGTGGCTTTGTTGAACGGCGTCTTGATGGTGATCGCTCCGGCAGGGGCGACCGGCGCGGCGTCCAGCGGCGCGGCGTCCTGTGCCAGCGCCGGGTGCGGCGTAAAGACGCCGGTCCCGAGGGACCCGGACAGCAGAGACAGGGCAAGCAGCGTAGGCGAAAAATGACGCATGATGGGCCTCAATGGTTGGTTAAAGAGTATCGTCGGAAAGCAGGTCATCGGAAGAAAGATCGCGGCCCGATTGCAGCGCGGACTCGATTTCCGCACGGGCGGCGTCGGCCTCGCTGGCAGGGACCAGGAGGCCGCCCCAGCGGGCGCTGCCGGTTTCCAGAATGCTGCCCAGAATGGGCGCGGGAGCGCCGTCCAGGGTGACGGGAATGCCTGCCGCTTCCAGCACGCCGCGCACGATACTGGCCTCGGTCTCGCTGGAAGCCTCAAACACGGACACCAGCGGCGGGGCGTGCCCCTCGGGGTCAATCGCCACGTCGTCGGGAACGCCCGCCAGCGGGTCGCTCGGGATTTCCCAGGCATCCAGCTCCCGCTCGGCCACGGGCAGGGAGGCCGGGTCAGTGCGGGCGACGTAGTCGTCTACGTCGGCGATGACGCGGTCGGCTTCTTCTTCTTCGCGCCGGTTCTGGCCGGCGAGGCCGGCATGGGCGGCTTCGAGCCGGGCGGCGGCTTCGAGCGGCGTTTCCAGCTCCGGGTTCGTTTTGACAAATTCGCTGCTATTCTCGGGCATAAAGGGTCCTTCTGTGTGGCAAATTGGTCAGCGGGCACGCATCAGCTTGGCCTGCCCCCCGGCGACGAGGGCATTGTCGGACAGGCGGCGCACCTCACCTTCGCAAATAATCAGGCGGGGCCGGACGGTGACGATTCGCGCCGTCACGCGCAGAGCCTCCCCGATGCGGGCCGGGCGGGTCATGCGGGTCGTCAGCTCGGCGGTCACCCAGAGCAGCCCGTGCCGGTCCAGTGCGGCCCGCAAAAGCGTTTCATCCAGCACCGTCGCCAGCAGGCCCCCATGCGCCCGGTCGCCCCAGCCCTGATGCGTTGGCAGCGGCGTCCAGTCGGTACAGTAGCTGTCCCCGTCCCAGGCAAACGTCAGATGCAGGCCCGCCGGGTTGTTCGGCCCGCAGACGAAGCACAGGCCGTTGTCATTCAGCATCGCCTCGCTCACGCCTGCTCCTGCGCTCTCAAAAAATCACACTCCGCCTGTACTGGGCAGCGCCCGCAGGCCGGGTTCTGCGAATGGCACGTCCGCCGCCCATGCTCAATAAAATGGACATGGTAGGAATACACCTGATCGTCGTCTAAAAGTGCCTGCAACTCTTCGTGCGCGGCATCTGCCCCGACACGCGGCCCAATCAGCCCCAGACGCTTCGAGACGCGGTGAACGTGCGTGTCTACAGCCAGCACCGGGCGGCCCAAATTAAACATCAGCACGCAGGCGGCGGTTTTGGGGCCAATGCCGTGAAAGCTCCGCAGGTACTCGCGCACCCGCCCGTCTTCCCAGCCCCGGATGTGGTCCAAATCGGTGCGCCCGCCGCTGTGTTCGCTCTCAAAAATATCCTGCAAGATGGCCTGAATGCGCGGCGCTTTCATGTTCGCCATGCCGCCCGACCGAATAGCGTCAGCCACCCGCGAGACGTTCGCCGTCCGCACATCGTCCCAGCCGCCCGGAAACGCTGCTTTGAGAGACGCATACGCCCGCCCGGAGTTCAGGTCGCTCGTGTTCTGCGACAGCACCGTGCCAACCAGCGCCCCAATGAGGTCCGACGTATAGTTTTCGGCCTTCCAGACACGCGGCCCATACGCCGTGTCCATCAGCCGCTCGACGCGCCCGATTTTGGCCCGCAGGCGTTCGCGCTCTTCTTCCGGCATTCTTTCTTCTGGTACACTTGCAGCACTCACGCGCAATTATAGCATACTGCCCGCAGGTTGGCAAGCGGCAGCAGGAATTACGGGCATAGCTGTGGAAGTAAGCAGGCAGTCACCGTTGCAGCTCAAAGAATGGAAGGGGACGGCACGATGGGTTTTATTAAAAACATTGCAGGAATACTGATGGCGGGAATGGGTTTTCTGTTCCTGCAAATGGCTTGGAAACACATTCGCACCCATGATGTTTCTGACATCAGCACTCGCCTCGTCATTGACCTTGTCTTCGCCGCTGTCTTCGGCTACTGCGCTTACGCCCTGTTCCGCAGTGCCCAGGCCCATTACCGCAGGCTGGCTGCCAAGCAGGATCAAGAGAAGCAGGAGATGTCTCCTCCCGGCGTCTGGCCCCCGCCCCCACCCCCGTCCGCACTTTAGGGAATAAGGCATTCCATGAAAACAGCGATTAAGGTCTTGTTTCTCCTCACGGGCTTTGTGGCCGCCCATGCAGGCTTGCGGGTTGTTGTCGAAAAAGCACTTGTAGCCTACGATACGAGTTCCGGTCACTGTGGCTGTATGGGTACCCCTCTATGGCTGCTTTGGTCGTGGAGGGTAAGCGACCTTGTCTTTTACTGGCCGGGGGTTGATCTTTTGAGCGATTTCCTGTGGGGCAGCGTCGCTGTGGCAATTTACCTGTGGGCTGCGAAGTGTCGTAAGGCTAAACGGGCGTCTGCGCTCAGGGCGAAAGCCAATGCTGTTGCTGCCGGATCACAGGCGGGCGTCTGGCCTCCGCCTGTGGGAACTTCGCGGTTGGGCCGGGGATAGAAAAGATCGCCCCCCCCGCCCCCAATTCTGGGGGATTCGGACCCCTCCCGCTCGTTCCTCGCTCCCTCCCCTGTTAGGGGAGGGTTAGGAAAGACGCACTGGGCCAGCGTAGTATCGGTGTCCTCATCCTTCCTTTAGGAAGGACCCTGCGAAGCAAAGCGGTAGGTTTCGGTTCCCTACCAGAAAGCCGATTGAGCGATGGAAAAGACACACAGCGAAGACGGCGAACCGACATGGAACCTGAGCGCCGATGAATGGGCGGCGCTGACGGCGCGGGCGCAGGCCCAATCTGATGTTCTGGAAGATGGGGCCTTTGTGCGGGCGGAAGTTGCGTTAGAGGTCCCCTGCCTGGTGTTTTATGCGACGCCGCTCAACAAGCCGGACGGCTGGGGGTATCCGTTTCTGGAAGACATCGCCAATGCACGGACACGCGGCGCGGAAATCGGGCGGGCATGGCACGAGCCGGACACGGGGTTTGTGCAGTTTATGGTTACTTTGGTCGCGGCGGCGCAGGAGCTGGCAGCGGATTACGAAAGCGGGGCGTCGGATTTGGACTGGGTGACGTATGAGCAGGCCGTCGCGGCGGCGGTGCAGGGGACGCCCGCAGACGCCGCGTGGCTGCGCCGGGAGTTTGCGCGGCTGATGCGCGTCGCAAACTTGTAGGGAGGCCCCCCCGCCCTAGTTCTGGGGAGCCAGATTTCGGAGAGGATAGGAGCAGAAAGGAGGGCGCAGCAAGCAGCGCCCCTACAAATTTGCGGTGTCCTAAAACGCCAATTCCGACACGCAGTTCCGGTGCAGCATCTGCACGTAGCGGTCCAAATCCGCTTCCAAAGTCCGGGCGAAGCGGCGAGACAGGCCCAGAGTCTCGGCGATGTCGGGCAGAAAGCCGGGCGGGTCGTAGGCGACGGAAAGAGTCAGCAGAGTTTGGCCGTCCCGCGCCGTTTCCACCCGCAGGGACAGCACATAGAGGAATAATCCTCCCTGCGACTGCCAGCACAGCGTCCGGTCCGCGCACATCGTCCGCTCGGCGGCGAACTCGACGTAGCGCCCGTCCAGCAGAATGGTCAGCCGGGCCAGGTCTTCGTGCGCCCCTGTGACCGCCCCGCGCACATGGGTCAGCAGGCGCGGCAGGGCGTGCAGATCGTTCCACTCGCACCAGACTTCGCGCCAAGGAACCTCCGCCGTCCGGCACACTTCGTGGGTGAACTGCATCAGGCTGCCTCCGCCGCCGCGTTTGCCAGAACTGCGCGTCCGCCGAGATAGGGCCGCAGGGGTTCGGGCACGGCGACCGAGCCGTCGGCCTGCTGATAGGTCTCTAAAAGCGCGGCCATGAGGCGCGGCAGGGCCGTCCCGCTGCCGTTCAGGAGATGCGGGAACTCGGGCTTTGCGCCCGGCTCGCGCCGGAACCGGATGTTGCCGCGCCGGGCCTGAAAGTCCTCGCAGTTGGAGCACGATGACACTTCCAGCCACAGGTCCGCGCCGGGGGCATAAATCTCCACATCGTAGCACTGCGACGCCGCAAACGAGATGTCTCCCGCCGCCAGCAGCTTGACCCGGTAGGGCAGCCCCAGCGCTTCGAGAACATCGGTGGCATCGGTCAGCAGCGTTTCCAGCTCCGCGTAGGACTCCTCGGGCAGCGTGTACTTGACCATCTCCACTTTGTCGAATTGATGCACCCGCAGCAACCCGCGTGTGTCCTTGCCCGCCGCGCCCGCCTCGCGCCGCCAGCAGGGCGAATAGGCCATGTAGTTCAGCGGCAGGTCGCGCCCGTCCAAAATCTCGTCCCGGTGAATGTTCACCAGCGCCGGCTCTGCCGTGGGCAGGGCGAACAGGTCCGCCTCAGCGTCGTGATACATTTCCGGCTGAAACTTCGGCAGATGCGCCGACGCTTGTACACTCTCGCGGCTCAAAAAGTACGGCGTCGCCCATTCGGTGTAGCCGTGACAGTCGCGGTGCAAATCCAGCATGAACTGAATTAAGCCACGCTCAAGCTGCGCCCCGACGCCCTTGAACAGCACAAAGCCGCTGCCGGACAGCTTCGCACCGCGCACGAAATCAATCAAGCCCAGGTCGGTCGCTAAATCCCAGTGCGCTTTGGGTTCAAAGTCAAACGGCTTCGGCTCACCCCACGTTTTGACAATCTGAAAGTTTTCTTCCCCGCCGGGCGGCGTGGCGGGCGACGGCAGATTGGGCAGGTAAAACAGCAGCCCGTCGCGCTCCCCTGCCAGCCGCTTGGCCTCGGCGGTGAGGGCCGCGATGCGGTCACCCAGCTCCCGCAGGCCCGATTTGACGGCCTCGGCCTCGTCGGGCTTGCCCGCCTTCGTCAACTGCCCGATGGCCTGCCCGGAGGCTTTCGTCTGTCGGTTCAGGTCCGCCTGCATCTCTTCGGCCTCGGTGGTGACGGCCCGCCAGCGCGTGTCGGCATCCAGGACGGCATCAATCGCCGCCGGGTCGGCCAGCCGCGCCGCCAGCTTGTCTTTGACCTGTTCGGGGTCGGTGCGTATCAGTTTAATATCAAGCATAATGTATTTGTTAAATCAGAAGCCCCAGATTAGGACCCCCTAGCCCCCAATAATGGGGGAACAGGATTCAGGAGTAGGAGCCGGACCCCTCCCGCTCGTTCCTCGCTCCCTCCCCTGACAGTGAAGGGTGAGGAAGGTCGCAGAGTGCCAGCATAGTATCGGTGTCCCCATCCTTCCTTTAGGAAAGACCCTGCGAATGAGGAACGAAGAGGCAAGGTGGTAGGTCTCCGGCTCCCCCATTATTGGAGGCGGGGGTCATGTGTTTGCACCCGGACCAAGCTGAGGGTATTTCTGTCGCATTTCTGCCATAAACTCTGAAAAAGGCCGTTCTCGCCCCGCACGTACATCTTCCATTGCTTCCTGAATTGCCGCCGCGTCTTCGGCACGCTGTTCTTCCATTTGCGTCAGGGTTGCCAGGACCAGATGGCTAACGACGGCGTCCGGCTCCTGCCCGGTGCGCTGAAGGGTCTTGCGGAGAGCCGTTTCCGCGTCGGGTGCCAATGTAATTGTCATCATAACTATTCTCCTTCGCTGAGGCCATTGACCAGAAATGTCAGCAGGGCGGCCATGTTGTCCAAGTCGCCCAGATGGGCACGCTCACAGGCCGTGTGCGGGTCTTTTTCGGGAGCGCCCACAAACACCCAGTCCATCGGCACACCGGCGCGGTCAATCGAGGCTCCGTCGGAGCCGCCGCTGGATTCTACTTCGCGCTGCCACGGCAGGCCGCTCGCTTCGGCCAGCGTCAGGACGCGCTCCAGATACCGCTGACGGGGCACACTGCTGTCCCGCAGGGACACCGCCGGGCCGCGTCCGCGCTTGATGTGCTTTGTGTGCCACGTCAAGTCGGAGATGAGCGCCTGCTGGATACCGTATGCGTCCGAAAGCCGCCGGGCGCAGACCACCGCCCCCGGACCGCCGACTTCTTCGCCGGTTGTCAGCGCAACCGCGATGTTCGGGCACGCTTTCAGAGCCAGAAGGGCCGCCCACAGGCCGCCCCGGTTGTCTAAGTACGGCGAACGAAGCTGACCGTTTTTGACTTCGGGCGTGGCGGCATAGACCCAGCGGGTTCCGGGCGGCGTCTCGACGTTGCCTTTAATGCGCCAGCCATGCTCCTCGCCCTTGCGCGGGGCCAGCGTGTGGCCGGCATCCGCCTCGTGCGCGGGCCGGATGCCGTCACCGGCCTTGCCGTCGGGGCCGCCAATCCGTACCAGCAGGGTGTCATAGCCCTGCGTCCAGCCGGTCGTGTCGGTGTGCGCGAATACGGACATTGCAGGCCGGTCGCCGCGCACGGCAAGCAATGCATCGCCGAGGCGCTCGGTGCGGGCGCCGGGGACTTCGCGGGCCAGCCACACTTCCAGCCAGTCGGCGAGTGGCCCCTCATCGCCCGCCGGGCTGTCTTGGGCCAGCAGTTCTAAAAGCAAAGCGGGGGCAGAAATCAAAGTGTTCACGGAAACATTGTATCTTAGAGAGGCGGCAGTTGTCAAACGCTTGTCAAACGCTGTTATGAGGCAGTCACGGCAGGCTGCTTGTGTCCCAGACCTGCACGGTGTTGCGGCCCCGGCTCACCAGAAGGCGGCTGTCGGCAGAAAACACAGCGCCTCCTGAAGTTGACAGCCCTCCGCCGCCGGAGCCGATGGCAAGCGTTTTCAGGAAGCGGCCCGTTTTGGCATCCAGAACATACACCGCGCCGCTAATGCTGACGCAGGCCAGCCAGCGTCCATTCAGAGAACACGCGATGGAACTGATGTTCCAGTCTGGGGGCGCTCCTGAAATCGGAGTGCGCTCTGCCCAGGTCCAAAGGACAGCGCCCGTTTTGATGTCAACACAGCGAACGGTGCTGCCGTCAAGACTCGTTGGGGTATCGGCGATTGTGTTCAGGCAATAAAGCCGCTGACTGCCTGGCGAGAAAGCAGCATCCTGTGTCAGATCGAAGGGCAGAGTTCGCCGCAGCTTGCCCGTTCGCGCATCACGGATTTGAGCGTGGAGGCCAATAGCGCGGTAACCGACAATTCGGCCCGGAGGAACCGCCGCAAGCTCTGCCGGTGTCCGCCGCCGCGATGTGCGCGTGCCATCTGTGGTGACAAGCAGGTTTCCGTCAGGAGAAAAGACGCTCAAAACTCCCACATGATCCAAATGGCGGCGCAGACGCCCCGTTTGAGCATCCCAAAGACTATCGGAAGCTGCCAGCACCTGCCCATCCGGGGAAAAAGACAGGGAGGACGCATACTCCGGGTGCGACCAGAGGAGGCGGCCTGTTGCCAGCTCCCACACCATCAGTTGCGGCTTTGCCAGCCCCCCAGACCCCGCCAGATACCTGCTGTCAGACGACACGGCCAGAGCAATAACAACTTCCGGGGGGCCAGTGAATGTTTGCTGCAATTTTCCAGTGGCCGCGTCCCAAAGATATACAGGAGCCGCCACACCGGACAAATAGGCGGCCTCTGGCTGATTTGCCGTGGAAACACCGGGCGAATACCAGCCGCCGATCACCGAAGCCCCGTTCGGCGTAAGCGCCGCCGATCCTACAGTCCACCCCTCGCGCCAGCGAAGCGAGGCAGGCAGAGGCGGCGGCATAGGAGCAAGCACAAGGCGCGGCGGCTTGAGCGGGGCAGGAGCAGGCCGGGCGGCAGGGTGGTAAATCAGCACGGCACAGAGCGACAGGCAAAGCAGCAGACCGAGCAAGACAGGCCAGAAGCGAGGCAGGGCAGGCATGGAGATTCTCCTTCCGTCAGTATACCCTTCGCTGCGTGCCTGCGGGATGCTCATGCCCGGCTTACGCCCGGCAAAGCACCTGCATTCCCCGTGCTTTCGGGGTCACAGGAACGGAAAACAATGATATGTCTAAATCGTCTTCGTCTGCCCGCCGTCCATGTCTAGCAGCGAACCCTGAAGCAGACGCCCGGCGGGGCTGACCACGAACGCGGCCAGCGCGGCGATGTCCTCCGGCTCACCGACACGGGTGATGCCTGCCGCCTGCACCATGCGTTTTTCAGCTTCGACGGCGTCCACGCGCTCAGCGTCGGCCCGTGCCGCCAGTGTCCGGGCGAAGCGGTCGGTACGGACCGGGCCGGGGTTGATAGCGTTGACCTGCACGCCGTCGGTGACGCCTCGGCCCGCGAGGGCTTTCGTGAGAGACAAAATCGCGGCGTTGACCGAGCCACCAATCGCAAACTCCGCGCCGGGGGTGCGCCCGCCGACGCCGACAATGTTCAGAATGCTGCCGCCCGAGGCTTTCAAATCCGAGGCTTTTAAATGAGGCCAGGCGGCGCGGCTCAGGCGCACGGCGGCATAGAACTTCAACGCAAACCCGTCGGCCCAGTCTTCTTCGGTCAGCGTCAGAAAGTCCCCGCGCTTCGTCGCTCCGGCGTTGTTGACAACAATGTCAATGCCGCCGAATGTCTCGACGGCGAACGCGGCCAGTTTGCCCGGCGCGTCTTCGCGGCGCAGGTCAAGGGCCAGAGATGCCGCCTCCCCGCCCGCGCCGTTAATTTTTGACACGGCTTCAGTCAGTACGGCCTCGTCGCGGGCGGCCAGCACCACCCGCGCCCCGTCCGCCGCCAGTCGCTCCGCAATCGCCCGTCCGATGCCCCGGCTTGCCCCGGTCACGATCGCTGTTTTGCTCGTCAGTGTGCCCATAAGTTTGTCCCTGATTGGGGTTTACCCGTTTGCGCGGCGGGTATATTCGCCACAGTATACAGAAACCGCTCAGTGATGAGCAAATGACAGCAAGGATTATCTCATGAATACCGAAGACATCAAAGAGCATATGGAAGTGGTCGGCTCCGACGGCCAGCATGTCGGCATCGTGGACCATCTCGACGGCGACCGGATCAAGCTCACCCACCACGATTCGCAGGCCGAGGGCCATCATCATTTTCTGCCGCTAACCGCCATTGCCACCGTCACCGAGTTTGTGACACTGACCATGTCCAAAGCCGACGCCGAGTCGCAGTGGATTGCCGAGTAGGCAAGCCAAAGCGGCAAATTTGAAGCGCGAGGGATTTTTAATCCCCCGCGCTTTTTTTGGCATAAGCCAGTATAATTGGCTATGCTTGCTTCCCAAACTCTGCCGCTTCTTTCTGCCCTTCTGGCCGCCGCCCTGCTTCTGCTGGCCCTCCCGGCGGCAGAGGCCGCCTCCACCCTTCGCGCCGACCATCTGCGCTGTGAATACTTGTACAATCCGCTGGGCATTGATGCCGCCCGCCCGCGTCTGAGCTGGCAGCTTGCGTCGCCCACACGCGGGCAGAAGCAGACGGCGTATCAGGTTCTGGTCGCCCGCACCCCGGAGGGGCTGGCGTCTGGCAAGGGCGATTTGTGGGACAGTGGCAAAGTGGCCTCCGACGCCTCCACGGCCACTGCTTACGCCGGACGGCCCCTGACTTCGGGGCAGAAATGCTGGTGGTTGGTGCGCGTCTGGGACAAGGGCGGACAGCCCGCCCCGGTCAGCGCGGCCAGCTTCTGGCAGATGGGGCTGCTGAGCGCCGCCGACTGGAAAGGCGCGTGGATCACCGCACAGACGCCCCGCGCCGTTGACGTCAATGGCGACAACCTGCCCCCGCCGCCCTATATGCGCCACTCGTTCACCGTCACGAAAGCCGTCAAGTCGGCGACGGCGTTTGTCACCGCGCACGGGCTGTATGAGCTGCACCTGAACGGCGCGAAAGTCGGGCATGAAATCTTTGCGCCCGGATGGACCGACTACCACCACCGCATCGCCTATCAGACGTATGACGTGACGACGGACCTGCACGAAGGCGAGAACCGGGTCGGGGCGATTTTAGGCGACGGCTGGTATTCGGGCTATGTCGGCTTCGCCCGGCGGCGCAACCTCTACGGCGACCGGCCCGCGCTCCGAATGCAGATTGAGATTGAGTACGCCGACGGGACGCACCAAACAGTCGTCACCGATGGAACCTGGCGCGGGCGCACCGGGCCGATTGCCTACTCGGATATGCTTCAGGGTGAGTCCTACGACGCCCGGCAGGAGCTTCCGAACTGGGACCGGGCGGGCGGCAGCGACGACGGCTGGCAGCCGGTGTCCACAGACCTAGCGACTGCGGTATCCGGGCAGGTGTCCGTGCTTGCGGCGCTGAACGCATTGGTCAAAAACAACGCCCTGTCGGTTGTCGCGGGCAATGAGTTAGCCGGGGACCCGGCCTACAACACGGTCAAACAACTGCGCGTGACCTACACACTGAACAGCACGGCGCACACAAAGACAGTGGCCGAAAAAGAGACGCTGACCCTGCCCGCCCCCGGCGAAGCGCCCGGCACACTTATTCTGCAAAGCGCCGTCTATGGCGACCTCAGCGTGCCCACTGAGCCGCCCGCGCTCGTGGCACAGGTCGGCCCGCCGGTGCGTGTCACCCGCGAGGTCCCGGCCCGCAAAATCACTGAGACCAAGCCGGGCGTCTATTTAGTGGATATGGGCCAGAACATGGTCGGCTGGACGCGCTTGACGCTGACAGCCCCGGCGGGCACGAAAGTGCAGATGCGCTTTGGCGAGGTGCTGAACCCCGACGGCAGCCTGTACACGGCTAATCTGCGCTCGGCCCGCGCCACCGACACCTATGTCTGCCGGGGCGGCGGCAGTCCCGAGGTCTGGGAGCCACGCTTTACCTTTCACGGATTCCGCTATGTGGAGCTAACGGGGTATCCCGGCACGCCCGATTTGAACACGCTGACAGGCCGCGTCGTCACCTCGGACACGCCCGAAACCGGCACGTTTGTGTGTTCCAGCCCCCTGGTCAATCAGCTTCAAAGCAACATTGAATGGGGGCAGCGCGGCAACTTTGTGTCGGTCCCCACCGACTGCCCGCAGCGCGATGAGCGGCTGGGCTGGATGGGCGATGCCCAGATTTTCGTGCGGACGGCCACCTACAACTGCGACGTCGCGGCGTTCTATGAGCAGTGGATGCAGGCCGTAGACGATGGGCAGTCCCCCGAAGGCGGCTTTCCCGATGTCGCGCCGCGCAAGGTGGACCTCGCCGATGGAGCACCCGCCTGGGGCGATGCCGGGGTGATTGTGCCGTGGACGGTCTACCAGGCTTATGGAGACACCGGCATCCTGCAAAAGCACTGGCCCGCCATGCGCCGGTGGATGGACTACATCACGTCGGTCAACCCCGATGGCCTGTGGGAGAACCGCCGCAACAACGACTTCGGCGACTGGCTTTCTATCGCCGCCGACACGCCCAAAGACGTGCTGGCGACGGCCTACTACGCCTACGACGCCTCCCTGATGGCGCAGATGGCCCGTGCTCTGGATAAGCCCGCTGAAGCCGCCGAGTACGACGCCCTGTTCGCGCACATCAAAGCCGCGTTCAACACGGCTTATGTGTCGCCCGACAGCACGGTCAAGGGCGACACGCAGACCGGCTATGTGCTGGCCCTGCACTTCCATTTGCTTCCCGACACTTTGCGTGAGGCTGCTGCGAAGCATTTGGTAGACAACATCGCGTCCAAAAACAACCACCTCTCGACCGGCTTTGTCGGCGTCGGTTATTTATGCCCCGTGCTGACCGAGACCGGCCAAAACGACACGGCCTACAAGCTGCTTCTGAACGACACATTCCCGTCGTGGGGCTACTCTATCAAGCAGGGCGCGACCACCATCTGGGAACGCTGGGACGGCTACACGCCCGGAAAGGGCTTCCAGGACCCTGGTATGAACTCGTTCAACCACTATTCTCTCGGCTCCGTCGGCCAGTGGCTGTACCAGAGCGTCGCCGGCATCGACACCGACCCGAACCGGCCCGGCTACAAGCACCTGCTTCTCAGCCCGCATCCTGGCCCCGGCTTGACCTCCGCCCGCGCCACCTACGACAGCATTCGCGGCCCCATCGTGAGCGATTGGAAGACCGTAAACGGCCAGTTTGTCTGGACTGTCACCATCCCCGCCAACACCACCGCCACGGCCCGCATCCCGACCTCAGACGCCGCCGCCGTCCGCGAAAGCGGCCAAAAGATTGATGCCGCTTCCGGCATTGTCCCCGGCCCCGCTGAACCCGGCCTCGCCGTCTACGAGCTGCCCTCCGGCACATACCACTTCACCGCCCCGCTGCCGTAGGCGCATACAGGCAGATAAAAACAGCCCCCACCCAATGGGCGGGGGCTGTTTTGCAACTCAGGCTGCCTTGCGGTCAGGAGCCGTTGGCAGATGAGGCTTGAGAAAATGAGTGTCTTCTGTCGGCAACTTTGAGACAAACTCCCTAGCCTCTGTTAGCACCCGGCAGCGCCCCTACTCCTAATTTGTCTGGTTCCCCCATTATTGGGGGCTAGGGGGCCTCTCTTCTTACTTATACCCCGGCAGGTACTCGGCTTCGGCGTCGAACATTTCCAGCGTCATCTCCTGGATTTCGCGGGGGCTGCACACGGCGGCGGTGAGGGAGTCTAAAAGCAGGGAGTGAATCGCGGCTTCTTTGCTGCGCTCAATCGCTGCTGTCGGGTAGGTAATACAAATTTTTGGTGAATTCACCGCTTATTTTGTTTCAGGGGGTGTGTTTTTTTGTATTCGTTTGGGTAGGATGAAAGACATAAATTTCAACATTTTTTGTCGGTTGGCATTTCAGTATGTAAATTTTTGTCCTGTCTTTGGGATGAGGCTACAAGTTTGCATAGCGTGAGGATTGAGGTTGTTCTCAATTAGCCCGATCTCGGTTAAGTAGCATATTCCGAAATTTATCAAATATCATGTTTATAAAATTTGCTTGTAGTAGCTTCTTTGCATTTCTAGTTTTCGCGGGGGTGGTTATGATTTCACCTTGCCGTGCTGACCAGATCGTAGTTGACGCTAAACCGACTGATCGCGGACCTGCAACATCCCTTGACCTTGCTGTGCATAATCCTGGTTTGTTTTGGCTGCCTCCTGTCGCAAGTACGCAGCGCCTTGTTTATGAGTACTTGGACAAAAATGGGGATAAGAACTTCACACCCATGAATGCAAAAGATGATTATCTGCATGATGCAAAGAATGTTGAAGATTGGTTTTCTACTGACGACTATTTCTCATTGCTTGCAGAGCGTTATCAGAACGTAGACCGCTTAAAGACAAATAGTTTTTTGTCGCAAGATTTGCATTTCGCTCAATACCTTTCTGAGCAGCCCTCTCAACTCTCGCGCATCCTCGGCCTGCGTGTTGCCTACACGGTCACTAATGCTGCCAAGCAGAAAGTTCAGAATCCCTGGTTGATAGCCCGTATTTATGAGGGCTTTCTTTTGCCAAGTCTTGGCGAGGCATACACTGTCCGCTGGCGGCAAATTAGCCAACCACACATTTTAGAAGACGCCTCATTTGCCTACAACAGGGCTGGCGAGTTGAAGAACGAGGTCACAACGTTGCAGTTTTTAGCTGACAATACTGATCTCCTTCAGGAAGCGGACTGGGCAAAGATACAAATGGCAAGAATTCAAGCATCGATGGGGCACTACCAGCAGGCTATCGCTTTATTGAAAGCAGTACACTCATCAGATATGAAAGGCGTCCAATCCCAGATTGCTGCCTACGCAAAACTACAAGCGGGTGAGAAATAAACTGGTAACGCCAAAAGCTAAATACCGCAACCAATTCTCAAGATGACAATACAAACTATGCTTCAACTTCAATACAAGTCTTATCGTTCAACTTTTTTCTTGTTCTTCCTCTTGATTTGTTTGTCCCTGCCTGTTCCTGCCGCTCTTGCAGATGATACGCCAGACGCGCTGGGGGCGGTTATGCAAGTTATGGCTGGTAAGCATTGGAACGATGTCCAGGCAGAAGCTCAAAACCAGGTAGACAATGGTACTTTAGTCTACCGCAATGTTCCGCCGCTGGCGTCTGACGGAATAAGCTATCAACTTCCCTACCACCATAGTTTTGAGGGAGATTTTACGCCTGATGCCGATTCAACAAAACTGGCAATCTTCTCTGATGACGGCTGTGATGTTACAATTGATGGGAGTAAAGTCTGGTCGGCTCAAAATCAGGGGCAAGCACTGCCTGATTTGAACCAATCTCTGCATAAGATTTCCTTCACTTTAATTGCTGGCCGGTCTTATCATATTCGGGTGGACTACAGCAATACAATTTATACGGGCGACTTAGATATTGACGGTGCTACACTCTTCGCGTATGGCGCATCCAAATGGGACTGGTCAGTGGACGGATGGAACCCTGCCACAAGTTCATCTAGCACTAACACTGCGGAACTATCAAGCCGCGCCCAACCTCACAGCAAAATGTCGGCTTCTACGTCACTTTCCAATGCTTCTACGTCTTCAGACGACGGAAGCACTTATTTGGTTGCTGTCAATGTGGAAATCCAGTTCAGCTACGACCCGAATACTGGCCTCGTAACGCAGTCAGGCCAGCCTCGCGTTGAAGCTACTCCCATTGCTCCAACAACGTCTAACAGCCAACTTCGCGCCTTTGCTAGCCCCCAGCAATCCTCAGGTAACGACGGAGGAGCCGACCCGACAGAATATCAACAGCATTATTATCTGGCTTTCACAAAAGATTTCCTGAAAGAGCTAGGGAAAGATTACGCCAGCGGTGCAGCCCGCAACAGGATTGGCTACACGTTCAAAGGAATGGGTTTAGCTGTGGTGGACACCGCTAAGGGAACAGTTCGCATGATCAGTCATCCTGGTGAGACTGCGACTGGCATTTCCACGGCAATCAAGAACCCAAAACGAGTGATTGCAGCCCTCAACAAAGCAGGTCAAGAATACATCAAGTCCGCCAGTACCGATCCCAATGCTTTTGCGCTGAACACTGGCAAAATTGCGGGTGAAATTGCGTTATCCGTTGCCGGCACAAAAGGCTTAGACAAACTTAGCAAAGCCGCAAAGGTGGCTCTCATCGCTAAAGTTACACGCACTGGTACTGTATGGGATTTGGTTGAGCCTGTTCTCCCTTTGCGTACTGGCTCACTTGTTCCCCAAGCATTCAAAATTGCAGCGGGTCAGAAGCTTTTTTATGTGAACACCAATGGCACTAAGCACATTTTTGAGTATGTAACGAGGTCAGGCATCGCTTCAATTCCTCAACAAATGATTGATACCCAATCCGTGTTGTCGAGTTTTCGATCCGCTCTCCAAGCGGTTTCAGAGAGAGGTTATCAGTACGACAAAATTATCTTGATAGACCGCTGGGAATTAAAGATTGGTGCGCCTCGGCAATCTGGCTTGCTTCCCGTAGTATATCATGCGGTTTATAAATAGTGTAAGGGAACTATCTATGCTACAAGTTGTTGGATTTAGCTCCGCGTCACTAGAAACAATCGAAAGTGATGAATTCATACCTATTACCATAAATTGGGGAAGTCCTTCCACTGGTAATGTCGTGTATTGGCGTACTGGAGACAATCAACGCTCTCTATTAGAGATTGGCATTGATGCACATATGAGTGTTGTATGTTCGCTCACTCTCGTTTTGACGCCAAGCATTTTTGAGAAGCAGACGTTAGATGTACAAATCTCTTCGCCCCAATCTTTCGGGCTACCCATATGTGACTTAAATAGATGGGGGTCATCCATGTACTTTGATGATTTACATTCATTTGAGGTGTCTAATAGTAAAAATGGTTTACTTATTGATTTACAGTCCCAGACGCCAGTTGAGTCATTCCTCATTGCTGGAAGAACTAGATTCGGTATCAACAAACAAGCAGGTTTATGTTTAATTGAAATTGTTGCACTTCCTGATGCCGTTATGTCAACTCTGAAAGAATACCATTTGTTCAGAAGTTAAAGCAATCCTGAACGTCAGTATCAGACATAAAACGGCCCCCGCCCATTTGGGCGGGGGCTGTTTCTGTATTGGCATCACTTATACCCCGGCAGGTACTCGGCCTCGGCGTCGAATAGTTCCAGGGTCATCTCCTGGATTTCGTGAGGGCTGCACACGGCGGCGGTGAGGGGGTCCAAAAGCAACGAATGAATGGCGGCTTCCTTGCTGCGCTCAATGGCCGCCGTCGCACCGAGGTCGTACATCCCCATGTTGGAGGTGCAGATGGCGGCCATCTGCGGGGGAAGTGCGCCGTAGCGGGTGGGGTTGATGCCGTTGGCGTCGATCATGCAGGCGACTTCCACGATGCCGTCGGCAGGTAGGTTGGTGATGAGCGTGCCGGAGCCGCCGAGGGAATTGGGAACGTTGCCGTGGATGCGCTGCGGCACGTCTTTTTCGCGGGCTTCGATAATCCACGAGCCGTATTCCCACGAGCGGGGATGGTCCAGCGACTCCTCGCCGCTGAGCATTTTCAGGCGCGTCGCGTCGGCATTTTTGCGCCACTGCGGCCAGTTGTCGGCATAAAACGAGGTCTGGCCGTCGTAGCCGGACCGGCAGTAGCGGTCGATTAAGTCCTGCCGCTTGCGGTAGTAGGGCAGGTACTCGGACAGATGGCCGGAGGACTCGGTGATAAACGCGCCAAAGTGCAGCATCATGTCTTTACGGACAATATCAGTGTCGTCGCGGCCTTCCTCAGTGGTATAGACATCGCGCTGCGCCAGCTCCATGAGCTTGGGATACAGGCTCTGGCCGTTATGCTCCAGCTTGGTGAACCACGCCAGGTGATTGATGCCCGCGCACTCCCAGACCATCTCGTCGTAGTTGATTTCGGCGCGTTTTGCCAGCAGATGCCCCGTCCCCTGCACCGAATGGCACAGGCCGACGACGGGCATAAACGAGGTGCGGGCGGCGGCGAGGCACATCATGGACATGGGGTTGGTGTAGTTCAGGATAATCGCCTGCGGGCAGAGCCGCTCGGCGTCTTTCAGAATATCCAGCCACACGGGGATGGTCCGCAGCGACTTGAACAGCCCGCCCGGCCCAATGGTGTCGCCGATGCACTGCTTGATGCCATATTTGGCGGGGATGTCGTTGTCGAAGCGCACCGTGCCGGTTCCGCTGACTTCCACGCAGATGACGATGTAGTCCGAGCCGCCCATGACCTCGGTGCGGTTCGTGGAGGACGTGACGGTCCACCCGGCGCGGCCCTGCGTGTCAATCACTTTCTGGATGAGCTGCTGCATGGTTCCGAGCCGGTCGGCGTCGATGTCTACCAGCGCAATCGTGCCGCCGACGTTGCCGGGGATTTGCAGCACGTCGCGCACGAGGGTCGGCGTGAAGCCAGAGCCTGCCCCCATCATGGTCAGCTTAATCGGGCGGCGCATCGTGCCGGGCAGCCCTTTGGCCTCGGCAGACTGGGAATGGGCAATATGGCCTTTGTCAACTTCTTCGCCTAGTTCTTCTTTGACGTCAGGGGTTACGGTACTCATAAATGTTTGCTCCTTTGGAGAATTGATAGCTGCTCCCATTTTACACCGTCCTGCGCCTGTCTTCCTCTTGTTCTGCCGCGCAATTTTCCGGTATAGTAAGCCATGCCTGACGAATTAGATGAAGAAATGCTGACCGAAGCGTTTCTGCCGCCGGTGACGGACCTGTTTTTTCTGTCCGGGGAGCCGGGCGTCATGCCTGCGTTCCACCGGCACAAGGAAGTGGAGCTGAACTGGGTCGCCTCGGGCGAGATGACCTACCTGTTCGGCGGGGCGCGGCGGGTGCTGGAGCCAGGACGGCTGGCGGCGTTTTGGGCGGCCATCCCCCACCGCGTCACCCATCTGGCCCCCGGCACGCAGTTTTACTGCGTTCACCTGCCGCTGTCCCTGTTTCTGCGCTGGCGTCTGCCTGGCGGGCTGACCGAGCGGCTGCTGGGCGGCGAGATGGTGCGGGAGCCGGAGGGGGCGGACAGTGACAAATTGCTGTTTGAGCAGTGGCAGCATGACATGAGGGACCCGGCCCCGGACATGCGGCACGCGGTTCACCTGGAACTGGAAGCGCGGCTCTGCCGCCTGGCTCGCCGCCTCGCGCCTGCGGGGGTTACTCCTGCTGCCGCTGACGGACGGCTGCTGAGTAAAGTGGAAGAAATGGCCGCGTGGATAGGCGAGCAGTACGCCGAAGGCATCAGCGCCGCCGATGTCGCCCGCGCCATGGGCCTGCACCCCAAATACGCCATGGCCCTGTTTCGCCGCCACTGCGGCATGACGCTGGGCGACTACCTGACGCAGCAGCGCGTGTCGCAGGCACAGCGGCTTCTGGTGACCACAGAAATGAAAATTATCGACATCGCCTTTGCGGCAGGCTTCGGCTCGGTCAGCCGCTTTTACGAAGCGTTCACCCGCGCCTGCGGCCAGTCCCCCCGCGCCTATCGGGCCGGGCTGAACCGGTAGCGGGAACTTCTCCGCTGCCCCTGGCCTTTTTCTTTTACTACTAACGTTGTGGTAAAATAGGGGCATGACCGAAATGACGCTTGATAGACCCGTGACACACACACAAACCACGCACCATCTGACCCATTTGAAAGAACTCGAAGCCGAGTCCATCTTCGTCATCCGCGAGGTGGCCGCGCAGTTCGAGCGCCCTGCCCTGCTGTTTTCCGGCGGCAAGGACTCGATTATCCTGTCCCATCTGGCCCGCAAAGCCTTCTGGCCCGCGCCCATTCCCTTCCCGCTTCTGCATATCGACACCGGGCACAATTTCCCGGAAACTTTGGAGTATCGGGATCGGTGGATGACAGAAATCGGCGCGAAGCTGATCGTCCGCTCCGTGCAGGACTCAATTACTCAGGGCCGGGCCGTGGAGGAAACCGGCTACAACGCCAGCCGCAACCTGCTTCAAACCCCCACCCTGCTGGACGCGCTGGAAGAGCTAAAAATTGATGCCGCGATGGGCGGGGCACGGCGCGATGAGGAGAAAGCGCGGGCCAAAGAGCGGTTCTTCTCGCACCGCGACGAGTTTGGGCAGTGGGACCCCAAAAACCAGCGGCCCGAGCTGTGGAACCTCTTCAATGGCCGCAAGCACCTCGGCGAGCATTTCCGCGTGTTTCCCATCTCCAACTGGACCGAGATGGATGTCTGGCAGTATATCTTGCAGGAGAACATCCCCCTGCCCGACCTGTATTTCACCCACGAGCGCCCCGTCATCGACCGCGACGGCAACCTGCTGGCCGACTCGCCGTACCTCAACAAGCGCCCGACCGAGACGCCCGAGATGCGGCAGGTCCGCTTCCGCACCGTCGGCGACATGACCTGCACCGGAGCCGTCCTGTCCCCGGCTTCCTCGCTGGCCGAGATTATTCAGGAAGTCGCCGCCACCCGCACCACCGAGCGCGGCACCCGCGCCGACGACAAACGCTCCGAAGCCGCAATGGAAGACCGCAAAAAAGAAGGGTATTTTTAAGATGGCACAATATGCTGAACTTGAAGTACCCGAGCCATTGCGTGACTGCTTCCTGTACAGCGAGGTCATCTGCGTCCGCGATTGCTGCGGCATTGACGCGATCTCGCAAGACCCAGAGTTGGTCGCGGCTTGGGGGCGCACCGTTGGTCACCAAAAGGTATTGCAAGCCTTAAGCCAAATCGGGGCAATCATCAGGTACGTTGAAGACCGCACCCACGACGTCAGTTTGTTGTTCCTTAATGCCTGCACTGAGGGCGAGACAGGCCGGGGGGAGCTGCTTTCGTTTCTACAAGCGTTCGAATCTGCATTAAGGAGCCGTCCCATGAACGAAGTGCTGACACGCGCCGAGATGGAGGCGCAATTTGACGGTGAGTGGGTTTTGGTTGCTGACCCGGAACTAGATAAGGACAAGGAAGTAGTCAAGGGGCTGGTGGTCAGCCACGGGCATGACCCAGAGGCAGTTTACCAGGAGGCTATTGACCGGCAGGTGCGTCACTGGGCTTCCCTGTATTTTGGGCCGATGCCAGAGACGGCGATACTGCTGACAATTCAAGGATGAACACCAAACGATGAGTACCGCATTTAATCCAGCAACGGGCTTGATTGTCTTCCGGGCAACTCTTTACGGCCCAAACGGAAGTGGCACTGCTCGTTTTGGTCTGGACACCGGAGCGACAGTAACAAGCCTTAGTCCACGCGCCTTGCGGGCAGTCGGCATTAACCCCCTGCGGGACAACATCGGTACTGTGCCAGTCATCACGGCCAACGGTATTATTTCAGCTCCGCTTATTACGCTGGACAGGCTAGAAGCTCTGGGACAGATACAAACGGGCTTAACGGTTCAGGCAACCGCGCTGCCATCGGAATTGCAGATTGATGGGCTTCTCGGATTGGACTTTTTGCGGGTTTACCGGCTTGTGGTCGATTTTCGCACGGGGCAGATTACTCTCACATGAACGGCACTTATAACACTGACCGGTTGGCGCGGCAGATCGCATTTCTTCTGGAAATCGACAAGCTCAAAAGCATCCTGCGGCAGACGTATCTGGTCAACGATCCGCGCCACGAGAACTCCGCCGAGCATTCGTGGCATCTGGCAATGGCGGCGCTCATTCTGGCCGAACACGCGAACGAACCCGTAGACAGCCTGCGCGTTTTGAAGATGTTGCTGGTGCATGACATCGTGGAAATCGATGCCGGGGACACCTATGTTTACGGCGTGCAGACCGAAAAAGCCGCGCTGGAAGAAGCCGCCGCCGAGCGTATTTTTGGTCTGCTTCCTGAAGATCAGCGGGGCGAAGTGCGCGGCCTGTGGGAAGAGTTCGAGGCGCGGGAGACGCCCGACGCCAAGTTCGCTGCCGGGCTGGACCGCATCATGCCCATCCTGCATAACTACCACACCGAAGGCCACTCGTGGCGGGCGCACGGCATCACCCGCTCCCAGGTGCTGGCCCGCAACGGCCACACTGCCGCAGGCTCCGAGGCGCTGTGGCAGTATATTCTGACAATTATTGATGATGCCACCGCCAAAGGCTACCTGATTGATGACCGGGAAGGGCAAGACCCCCTAGCCCCCAATAATGGGGGAACCGGAGAAGGATAGAGCGGCCTGCGGCGTTTCGCTGACCAATGAACAGGTCAGCAGCGAAGGAATTTACGAGGACTACTAGAAGAACCAGGTAGAATGGATAAGACTGAGGAGGCTTATCCATGTCTACGAAAAAATATCATGTTTCTTTGACCGAAGCCGAGCGCGAAGAGATGCTGCGCCTGAGCAAGTCTCAGCGCCA
>JAABUK010001330.1_pt1 | contig 47618 bp, 38 predicted proteins | sample 5559141 | NCBI WGS metagenome assembly JAABUK01 (sample SAMN10711869, study PRJNA513367) | rock metagenome | isolation source: Antarctica rocks | place: Antarctica: Victoria Land, Pudding Butte nord | collected 2016-01-03 | reverse complement strand
TCCTTAACAACCTTTATAGCGTGGCGACTCGTCTCAATCCCGATCGGGCTGTCGTTGGACACGGAGCTTATCTTGCTGGTGGGAAGGCTGGCGGAATATTTGAGCAATCAACCGTGAAGACCTGCTACTCAGACTGTTTGTTCAAAACAATCACTCCATAGGAAGCATACAACATATGATACATGGCCTACATTATGTTAGCGACATCATTACTGACCCTTACTATTGGCATTTGCTTGAAGGCCGTCTTCCCCATAGTAAGACGAGGACCAAAATGTGAACAAGCAGCCGGCACCTTATTCTGTTGGAAACTTTTAGCGTTCGACTCGAACGACATGAGAAGAGCAATATGAAGGGAGGCGGCATCAGATGTCATGGACATGCTTCTTCGAGTATCACCCCCATCGACCAATATTTTGAGACCCCATAAATTGCCTTCAGAACCATGATACATTCCTTTTCCAATCATACCGACCTTTACCCATATTCGGAGTCATAGTAGGGAGTTTCAGAGGGGGAGGAGTTAAGTTGGAATCTGGGATTGAGACACAGTGTGCACTGCGGCATATGAAATTTGGCCTCAGAACGTGTCATCGTGAGATCATCCAGCTCAAAGAGCAAGTCATTCTCTTCCTATTATGATATTCGATACGTTACGTATCGTTCATCACCAGCCATGAACAAGATCAAAGGCGAAGGAGAAATTTGTTCTTTGTGAAAAAGGCATCGCTATGGCCACCCCCGTCTAGCTAGACCAGCACCTAGCTCAGCCCTGCCAACAGAGCTTATGATCAGAATTTTGCGTTCCTCACACTTCTTCTTTTCTTCTTCGTGCGGCGGCTTGACTCCGTGTTGCTGCTGCATCTTTCCAGTGATGTATTCCAGCGTCAGTCATGCCACAGAATGAAGAATTGCACGTCCGTCTAGCCTGGTAGTCTCTGCCGATCCCTTCGACATCCTCGAAAGTGGGCATGGGAGAGTCGTGGGTGAAGATTGAACATATCATGGAAACAAAGGGCATAGGTCTGCAAGAGGGAGCCTGCGTTGGTAACGGCTGAGTCTAGGACGTTGCTGTATGCAAATGTGTCGCTGATGGAGGGGCATCCTGGAAGGATTTGCGAGGCAAGACATGAGGGGGGGGCGCAAAACCTACAGATGGAGGTTAATGGCGAACGTAGACATGTTCTTCGCTCCGTATACAAGCATTCATCATTAGGATTTGCCATCCAAAATTGTGAAAAAAGCAAATCCCTATTCTCGATTGAAAGAGCGTGTATGCCACTGAATGCCTCATCTCTCGTAATCGTGAACATGGTGTTATCACGCGTCGTCCCCCATTTTTTCGATCTTGCCATCTCTTTTCTCTCCTGTTTCTCCTATAATCCGCAGTCTATCAACCCGGACCTTATCTCCACTCCCCTCCCCATCTACAACAAATATCACTAAGGACGTAACGTTTTGAAATTTGACGAAACGTAACTCAACCTTGGCAGTCCCTGTCTTCTCGTCCCAGTCCCGAGGACTTAATGTGATCGACTGTGTGGCCGGCAAGTCCTCAGCCTCGTCAAACCCTAGGACGTGTGCCCGATTAGAGTATATCTGTAGCGTCTTTGGTCGCATTGGAGCATCTTCGTCGTCTTTTGGCGGTAACGATGTAATGTGAAGAGTGTGGACCTTCAGCGTCGACATAAAGGGAAGAAATAGCATCAGCTGCTCGTCAGTGTCGCTCTCCACCCAGTCTTTTGCGCTCTCCTCGCCACCTACTTCTCCTTTACCCTTGCCAGTTGCCAGTGAAGACGGCTTGCTGCCATGAAAAAGTGTCCTCGCAGTACCACATTCGCTGTCTGAGTTCAAAAGGTCGAGGCCACGTACATCTACCTGGTCTGTCACGTCGGTGTATCCCTTTGGAAGAGTGGCAGCTGACCATGTCGGTCTGCTGCCGCTTGATTCGCCGAACCCATTTGCACCATCTGAGTCTGCTTCCGCTGAAAGCTTCTTTACCACCGTCTGTAGCTTCCTCGGGTCAGCCCCCTTGATACTCTCGACCATTTGCTGATTCTTGAAGATGATGAAGGTGGGTAGACTGACAACCACGAGGTAAGCTTAATATACCCAGCGACTGCCTGTACTCCCTTCATCGCTGGTTCAGCAGCACCTCCATTGAGATTGTCTCCTTTGAAAGGCCGCTAGAATAACTTTGAAAGAATGTACAGACAGTCCAGGGAGCAGATATACTGACGCCGAAACCGAATACTTTTCTGCAACCTCTTTTTGTTGATCCGTGTTGACTTTGGCAAATGTGATCTTATTCGGCCGAGACAGCTGGGCCGAGAGTTGCTCATAGATAGGGGCGATCTGTTTACATGGCCCACACCAATCTGCGTAGACTGTAGAGTTCGAGTCAGCACGTAAAAGATTCCGAGTGTCATAGCAAAGGAGTTCCCAGATGGGAGGGATCGAGGGCCAAGAAGACGTACAGTCTGTGACCACAATGGTGGAGGACTGGAGGAGGCTGTTGAACTGGCTCGCTGAGCTGATATGCACCGTCTTTGTCATGTTTATCCGAGTTTACTATTAAGATATGCACGATTGAAGCTAAGCTTACGACGGAATTCAAGCAGAGGCCAAAAGCATGAAGTACGGAGTAGGATAAGAGTCTTGGCGGGCGGAATTAGCTCACTAAAGTCCATTTAAGCGGTATTGAGAATGTTTTGACGGCTACCAGTAGGTGCTGATAATTAACCTCCGTACACTGATCCAGTTCCTGATAACTTGCAGATTCCAGAGATCCTCTGCCACGCATTCGTGACCGTTGGGCTTTGCTCCTCTTGGTCCCATAATTTCGCACGGAGAAAACAAAGCCAGAGCTCGAGTCTGTTGAGTCCCCCTCATCACATATCAATATTATGTCTTTCTGTTATGTAGCGTTGGAGAGCTCCGCTGGAGAGCCATTATTTGCTATCCAAGCTGTGAAGCCATCCAATATCAATCTCCAAGGCCTGATGGACTTGGTTGACAAGGAAATGAATGACTCGCTATATCCTAGAAAGTCGTGAATGAAGTACTAAGATAACAGTTGCTCCTATATCGGCAAGTACCATCAAGTCCCAGTCAGCTATTGAATTTTCGAACGTGTTGTCTCGACCTCAAGTGCGTAAGAATTGTCGCAAAACGTTCAATTGTTGCCTTCAACATGGCCATGAGCTCCGAGTCACTGAATGTGATTGGGCTCATCTCGGGGGGCAAGGACTCGTTTTTCTCGCTGCTACACTGCTTAGCGAACAACCATCGTGTCATCGCCCTTGCCAACCTCTACCCTCCTGCAGTATCATCTCCTGAGGATGATGTTGAAGACGAGAATAGCTTTATGTACCAAACGGCAGGCCACGCTGTAATACCATTGTACTCCGAGGCCCTCGGTCTGCCGCTGTACCGTCAGGAGATACTCGGCTCGGCCCTAAACCAGTCAAAGGACTATCACGCTACGCCAGGAGGTACTCCTTCCGGCGCCTCGGGAAGATTGATAATTAGAGATTGTCAAGATGAGACTGAAAGTCTACTGCCTCTGTTGGAGACAGTCAAGGCTGCTCATCCAATGGCAAACGCTGTATGCACGGGCGCCATCCTCTCCACCTACCAACGAACTCGGATTGAGTCTGTAACTCGACGTCTTAACCTTACTCCTCTGACGTTTTTGTGGCAATTTCCTTCCCTTCCGCCACCATCGCCAGGGGGGTTGCTAGACGATCTGGCAGCTGCCGGCTTCGACGTTCGCGTTGTGAAGGTTGCTTCTGGAGGGTTGGATGAGGAGCTACTGTGGGGTAACCTTATGGATGCAACGATAAGAAAACGGATGCAAAGGGGAGTAGATCGATTCGGCGGTAGTGTACTTGGAGAAGGTGGTGAGTATGAGACGCTGGTGGTTGACGGACCGAGAGGGTTCTGGAAAGGACGTGTTGAGGTGCGGCCGAAAGATATGTGGACCGGAAAAGGCGGAGGGGGAGAGGCTTGGGTTGGATTTCGTGAGGGATGTGGAGTGGTTACGAGGCACGATGACAATGAACCTACTGACGGCGCTGGATGGAATAGGAAAATCCGAATGCCTGGGGTATGGGATACCGGATTTGAAGCCTTGAACATTAACATTCCAGAATCAATTGTGCAGTATACATCCGAGAACGGGGCATGGGAAGCTAAACCTGTGGTACTCAAGAATCAGTCCTGTCTCACCTTTTCTAATGTTACCGCTCCACTGAATGATACCACGGCAAGCGAGCAGATGTTGGCTATCAATTCGATGGTGATGGACATACTGTTAGCGCACAACATCTCGGATGCCGACAGTATCGTCTTCACGACCATTCTTCTCCGTACAATGGCTGATTTCGTGTCCGTAAATGACGCCTATGGACGGCTCTTCACTTTGCCAAATCCGCCTGCGCGGGTGACAGTAGCCTGTGGCAATACATTACCACCAGGTGTGCAAGTAATGGTGTCCTTTGTCATTAGTCTAGATATCGCATCTCGAGAAGGACTTCATGTGCAATCAAGATCTTATTGGGCACCTGCAAACATAGGGCCATATTCGCAAGCTGTGTCGATGCCATTACAACAAGACAGAATGGATATTCGACTGGTATATGTTGCAGGACAAATACCGCTTGTACCAGCATCGATGGAGATATTGCGGGCAGAGGACGACGGGGATAATGTAGCACCAAGTACAGGTATGGAGTTGTTCCAGAAACGAACGTGCTTGGCATTGCAACATCTATGGAGAATTGGAAAAGCTATGAATGTCAGCTGGTGGACGGACGCCACTGCTTTCATAGCCGGGAATCTCGATATCCATGGAAAAGCGATGGTGGCGTGGAAGACTTGGGAGGCTATGCATCAGTATGAGACATGGGACTTTACAGGCGAAGAAGAAGATTACCATAGTCTTAGGGGTCTAGATGTCTGGGATCTGAGATATGGTGGCTTGGGCAGTCTGGTCCAGGTGCAGTCGAAATGCCAGAACCTTCCTGATTTCAAGAGGTCGTCATACCCAACGTGGCACAACGCTCCACAATTCTTCGCTGTCCAAGTCGACGAGTTACCACGTGGCTGCGACATCGAGTGGCAAAGTTCTGGGATCGCATATGAAGATGATTCCACGCCTGCGGTCCAGCACCTCTTCTCCTACATCTCCATTGCGTGGGAGGATACCGCATCAGAGACACAATTCCAGACCAAGATATTGGAAATGCTCGACGGGAGACTGAGAGCTGGAGACTTTGATGCGAGGATCTATACCCCTCGGCCGGAGCTCGTCAATGAACTTTCCATGCAGGTGATACCCTGTAGGTCTGTCTGGGGACCCGCTGCACAAAGATTGGGGGCGGGGATTGTCATTCGCAATAAGATAGAGACCTGAGTTTCTAGATCGAGGAAGGCCATTGTCTCGATAGAACCTACCACGTACGCGTCTAGAATCAGTAGCTTCTTGAATCAATAGTCCACGCCGAGGATTGCTGAAATATGATAATCTCCTTCCAGAAGACAAGATCCATAGAGCAAGCCAATAGGTATTTGTCTCTTTTGTCAAGTTTCAAAAGCATCAATATTTTACATGTTACTTGCGTTATTAAGCAAAACAATTTTTAACAATACATCTTCAGATATTATGTTTTGTTTGCTTTTTAGTGAGGTCCTCCGGTTCATTTGGATCACAAAGTCAGCCCCGGTTTGTAGGTGCGATCTCAATAGGTTTAGCGCTCTCGGGTACGCACGGATTTGAGCCGCGAGGAATTCAACCACCCACCATAGTACTCGCTATGTAGGCACATTCAGGGACAAGCTTCGGGAGCTCGCGATAAGACCTAGCAGTTACGATGCAGCTGCAACATTCAGCGCGAAGCTGTCGTGATCTTCCATCTTGCTTAACTAGGCTGTAAGGGACCGACATGCCCGGCAATGAAGCAGCTCTGTTGGATATCCACAATAGCGAGAACACACCGCCAGAGAGGACCCAAGGGCTTTCAAGCTCGCCACAGCTATATCAAAGGGAGCGAAAAAATGTGCTCAAAGCCACTTTCTCCGATCACTTCCGAACATCGTCGCTCTCCCCAACCACAACCTCTCAGCCTACTATTCCAGAATCAAGACCGACATATTTTGATGCCGACTATCGGAAGAGACGGAAGGATTCTTCGTCACCCAGCGAAAGTGGTACTGAGGCAGATGATGAGAGGGGGGCCACCTTCTTGGGTCTCCCAGCTCCACCAAACAGGCCTCGCAAAGGTCTCAAAGGCGCTAATCTAACTGGTACAGCAAGCCCGCTGCTAACGCCTTCATATCTGGATGAGGAGTCGCGAACATCAGAGGCTAAGAATTGGCCGAAAAGTCGAAAAAGCTTGCAGAACCAGCGCGGGAATGATGAAGAGACGATCAAGATCAGGGAGAAATTCGCGCGAAGACGGAGAGCAGAATTGATACGAAGGGTCTCGGAAACACTTTTACTCGGTGCTGTTGGCTGTGTTGCCTGTATGAGTGATACAGCACGGATATTACACTCATATGCTGGGGGAAGCTTCGAGAAGTCCTTCATGGTGAACGACTTTGGAATATATCACGCTCCGACAGCCGTGAAGAGCCATGCTGCTGTTGTGCTAGGTCTTTACGTTCTGTATCCGCTGCGGATCATGTTCGAGAATCAGGTCCGCAGTGTCTCAAGAGGTCGATCTCCGTTCTACATACACATACCAGCAGCCTTCGAACCTGCCCCATTGTTGTATCCTGTACTTGTTCCTGTCTTTGTGGCACTATCATTGATGCATGCAGATGCAACCGTTTTACTACCTAACCTTGTCTTAAGTATAGCTTCGATACCTAGCAAAATCGTTCCGTTCAATACTAACGTTGCGTGGTATAACTCCATCCAATGGCTGTTATCAGCTGTCCCTATCTTGATTTCTCGACTATGGTCTCTGAGTGACTGTCAATCTTGGATCCAAGAGGGTCACGACGAGGCTTGTATCTCTGACACCGATCAATTGCTGATGTTGTACCCATTACATCAAGCAGTTTTGCCGGCGCTGCAATTCTTGACGACGACGAGTCTGTTACCAGCAGAACTGCAATTATTATCTGTTGCGATGATTAACCTGCTTTTACTTTCTCAGTCGCCTCAGACTGTGATCTTACAATCTCTGCTGTGGCCGGGAGGTCTTTCCGTCTTTATCCTGTGCGGGAAAGTCCTTGCTTGGGGAGTTGCATTGGCACGTATTCCCAGCTGGCGCTTCCGGCGGCCCAATGCCAGGGCTCCCGAAGGGAACGCATTGCTTCTAGCTATCGATGACACTCTTGGTGGACGTCTAAGTGAGTGGGGGTTGACCTCGGCAGGCTCAGAGGAGTCCAACGATTCGGGGGACAATGAGCCCGACGAACTACTCAGTTTTCCTCCACGTAAAGGGCATGGTCAGATGCTTAGTGTGGATACCCGTCGCACAAAAGTAATTGCAGGTGACAAGTTGGCCCAGATACCGCTCAATGCGCCGATCTCAGCTACGGGTGACACAAAGCTTGCTGCATGTTCAGCAGCTAAAGGTGTGTGGCAAGGGCTTCAATCAGAAGCAATAGACAAACGGCAACGGCGATACACGGTTCCATCATATCTTGGATCACCTCGGTCCAGCTCTCGGATAGGGAGCGTAAAGCGCGAGAAGGCAACCCAGTCTCAACCCTCCAAGACATGGTCGCTACGAGCTTTATCCAAGGCACAAGCGATTGTTATCAAGTGGCTTTTTGCGCTATACGTATACGCCATTGTCATTGCTGTTGTTGCCTTCGCTGTCAGACCTCAGGTGGGTCGCGCTGCCTTGCATGGTCAAGAGCCCGTTGGTTGGGCTCTAGGTTACCTTCTGGGTGATGTGCCTTTTTTCAGATACTTGATGACCAATTGGAACCTTGACCGCTGGATACATTTACCCAAGAATATGGTTTCTTACGCATCAACAGAATCCTACGGCCGAACAAGAGTACTCGACGGTCTGGGAGTGGCCAACATCAGATTACTAATTTGCGTTTACTGTCTGGCCATCATTGGCATCGGCCTTGCCATCGTATCACGCTTGAGTACTGTGGCCGAAGTAGATACACGCCGGAAAGTATTCCATGGGATGATGGTAGCCATGTTTCTTCCAACAATCTTTGTTGACCCTACATTCGTCTCTCTGGCTTTCGCACTCATCCTGGCAATATTCCTTCTACTTGATCTCTTCCGAGCATCGCAATTACCTCCATTGTCTAAGCCGCTTACCTATTTCTTGGCCCCGTATGTTGATGGACGAGACCATCGAGGGCCTGTTATCGTGTCTCACATCTTCCTCTTGATTGGATGCGCAATCCCCCTTTGGTTATCCCTTGCGGCTATCGAGAGGAGGGGCGATGGACCCTGGAAGGGCTGGGATGTTCAAAGACGAGAAGTTAGTATGATCAGTGGGGTTGTATGCGTTGGAATGGGAGACGCAGCAGCGTCCCTCATCGGCCGACGTTATGGACGCCGGCGATGGTGCTGGAGCGGTGGTAAGAGCCTCGAAGGCAGTCTTGCATTTGCAATCGCCGTTGTTATGGGATTAAGTCTGGCAAGGCTGGTTTTACGGCTTGGAGGCTGGCACGGGGATAGCGGGAATTCATGGGCTATGACGCTAGGAAAGGCTTCCATTGCCGCCACAGGGGCAAGTCTGACGGAAGCAGTGCTGACAGGCGGCAACGACAACGTCATTGTGCCTGTCATTTTGTGGCTACTGGTACGAGGGTTGAGGATATGATTGATAGACATGCTCGGTTTAGCGATGGCGTTGAGGCAATGCTCGGGCTAACGATGGGTGGAAGTTGTAATCAATGAAATCAGTAGAAAGCCTTGAGAGATCGGCATTGGAAAGTCATAAGCTACATATGCTGGCAAGGATTTGCATGGGACAAGATATCAAGTCCCTAGCAGCGGCAGCGGCAGCGGCAGCAGGCAGCCAGGTTGAAAAATGTTGTGCTTCACAAGCGTTGACAAGATTCGAGGTAGCCTGACAGGATCAAGATAAAGTAGGTAAGATGAGACGCTACCTTGGAAGCTTACGGCTGTAAGCTCATCATGGGAGGGTTGGAAGTACGTTGGACTCTGGGGTGGACCGTGTACGCTTGGCATTGGCATGACACGGAAGGGTGGGTAAGGTAGATCTAGACCTAGGTAGCCAAGCGTTGACAAAGGCGGATAGCGTGGTCTGTATCCCAACAAACAAGCAGTAACAGGACAAAGAGTACTTCCATGGGTGCAATGTTGGTGAAAAATCGTAGATAGCTTGGCCTCTCGTTGACCCTTAGTGATGGTTGCTGCCGATAAGGAACGTTATCGGCCAGAGCATAGATAGTTCTTAAAGTGGATATGGTAATAGACTAAAGTATTAAATAATGAATATGAACAAGCAGGCTTCCATCACCACAAGTCATGCTGAGTCCAACCTTGATTGTCCCACCCGATTCACCATCGCTGATATTCTTACCCTTCTCTCACTCGTTGTCACCATTGTAAATCGTCCACCATCTATTACCTAATCAATATCTGAATCCCGCCTCGAGTCACACGTCCACTTTGCATACAACAATAGCGCCTGACTCCCACCACGCCCCGTTTTCTAGAGACAACAGTACCCCGCGATACAAGGCAGCCCCGTACCTCTCCTTACCGACACAAGGGTCCCTGCATCTTCGAGCCGACCGATCCAGCCTATCAAATACCATGGCCCGACAGCCTTCCCCTTGAGATGATCGACGACCTGCATCTGGCATGACAACTGCTTAACCCCAACCCATAATCCCATCAACCACCGACACCATCATAACGATAGGTGCCAATGTATAACCGATTGACGGCTACCTTATATCCACATCTCGAGTGGTAACCACACTGGTCCAGGCGGGCGCTTGGCACCGATCAGGTGAAAGGTGAACCAGGCCTCAACGCCTGACCAGTCACGATGGCGTCCAGACAACCAACGTCTTCGTCTTCGAAGCGGCCTAGAGACTCTACACAACCCGAAATGGCAGTCGGAAGCTTTAGAAGGCTCGAGGAGGTTGGTCGGGGAAGCTTTGCTACCGTTTACAAAGGCTCTATGTCTGTGAGTAGCTGTCACACCCTTTCCGCCATCTCTCCATCGGATATCTGGGATATACATTGCTTCCGAGTCTTCCGGGCTTCCCAGTGTCTGCTCATTGCTGGTACTTTCACCTCTTTAAGGGAACCATGCTAATGTCCATGGGTGTGCTAGAAAAAGCCTGGCTATGTCGCCATCAAGTCTGTTGATATGAATAAGCTCAATAAAAAGCTAAAAGAGAACTTGTACTCCGAGATCCATATACTGAAAGACCTTCACCATCCCCACATCGTTGCGCTCATCGACTGCCAAGAAACCTCTGCCCATATCCATCTCATTATGGAACTGTGTGAGCTGGGCGACATGTCATACTTCATCAAGAAAAGAGATACGCTCTCGCGACATGACACCACGGCCGATATAGTCAGGAAGTATCCCAATCCAGCCGCTGGTGGCTTGAACGAGGTCGTCGTACGGCACTTCTTGAAGCAGCTGGCGAGTGCCTTGGAGTTTCTTCGGCAGAGGAACTTCATCCACAGGGATGTCAAACCTCAAAACCTTTTACTCGACCCCTCCCCTTTGTTCTACGCCAAAGCCAAGCCAGACGCTGTCCCCTATGCTGCCCACGACAAGTCCCTCACTCCTATGGTTGGCGTGGAGTCACTCCCTACCCTGAAACTCGCAGACTTTGGGTTTGCCCGGTCTCTACCTTCCACTTCGCTCGCTGAAACCCTTTGCGGTTCGCCTCTGTACATGGCGCCTGAGATCCTGAGATATGAAAAGTACGACGCCAAGGCAGACCTTTGGTCGGTTGGTACCGTGTTGTATGAGATGATGGTCGGCAAGCCACCTTTCAGAGCTTCGAACCATGTAGAACTGTTGCGGAAGATCGAGCGTGGTGAAGACAGGATCAAGTTTCCGGAAGAGGTGTACTTGAGCGATTCGATGAAGAAAGTCATCCGGACTCTACTGAGGCGGAATCCTGTGGAGAGAATGAGTTTTAGCGACTTCTTCAATCATACGGTGGTGAAGGATGAAATTCCAGGCTTAGCTGAAGAAGATCGCCCAGCTCAACTTCCGAAACCTGAGCCTGAGAAGGATAAGAGAGGGAAATCACCGCTCAGGGAGCCTTCGACAGCAGAGGCATCAGCACCAAAGCCATCGAAAGTTGATGCAACCGGTACCTTATCGCAGTCACCTCGCAGGACTACCTCAAACAGTCCGCAGACGGCTGCACTCAAGGCTGAGTCTCAACTCCAACGACGGTCCTCTGGCACACCTTCTCGATCTGCTATAGGCGATTTGCGCGACAAGAGACGAAGTCACCAGGCTTCTGCTGATGAAGGGCCTCCAAGAGAACTTTCAACGCAACCTAGGCGCCCGAGCATGGTAAGCCATGTCACTGCTCCAGCTCGCTCTGACTTGCATAATCAAAGTGCGAAGCCTACTGGAGCTGTCGCTTTGCAACGGCAATCGAGCCGGAACTCTCTTACCCCTAGTACCCCAAGGTCTCAGGAGAGAGCTCAACAGCAGCGGGCGGCAGCTGAAGCTAGGGATGCTCGAGAACGTGCCGCACAGGATGTAGCGTTCGAAAGAGACTACGTTGTAGTAGACAAGCAAGCAACACAAATCAACGCCTTCGCTGACGAATTAGCTGCAAGCCCGCGGATATACGGCAAAAGCGATGCTCATCAAGATGAGCAACGTGGTGCCATGGTACGAAGAGCGACGACTCAAGGAGCCCCAAATTCAGTGACTGGGGCTCAAGTCACACCTTCACGAGCAATGCAAATTGTGTCAGGGAGAAAACCGGATCATCAACGTCGGAATTCTTATGAGCGAAGGTTACGCGATCCTTCTTCGGCTACTTCGGCTATCTCGAAAGCGATTAACATGGCTGGCAACAGGCTATTCAGCATGGGATTCTCGCCTCCACTGAGTTTGGCCCGGGGTGGCCCATCGCCACCCCTGTACAGTCCGTTCCCCACCTACCCCCACAATCAAGGTAATCTCCTTATGATCGAAGGTAGCTCCAAAGCACCGGTGCCCCTCGATGAGGATTCAAAGGCTGTCCATGTTATAGAAGACTCAGCCTCAAGAAGCGATGTTGTCTACGGTTTCGCAGAGGTCAAGTATAAGCAGCTCATGCCATTGGCCCCGTCAACAGAACAAGGGTTAGGGCTTCGCATTTCTGAAGAAAGTGACGGTGAGCCTAGTGCAACGGAGGCTGACGGCTTGACCGTTGATGCCATTGTCACACTATCAGAGGAAGCCTTGGTATTGTACGTGAAGGCACTTGCACTACTTGCTCGATCGATGGACATAGCTGGAGCATGGTGGGCACGTAAAAGTCGAGGTGAGATCGTTAACGCATCAATGACGCCACGAGCCCAACCAAGCTCCGCTACTGCTGCAGCCGTTGGCAACAGAGTGAACAATGTCGTTCAATGGGTCAGGGATCGATTTAACGAAGTCCTTGTAAAGGCCGAATTTGTGCGTCTTAAGCTCATCGAAGCACAAAAGCAGCTTTCGATCGAGCACCCTGGTCATCCCAACAAACATACCTCGACATCAAGCTTAGCCGGGATGGGCACGTCAGCAGATCAAATAGTGCTCACTTTGGGCGTGAGTGCGGAAAAGATCATGTACGATCGGGCGTTAGAGATGAGCAAGTCGGCTGCGGTCAACGAGCTAGTCGGGGAAGATCTCGTAGGCTGTGAGAGGTCCTACGTTACAGCAATACTGTTGCTTGAAGCTGTGCTTGAGGACGACGATGAACCGTCCGCAAAGAAACCCCCAACTAAAGACAAGGATTCTAAGGGTTCGAAGGCAGAAGAGGACGTTGTGAACGGGGTCGAAGCAGAGGACAGAAAGGCCATCGTGAAATGTGAGTATATTCATTGCGTGAATTGATCGCGATCGTGCTATGTCTTGACTAACGTTCCATCGTAGTCGTTCAGAGTATCCGCGCTCGTCTTGCTGCCCTGCGGAGGAAGATGCAGATCATTGCAAAACACAAGAGCGTTACAGAAGTCGTTCCTCCCTTTCCAAAGTCTCCTATCTCCGCACCGAGTCCTCCACCAACGATTGCGACTACGCCACCTCAGTAATCCATCCTATCAAACCGTTTCCCACACTCTGACTCTAATTCCGCTTCCTTCCATGTCTAAACCAACAAAACCGACAAAGGGCGGCGACACACCTTTCCAATCCAGCGTCATAGCGGGTCTCTCTCTATTTCACTCTGCGGTATGAATGCATTACGAACTCATCTTATCTGGTCTGAGCATTGGAGACTCGGGACTACATCATGAACAAGGAGTCCATGGAAAGAAGGCACGATCAATTTGCTGGTGTTAAAACATCCAATTACTTTGGAAGGGTTATTGGGGAAGGCGAAAGAATGATATAATAACTAAATACCCGGCCCCAACAATGCAAATGATTTTTGACTTTTAAGACACCCGCCCCGGGGAGCGAAGATTAGGATGTTTATTCATATCATCAGAGCTTAGATGGCGCTGGGTGGAGCCGTCTGCATCTCCACGTCCTCGTGCATGGCCTCCAGATGCTGGTCCCAAACTATGGACACGGCTACAATTGGACATGCTCAATCCCAACTATCGGAGTATCATTCTTTTGGAGGGCAGGAAACAGGTCGCTGAGATGGCAGACTCCGTACCAGATATGGGCTTAATTATGGTGAACTACGCTTCAATCCCTAGAGAACTTAATCGGATCGGATCTCCAGCTAATACGTTTCCCTTCCCAGGAAGTTTCTGTCTCCGCTCGGTCTCAACGTCAGAATTAATGAGGGCGTGCCGGAGGAGACCCCGAATATTGGGTCCGCTATAGGACCTACTCAAAAAGCAAGAAAGACCGGCGCCGAGATTATATACCTTTGACTACTCCTCGCTTGTCCCAGGCAAAGCCCCATTTCATTGGCGGTTTGAGACCGGAGAAGAGCGAAACAGTTTGGCAGATCACATGGCGAACAGGAACATGGAAGAATCCACCAAGGCTCTGGCCCTCGCTACCGAAAAGAAAGTCGAAGGCGATACGACATTCGCAGAGACACATCAACTACTATGAAAGCATACCGCGCAGCAATTGGCGCAGCGGTCCATGCCCTGGTGCAGGGGACGGATGGAATGGAAGAACCTACTTTACCTTACCTCCTTACTTAAAGTACTGAGGAGATGTTAGCGATTTGCCGCGCTAACCGCGAAGTGAGGAGAAGAAATGGACGGACGGAGAGGAGGCCGAGAGATAGGAGCTTGAAGGGCAACTCATAAATTCGTCAGGCTACATACAGCACCTGAGGCTTTGAACTATACTAAAAGGACGAAAGAAAGTCTAGGGTTTGGATTGAATGTGCCAAAGGTGCGCGATAGGATCGACTTGCCCAGATAGAAACGGTAGGAGCTGACCACGACCTTTGATGAGACAGCAAGAGAAGATTGGAGTAGCAGTAGACCAAGGCTCGGAAGCACGCCGGCAGCGGCGCTTGCTTTTCATGAACCCCTCGCATTCGACGTCTCCAGATCGCTAGCTATATATGCTTGACGACGGGAGCGACCCTCCCTTCCATGACAAGATACAGATATCAAGCTAGGCGGGAAGCGCAGGAGCGTAAGACCGTGTCGGCTCTGCTGATAGGAATATGCAGCTGTCAATAAGACATAAATACTGGCAACTCCATTTGCTCACGTCGAATGAATGCAACGAGACGCTGAGGCTATGCTGACTTCTCCTACCCTGGGGAGCATTGCAATCTTGCGATTGATCGTCCGGAAAATGTAACAGACGGCTCGTCACGAGCGAATGTTGGATTGGCACAAAGCACTGAGGCATGCTTTGGGTCGTCTGACACGAATCTCAGTAGTTCTGCCACTCAGCCAAAATCTGGAATCTCAGTCTGAGCCGACAGCACTGGGTCAGATTAGCTAGTGGAAAAGTTGCACTTTTTGGGGTCAAGGTTGAGGCTGAATCAAGATGGGTTTTCAGTTTGTGGTACATCTTCTTTGATAGTAAGGTGAATGAAGTATCTGGGGATACTGCTGCGGTGCAGTCGGACTTTGTGCTGAAATAGCAGTAGCCTTTTCCTACCCGCCGACGCCGGAACTACGAGTCGGGCTAGAATATGTGAGCGTTAGGTGGAACCAGGGGGAAGTAAAGCATGAGTAGGCGTTTTCAGGTTGGCGAAGAAAGCAGGAGTTAAGGGCGATGAAGAAGCATTCTCAGTATTGAACTGTGTAAGAGTATGCCAAAGGGGCCGAAGCCTTGTTCGAATAAACACCATAAGTAGCACTGTTCTAAGATTATCCCATAGTAACATAGCCCTCTGGATTATGTTGTGAGTCTGTATTTTGTGGACTTCTGGAGATGGGGACCGGGTTGCTAGGAACCCTATCGCTTGGTTGTACTTACATTCACTTCCATCCTTTCTTCTCCAATCCCGCTCCAGGTCTTCATCCGGAACGTATGAGGCGAGATTGGGAACACGAGCAGTAGTCCTCACTCTTGTGGCATTGTTCCTTCTAAGCTCCAAGCCCGAGAGGAGAGCCTTGCCATCTTCGATGTTGGGGCCGGCGACGTAGAAGAAGCTTCGACGATGAAGAATGCCTGCGTGTATGCTAGCCATGGTCCTCGATATCAAGGGAACAACTTTGGACGATTGTGTGGGAGCATTGTAAGGGGTATCACACTACCAGAGAATTTGTGACGATCATCGTGGAGGCAAGATAGGTGAAAGAAGCGGGCTGCTACCCCAAAGCGGCCGAGGCGGCCTGTTTTGCGGCAGATCAACGTGCTTTCAAAATCCTCCCTTGTCAGAGCACTCTCCGTTGCTCGCTTGCTTAAGTTCACAATTCCAGCGACCCACTTCAATCCGTGAGGCCCCCCCATCATGGTGAATCTCAGTCCAAGACATCTAAGCCTTCGGGCTAGATCCACCACTATCTGGCATTTCTCTTGCTAGTGCCAACTTGTTTTAAGGTAGTTTTGCAAGGCGCTGAGCCTCGAAAGCTATGACACGCGAAGAAGCAAACAGGGTCATGAGGGCTTCGCGCACACTTTTAGCTATTGATACCTGCAATATGGCTGTTAACGCCGGGTAAACAATGCATGCAGCAAAATTTATTCCTCTCTTTCCCTCCCACCTCAGGCTGACAGAGGCCAATCAACCGGACATTCACAGCTTACCTCCACTCTTCTGCAAATACCCGTTGTCGGCCAACCATCCCTCCACATCGCCTCTATCTCTCTTCAGCCAGCTTGCTTTTGCACGAATGGCATCCGAGCTTTGCTCTAATGCCCGATCAAAACCCTGGAATTGATGGTCAATATCCGTCAAATGATCCAGGTCAGAGCCCACTTACCTTTGTACTCCGCTCTCCAAACCACTTCCTCACCTCCGCCAGCTGCTCCTCAGACACAAACCCACCTGTGCAGATCTGGACAATCGTACTCAGCATACCTAAGCTAGCCGGGCACTTTTGATTTAGCGCTTCCCAATTCCCCTTCAGATAAACCCATAATGCCTCAACTCCTTCCTTGTCATTCCTCAGTCCGCCAATGGGCATGTACACATCTTGGCCCTTGACAACATCACTCAAAGGCAACGACAAGGCCCGCTTGATCAGGTCCTCGCCTCGAGAGCGACCCAGGGATCGAAGAGCAGTATTCCGCTCGTCCGCGTCCTTGGAAGTCTTGTATTCGTTGAGGATGGCGTCAAATTCTTGATCTCCGCCATTCTGGAGCGCGATAGCGTAAACGCTGCCACGAATGTTTGGGTGGATGGCCTTTCTGTCGCCAGCAGCCCACTTCTTAAACATGTCTTGCGCCGCTTTGATGATCTGTCCATCGCCCGCAAGGCCGGCACTACCGAAGAGCAAAGCTTTGAACTGAGATTCGATGTGACCGTCCTCGGGACCAAAAGACCAGCCTTTCTCATGGGCTTTGGGAGCAACGAGCTCACGCTGGAAAGCTTTCAAAGCGTCTTTGGTTTTCTGGTCTTCAAAAATCCAGGCGGCGCGAATGGCGGAGATGCGGGTGAGAAGCTCGTCCCAGACTACGAACTCGGATTCGCTATTGAACGATTTGAGTAGAGAGAGAATGCCGGACGTCTTCTGGTAACCAGAGGACGCAAGCCCACCAGCGTCAGCGATCATCCCGGCTCGATCTTCGACTGATAGGAGACCCTCCTTTGCTGCTTGACCAAGTTTCTCCAGGCGGGCTGGAGTGTATGACGTGCGGTAGACACCAGAATGGTCTGCGTTGAGCTTGAAGAAGTCTTTACTAGAGACCTCGAAATCGTGCTCACGGCCGGAAAGTGTGAGGTCCTCATTGACGCCGTCCTTGGTCCTGAGACCCAAGAAGACAGGATATAGTGTCTTGTCCTCTTCCGGTTTCACATCGCCCGTGCGTAAGAATCGATTCTGTTTGACGTGGATAGTATTTGAGCCCTCGTTCTCCGTCACCGTCACCACAGGATACCCCACGTATTTTGTCCAGATGTCCATGATACTTTCTACAGGCTTCCCGCTCGCATCACTCAGCGCAGCCCACAGATCCTCAGTCTTCGTATTGCCATAAGCGTGCTTCTTGATGTAACGCCGGATGCCCTCGAGGAACGTCTGCTCACCAAGATATGCAGATATCATTCTGAGGACGCAGGAGCCCTTCGAGTATGAGATGGCATCAAAGATCTGATTTACTTCATCCGCGCGCTTGACAGGCACTTCGATGGGATGACTGCTTCGCAAGGAATCGAGAGAGAGTGCGCTTTGTAGATCTCCAATCACAAAACTCTGCCATATCTTCCATTCTGGGTAGAACTTATTACACGAATACCAGGACATCCAAGTCGCAAAACCTTCGTTCAGCCAAAGGCCATCCCAGAAGTCCATGGTGACCAGGTTGCCAAACCATTGATGGGCCAATTCGTGCTGCACAACCTCGGCTACGCGCTCTCTTGTTGAGGCACCACTTGTCTGTTCGTCAAACATTACATCAACCGTTCGGTATGTGATCAAGCCCCAGTTTTCCATAGCTCCAGCACTAAAGTCAGGAACAGCTACCATATCCATCTTTGGAAGCGGGAAGTCACTGTCAAATTCTTTCTCATAGAATTCCAGTGTCTTTGCAGCTAGATCTAGAGAAAAGCGGCCGTGTTCAATGTCCGCATCAGGCGTCGCATAGACGCGAATGGGGACTCTGAAGGATCTAGTCTCTATGTGGTTGAGCTCTCCCACAATGAAAGCCAACAAATATGTAGACATGAGAGGAGTCTTATTGAATGTCACAGCGTTCTTTTTGCCCCCACTTATTTCTGATTCCACATCTTCCTCTGATGCAACATCCATGTTGCTTAGGCACGTCAGTCCCTTATCCGCAACAAGTGTGACTGTGTACTCTGCTTTTAGCGCTGGCTCGTCGAAGCATGGAAACGCTCTTCGGGCATCTGTAGGTTCCATTTGCGTACTCGCAATGTATTTCTTATTACCATTCTTGTCTTTGTATGACGATCTATAGAACCCAGCCATCTTATCGTTCAGTGTGCCGGTGAATGTATGCGTGAGCTGTGCTTTGGACCCTGCAGGTATCTTCTTGTCGAAGGATATCGAGGTCATCTGAGAATCTTCATTGTAGGTGAGCTTAGGTGACGATGTGACTTCGCTGCCACCAGCTGAGACCTTCGTGGAGTGTATATCGACATCCAGAGTGTTTAGTGATATGGATGTTGTGTCCTCTTTGACGTCCAGACTGAGCAGGACTCATATTAGCCAAAGGCCATTAGATGTGAAACAGAATGAGTGATCAAATAACCACCTCCATTGCCCTCAATGTACGTACTCAATCACCACTGTCCCATTGTATGTGAACTTCCCAAAATCCGGCTCCAAGGTCAAGTCATAGTGCAACGGCTTCACGTTGGTTGGGAGCACTTCACGATGCGCTTCCACACTCCCACTCGGGATGTCTGCGTTGCTGAGACACATGGCTCTTCGGTGGGAGCAGTGTCTGCTTTGGTGCTTGCGTCCCTCGTAGGCAGTCTTGAACTTCTTTCCAGGATTTCGTACAGAAGATGAGAGATGCCTTGTGACTTGCGGCGTAAAATCAGAAGGTGCCTTATGCGCTGGTCGAGGAATTTTAAATGCAGCAGAAAGGCTAAGAGCCGTATAGTTGGTTGCAAGTTTGCTTGCTCGTATACTATTACGAATCATTGACCCCGCAAATAGACAGATACACAAAGCCTCAAGGCGAAGTGCTGAGTACGTCGTTTGCTAGAGTCCTTCCCAATTAGGAAGGTTGACCGCAAAACGAAGGTGCAGGGTTGATTTTCCCCATAGAATACAGATTTCCTCGAAATTCCACATTCAGCGAGCCTGTCACGCCCTGTATCAAATGATGACAACCTGTTACCCTCCGATCCATCATCACAGCACGAATCACATTCCCACCTCCACCGCCCTCTCACTTCTCTCCGCATATCTCGAAGCCACAACCACAGATCCCGCCCTCCACCCCAATGCGCTCCTCACAGACAGCGGGCCCATCACAACGTCCTCAGGCGCAAACATCGGTCTCGTTCTGCACAATCTCAAGCGTGTCGAAGCGGGTCTGAAAGGCGAGCAGTTGGGCGCGGACTTGACATTCGAAAAATTTGGTGGAGAGGGTTTACCTGACCTGATGGTAGACCATGCCTTTTCGGAACCATCAGGAATACTTGTCGGAAGACCAGAAAGGCAAAGGCAGGAGCAGGAGTTGGAGGGTGAATGGCAGGATAAGGAAGATTTTGAGCGGCAGCAGGATGTGATGCGAGGGAAGATTGGCCAGAGGGATAATGCTCTCAATGGCGACTCTAGAGGGGAGAGTGGAGAGATTCCGAGGATCCAGACTACGAAGAGCACTGGAGAGATAGATGCAAGGAAAGAGGCCAAGAAAGATAGGTCGAGGAAAATAAGGTTGGCACGCGAGGCGGAAAGGAACAGGGAGAGAGATGTGGAGGGTTGAGCGTGTTCGGTCAATCTACGAGTGCTTTTTGAAGCTACAACTCTCTATCAGACGCTTTCACGGGTTTCTCATCGTCCAATTCCTTTCCGTCGGCCTTCTTTTCGTCGCCGTACCAGCCGAGTGCCCCCAACCTTTCAGGCAAAATAGGATGTGAGAAGTGATAGCTTGAGTACATCCAATCGGCGTCCATAGTGCTCAAATTCTGTATCTGCAGCTTGATGAGAGACTTGGCTAGCTGCGTTGAGTATCCGAGCTTGACAGCAAAGTCATCTACAAAAGGAATTAGTGGAAAATCAAAGCCGCTTGAAAGAGTACGTACCTGCTTGGAATTCGAAAGTTCTGCTCAAGACATTCATCAAAAGCTTCACCACGGTATCCATGGGTGCAAGAGCGTCGGAGAACAAGATAAATCCAATGATGATCGGAAACTCTTTATAGAAGCCAAAAGACTGATACAACGAGCGGTTGTTGATGAAGACGGAGAACAAGGCGAAGATATAGAACGTATGGAACTGCGAGTCAATGTTAGAGGATGTTGATGCAAATTGGGGAAATGGCCTACCTGGGCAATACCGAAGAGCTTGGTAGTATGGCCTAAGCTCCAATGTCCAAGCTCGTGTGCCAACACCGCAACGACCTCTTCCGTCTCGCTCTTTTCAATGAGGGTATCGTAAATGACGATATGCTTCTTCCATGGCAGACCGTAAAAGTACGCATTGCTGTGTGCGCTTCGCTTGCTTCCATCAATCACATATAGCTCTTTCAGAGGAAAATCAAGCCTCTTGGCCAGACCTTCGACGCCAGTCTTCAGTGAACCTTCCTCCAATGGAGATAGCTTATTGAATAAAGGCAATATAAAGATTGGGTATATGGTGATACCAAACATCTGCACGACAATGAAGAAGAGCCATAGGTAGTAGAAGAATTGGTTGCCGGTCCTTTGCACAATTGCCAAGAATCCACTGAGAAGGGGTGCCCCGAAGACGATCATGAGAGCCTGCCCCTTGATCATGTCCATAATCCAAAGCTTGACGGTCTGCTTGTTGAACCCAAATTTCTCTTCCAAGATAAACGTGCCATAATAATCGGTGGGTAGAGATAATACTGAATTGATGATATTGAAGGTGAAGAAGAAGATGAGCGTGTGGACGATTTCACCGGAGTATTTTTCAGGAACATATTCAGTGAGCCAGAGGCCCGTCAAAGCCCACAACTTAGGCAGTACATCATAATATATGATGCCATAATTCTGAACCTGACCATACAGTCCAGAAACGAATCCAAACTTGGCCTTTGCTCGTCCATATGCCTGACTTTTATCGAACACTTCCTGAGAGACTTCTCCTTGAAGCGCTTTGGGTGGCTTCGTCTGCTTCAGGACCTGGTATTGCCGAAGCGAGAGAAATCCTTCTAAGAGATATTGTCCGAGCGAAAAGCCAACTATGAGCTTCTTCCACGGGAATGCAGGCCTGTCAAGGAAGCGTCCCAGACGCTGCATTGATGATTAGCTAGCTAATACATGACGAACGATATTTGACTGAGAGTTACCTGGAGAATGTCCATAACGGTGGGGAAACTGATGGGGATAGCTCGAAAGAATCAAGACTGTAGAGCAAACAACTACTTCACAATAAGATAATCATGGTTGATGCGCACGAGATCTGTCCTTTCATAATTTCCGTGCATTAACGTATTTAGCGTACCTCTTCAGAACTCTTGGGAAAGCTTGGCACTAAACACGCAAAAGACTCTATGACATCTTCGTATTCAATCGAAGTAACAGGTGAGTTTTATATGTCCTTGAGATATATATCAAGTATAAAAGATACTTCTATTAAGAGATTGAGTGCTATATAGATTCTCATACAGGATTTTCAGTGCCAAGCTTTCCCAAGAGTCTTGAAGACGCTAAGTGTTAGAGTGATGACAAGATCCTTTGAAGATGCTTTGTGGCCACCTGTTGATGCACCCAAGATGTAAAACATGATGGTGTGGCCGTAAAAGCACAAGAAATGGATCGCAGGTCAAATACCAATGTGGCGATAGCATTTGGATCACGAGGGGACCAGATCCAGGACACGGAGAGATCAAGGAGCCCAAATTCTAGAGAAACATACACCACATTCGAAGCTCAATACGTGGGAACACCAAGATGAATGGCCCCCTCGAGAAAGAGATGGCATCTGTTAAAGTCAAAAGCTCTTCCAATGGCCTCGTCAAGCTCCAACGGCCCAAGCACGACCGCAAGCCCTCCTTACCCATGAACCCAGCTTTCATGACCTCCGCCCCTGGCAAAGTCATAGTCTATGGAGAACATGCGGTCGTACACGGAAGAGCAGCGATCGCTGCAGCAATCTCGTTACGTTCATATCTCTTGGTTACCACATTGTCGAAGTCACAGCGGACTATCACCCTTCGATTCCCAGACATCGGTCTAAACCACACGTGGGACATAGATAAATTACCCTGGTCCATATTCTCGAACCCCTCCCATAAGAAGATGTACTACGACCTTGTCAACACCCTCGACCCAGATCTCGTTGAAGCTATACAACCAAGTCTCGTGGCGGTGTCTCCAGAGGCTGCATCGGACAAGAGGAAGATACATCAGGGTGCCGCTAAAACCTTCCTCTACCTTTTCCTTTCGCTTGGCTCCCAAACATTCCCAGGCTCAATCTATACCCTTCGCTCCACTATTCCTATCGGCGCTGGACTGGGTAGCAGCGCCAGCATAAGCGTTTGCCTCAGCGCTGCCCTACTCCTCCAAATCCGCACCCTAGCCGGCCCACACGAAGATCAGCCCCCGGGAGAAGCCGAGCTGCAATTGGAACGAATCAACCGCTGGGCTTTTGTAGGTGAGATGTGTCTCCATGGGAACCCCAGCGGCGTAGACAATACCGTCTCAACGGGCGGTAAAGCGGTCCTCTTCAAACGTACAGACTACACCAAGCCACCCACTGTAACTCCACTACGTAACTTCCCAGAATTGTCCCTCCTCTTGGTCAATACAAGACAAACACGTACAACGGCTAAGGAGGTTGCGAAAGTTGGAGCTCTGAAAAAGGAAATGCCCGTTGTCACAGAATTAATTCTTGATGCAATAGGCACAGTCACCGAGTCCGCTCATGACCTCATCAGCTCTCCGGACTACAGCGAGGGAGATATGCAGACGGCACAAATCCTGGGCACCCTGATGAACATCAATCACGGCCTGCTTGTGTCCCTTGGAGTGTCCCATCCAAGATTGGACCGCATCCGTGAGCTCGTTGATGGGGTTGGTATTGGCTGGACAAAACTCACCGGTGCAGGCGGCGGTGGTAGTGCCATCACTCTACTCAAACCTGGTGCTTCCCCCGCAAAGCTTAGAGAACTGGAAGGAAAGCTCGATGCTGAGAACTTCGAGAGATTTCAGACTACTCTTGGTGGCGATGGGGTCGGTGTTTTGTATCCCGCAGTGCTGAAGCATGAGGATGCGGAAGACGGAGGTGAGGAGATCGACCAGGAGAAGTTCCTGCAGGCCGAAGGGGAGGATGGGGTTGAGCAATTAGTTGGCGCTGGAGGAAATAATGAGGGGTGGCAATTTTGGAGGGTTGCTGGCTAAGTGTCCAGAGTAACATAAGATCTTTTGTGGCTACTTGCTTCTAGTGACGTAGATGGAGTCTTATCATCCAAGTCCCACGACAATTTCAGGAACTGTAAATGCTAGCTTTTCCGTGGTCAACACTCGAGACTCTGTTGTATGGCGGGTTACTAAGTGGCAGCTGTGAATCTCTGCAGATTGCAGGAGAAACCTTGGACTAGCCATGACGAGTAGGTTTTACTAAGGTAGCAACATCGACGCTTGCAATTCCCGAAATATCGCTTTTCATCTCTGCATGCCAAGTGGGTATCTATAAATCAAATCCCTTTCCAACCCTCCATAGCTGACATACACAATACATTTGTTCTCGCCGTTAGGAATATGGCAACAACGTGCAAGGCCGCAAGTACCATGGAAATCGTTAGATGTGGGCCGCTAAGCAGGATGTCCAGTGCTGCAAGACCAAGTAATGGATAGGCCACAACGGGATCCGCCGCCATGGGCGTACAGAGCGAACTTACGGAGACAACTTTCAACAGAAGCAGCGCAATTTTGGAACCTCGCTGCATTGCCAAATTTTGGAAAGTGGTCCGCAAGCCAATATTTTGTGTGGACGCAGGCGGCGCAGTGAGCTGAGGCACCTCTGGCATCTTTGTGGGGGAAACCTGTCGCGAACTACAAGGCTGCCTCCAGGACTGATTTCCTGCTCGTCTTCTCTATCATGATGTTCGGTACTTGGTGTCGAAGAGTGCCTGCGATCGTTTTGGAGGGATCCTAGACGTAGCCTAGCAGGTCCGCCAGCACGTACCAGGCTAGTAGACAATCTGCGGACAGGAGTCGATGATGTAGGGCTATCGACTGGGGAGATTCTCGCATCGTTCCGGAGGTCCTCGAACATATGTCCTGCTGATCTAGGCCTAGTGTCCGAGATTCTGTCAAGTCCTGCGCCAGTCTTAATGCCCAGCAGGATGGCTTCGGCGCTGGGCCTCTCGTCAGGGTCAAGGGAGAGAAGGCACCGAAGGAAGGTGTACAGCTGCTCCGGGAGATCAGGTCGCAGTTTTCTCTCTTCGTGGAGACCTGACCAATTTGTAATTTCCTCTCTGAGTTGATCCAGGTCCTCGTTCTCTTCGTTGAGAATGTCGGCACTGCTATAAGGCAGTTGTGCGAAACAAAGAAAATAAAGTATCATACCCAACGAAAAGATGTCGCTCTTCGTTGTGAAATTGCCATACTCGCCGGATGGTTGACGGCGTAGTACCTCTGGAGCACAATACGATATCGTTCCCGTAGCACCTGTCGACTTGCGGACCATATCAACTATCTGGACCTCCCCAAAGTCACTGACCAGCACTCGCGGTCGGTCTCCAGTACCATCATCATGTAACAAACAATTACTGGGCTTCAGATCACGATGAATGTAGCCGTTCACATGAAGATGGTTTAGACCCGAGGTAATGTCGTTGAAGAATGATTTGATCTCGTCAAAGGATAATCTTCGACTGCGAAGATCGTGCGGCGGTTCAGGCTGGTTTCTTGACCGACGTCTGACACGGTCCTTCAGCTGTTCGGGAGACATTGTTGCCTTCGATGGGTGGAGAACATATTGCTGAAGGTCCCCAGAATTGCAGTATTGCTGCAAGATGAATGCACAAGGTACGCTTGGTCCAAAGTTTGAGATTTTTACATTCTCCAGCCAAACGTGATGGTATCGTACCAAATGCTTCTGCTCCAAATTATAGAGTAGGTGGACCTCGGCCAGTACTGTTTTCAGCCATTCCCGGTCGTCTCCAACTGGGACCCTTTTACAGGCGAATTGCCCCATAATATTTCCATCTAGCATATGAGTGACTAACAGCACGACTCCCTTGCCTCCTCTTCCAAGCTCCCTGTTCACAACATAGCATCTTTCAAAGTATCCTGGACTAAAAGCCGCTGCTGAGATGCCACTTGGCGAAGGAGGTGATGCTGGTGGGCTGCTCGTATAAGAGGTATGCCGTGGGCTTGCAGTAGAGTACCCTTGGGCCGCGACAGGCTCCACGAGCCGTCGACGTGGAGATGGTGGGGCCGAAGAATCCGGAGACCCGTATCTGCTCTCATGTAGTATACGGAAGTACTGAGGATGTACATAGCCTGGAGTAGCCCTGGCACCAGGTGTGCTGCGTTCTTGATTGCCGCTCCTACCTTGCTCTTTGAATGGCCGATGACATGTTGGACACTCCGTAACATCCAGCTGCCTGGAGACCAATTGTTGTAATTGCGGATCAAAAACAACAACTGCGTTCTTGTGGCGCCTAAGAATGTTGTCGGCATTTCAGAGAAGTAGAATTAGGGAGAATCCACTTACAATACCACCTCCTGGCTTCTCGGAGCATATGGGATGATTGACATGCTTGACGAAGATTTTCAGTTGCTGTGAGCTGATCCCAATGTTTGGGCCCACAGCCTCTGGATCATACAGTTGATAAACACTGCACATAGCGACGCTGTACTAGCGCTTTATCAGACGAACACTGCATAGTGAATACTTAAAAGCAATTTGTGATATAGAGAAACAGCAACGAAGTTGTTTGTGAAGTTAGTGGTAAGATGGACCTGCCCCAATGTGCACAAGTATCATATCACGTGATAATTCCACGCTTCACTCAAGTACGCTGGACGCTAGGACTAATTGAGAATCCTTTTCAAATGTCCGAATTATTCTGAGACGCCAGCAACGACTTTGTTCACGTCTGAGGGAGAGCTTTAACGTTCGAGATTGGGCAAGATCCTTGAATCTAATCCACGTCCACTCAATTCAAGCTTTACGGCGCACGATACGCAGGGAAGTCCCCTTGCTCAATCCCATGTAGCCCTTCTCCCCTTAAACCTGCACACCACCTCCTCCTTTCAACTGGCTGTGTAACACATCCACCACTGACTAGCTCTCCATCCGCAAATAAGTCATAAACAAGCTCCCTATAAATGTCATGTTGGACAGAGTATCTCGCAATGCCCTCAAGAAGCGCTAGCGCGTGGTACACTGCAAATTCAAACGTTGTCCCTGGGCTCTTTCGTACAAGGATCCATGCGGACCTGTCATTGTCTGACATCTCCGCCATGTTAACTTCGTTAGTGGCGTCGTCGAGGCCGAGTCGATGAATCATCGTGATGATTGTTGAGAAAAACCCTACCTTGGGAAGTGGGAGGCCTGTGAAGTGGAATGCGACCTCAAGCTTCGGGAGATCGTCACCAGGAATCGAGAAGAGAATAGTTGTTGCGTTCCAATCTTGCACAGTCAATGGATAAGGATGCGATGACCGCTTCTCTGATGTTGCCGCTGCACTGGTGTTGCTTTTACGGAGCTCCGGTCTATGATGACGACTGATTTCGTTGAGGGTTCCATAATACAGATACCTTCGTCCATATTTCTCGTAAAATTCGACGCCAGCAAGGTAATTGTCATCCATGAGAGTAATTGGAAGCACAGCTAACGCATTCATGACGCTAGATCGGATCGTTTTGGCGCTTGGAGCGCGGCGAACGGCTTCCATGCTGATGCTGATCTTACCGTCTGGGTACTCTGTATCTTCGAAATTGTACACTGTTTGCGGTTCTGCCGCGTCTTCAAGCCCTTGCAGCTTCAGCGCGTTGATGAAGCCCAGCGCTATTTCTTCGGTGGAGAGGTCCGCGAGACGCTGTGGGAGATATCCCACTGTCAACCCGTCGACATCGTTGCTAGTGGCACCGATGGTCCGATTGGCACTTGTGGTCAAGTTACTGTCGTAGATCGTGTCAGTAAGTCTAAACCCTTCCTGGGTGAGTTAATCTGTTCAAGCCTCCTGGTCATACCGAAGGACGGAAGCACTCACAAATGTACGGGAGCAGAAGCTCTTCTCCTCGTGAGATCTGCATGGCTGGAAATGCTTTGTGCATGGGAAGACCATTTCCGTGAAAGCAAAAGAATGTTAACAATCAGCCAGATTTATAAGCCCGAGACTATGGCAACTCTGACAAGAAGTAGGTATCGCTTGTTCATATTTCGCAAGTCGCCAAAATCTCGGAGAATAAGTTGCAAGACCTTCTAAGAATGAATATGCGCACGATGTTGCGAAACGTAATCTTGTCCATGGACCAAAGGCAAAATGAGCAAAGGCGATAATTGGGAGGCTTCGGGAATCAATGCAAGTGAATTCGTACAGTAATGGCATCACAATTCTCGCCTTCAAGCGCGTACATGTCTTCATGAAGGTCCCGCAATTTGCAATTACTCGAAGAGATATTATTAGCCGGACAAGTTTCATCCAACATAAGAGTCAAAGCGAGTCTCGTTGGCCATGTTATGACAAATCACAATTCAAGAGGATGAGACATGATATAAGGACCCTTCAGACTCAATTCATTTGCTCACCTCAAAGCACCGTGCTAATGAGAAGCAATCTCGTGACTCCTCAACGCTTTCGCTAAATCGCCCAAAAACATTTGAAACACATTCAGACGACCACAATAAGAATTGAGATACACAAGAATGGGATGATGTCCGACTAGTCAGTCCCGAGTCCTAATGCTATAAGCAAATCAAGCCCTGGTCTCTCTTCCAATCTGGTCGCTATATTCAGACGTAGGGCCGGGATCTGTAGTCTCGCGAGCTCCTGTGATGCCCGGATCTACTACGGGAGTGGCCTCGCCTAAAATTATGTCAGCAAGCTATATCCCTAAAGATTCGAGAAAAGGTCGACACTTACCTCGAGTCGTGACTTCTCCTTCTAGTGTATGTCTCCTTGACAACAACTTCTTTCTCCTTCCTATGCATAAAAAGCAACAGGAAAGCGGTGATGGCGAAGAAGATGCAATTCATGATTCCGAAAGCGAAGCTCGCCTTCAGCATCGAGCAAGGCTTGTTGAAATTGACTGAAAATGGACTCGACGCACTGGCACCACCCGAGCCCACGTAGATGCCGAATTGACTGTTGGTGATGACACTCGAGCAATTTTGCTTAGCGATGCCGCGAAGCTCGTATACCCCGGCTATGAAGGCTCCGACGAAGCAGAGATCGACGAAGGAGACGAAGATGGCGGATTCGCGGGTCGATTTGCGGCGGAGAAGAGTGGCAATTGCCCAGGCGGCAGCAAGGACAGAGACGATGAAGAGGGTGAGGACGTAAGCCGGTGTAAGCTCGTTTGCTTTTGTGAAGCCATGGACGAACCAAGCCAGCATCCCTAAGGTGGGAATGAGGGTAATTATTTGAAGGAAGCGCCAGAAGGCGAAAAAGAGTCCGGCAATCATGGTGACGACTGTCTCGACGAGAGATGGCGACTAGAGTGCAAATACACCAAATGAGAAGATCCGTTTGGACTCGGAACCTCGAGTCTCAGAGGAGGCTTCGGTCGAGCTATGTGCAGCTGAGCTGTATGCGGTCACAATGTAAAAGAGTGGAGGTGGAATTGTGTAAGGGGCTGTCGGCCGAGACAGCAATGCGATGGAGAGGCCTGGGATGGCTCGAATGCTCGCGCAATACGCTTCGTCTGGGCCGGTGTCAAGCAGTGTGTCCGACTCGTTCTGAGGAGATTCGAGGCTGGATGATGGTGTCCTTATGTAGTTCAATGGTGTTCTAGACGAAGCCCACCGGTTCGGCAAGCTGTACGCGGGGTCGCGAAACTGCGCAAGCCTACGCAAGAGCTTGGTGTTTTGTGAGAGAAGAAAGAGGAGAATATTGAAAGGCAGGGAAGATAGGTACGCTGCGGACAGCGGCGTAGATTGGAAGAGGAAACAGGTGTTTGTTGTAGATGTCCGCCACGAGGCTGGTGAGGCCGAGGGGCTGGCAAGATTTAGCGGGGGCTGGCTGCCAAGACTTGGACAGCATGGCGAGCCAAACTTGCAGCCTTGCAGGCGAGGCCTAGCTCCTTATCGTCCCGCCGCTAACCTGTGCCGAACTGGTTCTGTGGCGGAAAGTTGCAGAAATCAAGGTTGAAGCGTTGTACCGTCCAAGATCACTTGCAGTTCTCGTGGCGCAAGACTTACTAGTGGTACACAGTAGAGTCCTGCTTGCAGCTTGCTTGGCACCTTGGGATGCAGACAGCGAGATCGGCGAAGATCTGCAAGCATCCCTGCATGCGATCGTCATCGCAGGATTGAGCAATGACATGGACATGGCATCTACTCAGCAGTATCCAGCATTGCGGGAGGATCTCATCCTTCGTCTCAGCGAATGAGAAATACAACATTAACTTGTATCGGACTGATCCGATCAGTGCCTCAAACCTGACCTTGAAAACCTTGTTGAGGAGAACGATGGAAGGCCACGGTCCATGAAGCTGGGAAGATCGACTCGGATGCGAAAGGACGGAGGTTTCCTCATGGTAAGCTTGCATGGGGGTAGGGTAGACATCTAGACAAAGGCTGTATGAGGCGGAAGTGGCTACGATAGTGAAGCGGATCCAATTCGCAATCTATCCGTAACACAGACCAGATGTTCGACATCGTAGACATTGCTAGGGGATCGGTATAGCTGTTCAAAGCCGTGTTGGAAACTAGTAGCAACGATCTCAGTGCCCTAGAACTATGTATCCCATATCAGGTAGTGACGTGAAAGTCAGAATGGGGCAAAGGATAAATTGCCAAGACGGGTCCATCAACAGAGTAATCTTCCACTCAGCCACCCTCCTCCTTTTATACAACGACGGCATTCGCCAATCATGAAGATACTCACAGTCAACTTCCTCACTTGCGCCATCAAGGCGTGTAAGACATCCCCACTATCCTTCCCACTCCACTTCCAAGATTGTGAGCTTGAGCAGTCAGATATCGAATACAATCCCTCATTTCTGCGAAACATTCTCCCTAGGATCGAATGGGAGGCTTTGAAAGTTACTGCTAACGAGGTATGGCTTGTTGCTTTTCTTACACCATGTAGGATGTGTTCAATACAAGTTGTTGTAATTCGCCCATGATCTTCAAGGACTGGGAACGTTGCCTCAGCTCTTGTCTAGAACTTTTCTCAAGCGGACCTTGTATTCTCTTACTTTGTAGGTACATCCTTAACTTCATTCGTTTCTATCTTCTCTTGACCACGTCTGGCCTTCCTCACACCTCTTCCCGACAGCTCGGCTTCACCAGCGTTCCAGCCGAGAAGCCCAACACTGCTCCACCATCTACTCACATCGATTCAACCGGTCCCGCCGCTCTGAACATATCAGAAGCTCCTGCAACTGACGACAGGGTAATGCGAGACTTGCACACCCTATTGCTCGAAACCCAAGTCCGAGAAGGAAAGATGGTCTGCGGGAACTGTGGGCATGAGTATAAGATCAAGGAGGGCATAGCAAATTTCCTGCTGCCGAGTCATCTTGGTAGGTCATGTTTGTTGGAGCTGACAAAACCATCTTATGGTCGTTAGGAAGGACCGTGGATTTGGGGAACTGGATATGGCTGACTCGTCGTAGTATAATCAAAATGAGAGCGCATAAAGACACTGAACAGTGGACGTGGATGCCTTGACACTTTCGGACCATTGGCTCGTTGCAAGAAACACTTCCCTTGGGACAATTTGCTTTGACACACCGTTGCGATCAGGGAACAATGTTGCTCAAAGTAGGGATACATGATTCGAGGATGGAGGCTGTTATATGCTATAGATGAAGGTTTCAGATATGGTCATGTGCAGCTGAGGTTGAATATGATGGATTGGGTCAAGGACGACCGTATATGCACGTTTAATACACGGGCAGCGGACCGCATCATGATCTGAAGCCCCCTCTGGCAGCATCTTCCTGGATATGGAATGTTTGTACATAACCTTGGCGGTAATCTAGCCAGTGGTCCCCAACCACACACTTGCAAGATTGCAGAAACCCTTTATCCTGCTATTTTGGCAACCTAAGTATTGCACGCCGCCTGATGAAGAAACACAACGCCTCTAATGCTTGGTAGCTTGACGTAATGCTGATCCTTGTTCACCAAGAAATAGCCACCAACATGATCCACAAATTGGGTTCGCCGGAAAAGCTGAACGTTAGGAGCAAATATTAATTGAGGAAGCCTTTGCACTTAGTGGTACCACATAGACATGGTATCCGATCGTCGCTGCCCATTTCACGCTCAAATTTGTAGTCGTAAGTGAGTTCCTCGTCTGACAAAGGGTTAGCATGAGAATGGTTGTCAATGGTGGTGGAGATGGAATTTACTTTGCCCAATGTCCCGCAGCGCGTATATGACAATCCGCTTACTTCCTTCCACCTTGATGATCTTGGCTGTGCAATTCGGGTCGCAGCTATGGTTGATAAACCGCGCAATGCCACCACGCTTGGTGGCGTCAATTACAGTGTTTTCGTCAATCCTAAAGAGATAGCTGCTTCCGATTCCACTCTTCAAATACTGTCGTTCCCGCATGTCTGCCACCTGCTGTCGGACTTTCTCACCAACATACTCGATAATCATGTCGTTGGCAGCGATGTTCTCCATTGCATAGAGTCCCCAGTTGTGAATGGCAGAGCGGTTGAATTTCACGAGCTTCTTCCTCTTCTTAAGCTGGTTGAATCGAATCGCATCACCCTCGCCATTGGATGTGGCAAGAATTTCTCTTTGGGCGGCGATGTCTTGGACGATACGACGGTTGTTGACGCGATTCAATCTGGATGAAGACTTTGCAGTGCTCTTTGCCAACGCCAAAGCTTTCTCGGTAGCAGCTGCTGCAGCGGAATCAACCTTGATCGCTTGAGAGGCTTGAGCTTCTCGCTCTTCGCGAGCCTTTTGAACCTTGATCCGGTGAGGCAGATATTTCGACTTGTCAGACTCCAGGATCTTTTTGGTACCTTCGGTCCGTGCACTGCCTGTATGGCTTGGGAGGTAGTATCCTTCAATCTTAGTCTCGGCTCGGATGACGCCTCTCTCGCCGCCCCGGTTGAGTTCTTTGATCTCCTTTTGCTTCCATGCCCACGTGGAGATACTTCCCAAATTTGCTGCAATTTGATTGGCGAGGACTTGTCGAAGATAGCGAAGATCTTCGTCGTCTTTGACCGTGTGCTGCCACCCGTCCAAATCGAGAACCACATTTGGATCCTCCGCAATGGTACGCTGAGGTTCGCCTTTCGTAACACTGAATTCCGAGTATGCTTCTTGGTCTTGCTCTGCGGCAAAGCCTTCTGCTGATCGAATCTCGTCGACTTTCGGTTCCCATGATCCAAGCTCTTGGAGGACCTGAGCGGTTTCTTGCTCTCTCTTTGCGGCTTCGCGCTCCTCGAAGATCTGTTTTTTCGATCTTTTCTTTGTGGAGGCCTTCTTTGGTTTGATCAGCTTTCCTTCTGCATCGCGATCAGGCGTTTCGCTTGCGTCTTTCGAGAGATCACCGGTCACTCCATCCATCTCGAGTATGCCAGTAGACACCGAATCTAAGGTTGAAGGCGCGACGAGATTTGTGTCGTCTTTGCTGATCCCAAATAATTCGTCGTCTTCCTTTTGCTTCTTCCTTGAGGCTAATTCTTGTAGCAACTGCCGTTTCCTCTTGTTCGACGATTGCGAAGTTTTGCTTATGTCTTGCTGGTCTATATCCGTCATGACAGGCGTCACATCGTCGGTATCCTCCTCGTCGCGAGCGCTGCCCCAGATCGAGGCCTTGCTATGCCGGCGAAGCTTCTTGGGGGTTGGGCGATTGCTTTCATAATCAGAAAGGTCCGACGCAATGCTCATCCGACTCTCTGGTCGACTATCCGGCTCCTCCGTATCCCTGGTGAATGATGTTCGCCTCTCGTCATCCGACTCCTCATCCTCTTCAGCGTAATGATGCAACCTATGGTGCAGCCCCCGGATCTCTTGCTTCTTCGGAGCTTTCTGTTTCCGCCGCTCATCAGTAAACCCGATGTTTTCGCGTTTGCTGGCGACTCCCTTTCTAATTCTGGGAAGCGTATTGACTTTTAAGGTCGAAGCTGCTAGGGGCCGACGACCGTTTATGAGACCTTCAATTCTCGAATCTAGTGTGCCAACTGGCGGTGTATCTTCCGCCATATCGTATCTAAGCCCGGCGCCTCTCCCATCACCCGGCTCAGCGATATTCAGCCTTCTCCGTTTATCAACATGTCGATCCGGGTCTAGGAATTCATACAGCTCTGCTGCCGTAATCTTGACTTTGACATCCTGAAGGAGCTTATTTTTTAGCTCGAGTTCCGACGTTTTGGCTGCTTCCATCACGGGATCGACGTTCTTGGCTCTAGACTTCTTCTCTTCCTCTAGATCAAGCTCGTTCTCCTTGACTTGTCTCTCAAGTTCTGCCTTTTCACGCTTTTCGGCGATGATCCGCTCAGGGCTAGGACTTCGCTCGTAATTAGGGTTACCGAATTCGTGGCACTCCATGTTCATAATATATGTAAACAGTTCTCTCAGCTTGTAAGCCTTATAGCATTTGACAGCATCTTCCTCGCCTCGCTTCGAATTCTCAAAGATTACATAATAACCCGTTCTGTCGCATCTCACATCAGTCCAATTCTCGTTCTTAAGCCTCTTCTTCAGATGTGGCACGGTCTTCGGCATTACAGGCACATAACAGTGAGCAATAAAGATATAAGGATCACGTCCAATTTGGTCCAGAATCGGCTTCTCTTCAATCGTAGACTCGGCAGCAACGGCAGGAGCTTCGCGTTGTACGAAAGCCGGTGTATGTGCTGCAGCAGGGGTTGAGAGATAGCCAGAAGGTGGTGGGGGAGGAGGTAGCCCTGTCCGTATGGATGGCTTGGCAGAAGGACCTTTGGGTGCAGAGGGGGGGGGTCCTGATATACCAGGGATCTGTTCAGTCTTGGGCTTTTCCAGCTTCGGTTCCCTTGATCGTTGATTTTCCATAGCCTTTGCCAATGCACGGCGCCCCACCGAGCCATCGCGGTCAAGTTCTGCATAGACAGGACATAGTCCGACCCTGTGTTGGCCTTCTTTACACTCTGTATGTGCCTTCTTAGCTGCAGCGCTTGCAGATATTGCGGGCCCACCCCTGACCGATCGACTGTCTTTGTATTTGATGAGACAGATGCCTAGGAAACTGCCATTCTCCGGATCAGTCTTGCTAGTAATGTCTACAATATCACCAAAGCTGGAGAAAAGATGATGGATTTGGGTGACGGGTGTCAGTGGATCAAATCCGGTCACCACAACCCGAGTCGGCGGGCCCGGTCCAACCGAGGTTTCTTTATCATAATGGTAGGCTTTCAGCGAGTATGGGACGGGTCGAAGTCGGGTCTTTTGCTTGTTCGCGGCTCCTTTGGTGTAGTTCACAAGTCTTAGGCGAGGATCTGAGGGAGCAGCCTCCTCTTCCTACATAGCGATCCAATCAGCGTATGCTCCAATCACAGAATGAAGTCTTTGGAGATGTGTGTTGACTTCAAACGAACCTCTTCACCGAATGGCTCGTACTGAGCCTGACGACTCTTCTTCTCTTTTCCTCTCAAATTTTTATCTAGATCAGGATCGTATTTTGCTCTGAATCCTTTGATTTCGCCTTTTCCTGGTCGTGCTTGCAACCCACTGGAGAGCGATGTATTATCTGGGATTGAGGCATGTGAATCAGACATGTGAGAGCTTGAGGGCGATTTTGGCGGATTCGTCGACGTGAGGTGTTGATCATAATTAGATCTTTTGCGAGGAGAGCTCATGCCATGCGCTCGAGGTGAAGAGTCAATGTTAGTGAGAGGCGTCAGGCTTGTTGATTTGTGAGGCCCATGCTGATACACCATGTTGGCCTCCCTATGACCTGCGCTGAACATTGACGACGCAGTACTGGTGGAGCTGGCAGAACCCACTTCATGAGAAACATCAGCATTGATGCAATCGCTCTCTTCATGCGTCAGTGACGGCGGCAATTTGTTGAGTCCGCCATTTGGTAGTCCATTAGCTGGGATGTTGCACTCGGCCACCCCATCCGACAGAGCTGGAGGCGCCGGTAGGGTGTGCGAGGGTCGAGAGAAGCCACCAGATGAGGAAAGATGCGTCCTGCGGTCTTGAGATGCTTTGGAGCGTTTCTGCTGGAGCACAGATGGAGCTGTGGGGAAGAAGTCCGCAAAGCCCTTGGACGAGCGCGACATCCTTCGAGCTGGCAACTACCTATCCCGTTTGAGGTGCACCATGTTGCCACTTCCACCTTGTATGTACCTCGGAATAACGTGACAACAAAAGATCTGTTGATCGCGCAGTGTGTTGAGCGTCGCTACTGGTATCAAGTCTCGTGTGTCTTGCACGCGAGAGGGGTCTCGGCAACGCGATCACCGCTGGAATCGAGGGTTGAGTTACGGTATCTATCGCTAAGTGGAATGCCCTTGGTTTACTGTGTTGGCGCGACGTAAGAAGGCGAGGAGGTGAGGGCAAAGGTAAGGCTAATGTTCGTTGTCTAGCAATGGAGTTGAGTTGCAGACATTCCCAGCCCATAGCCAATTTTCTGCCTTAGCGCCAGCCCAGCGATCATGCATATTATATCGCATCTTCACGCTTTCTTGACTACTTGCTTCCCATAGTGAGTGGCCACAATCAAAAAACATGATTCATTTAATTTGTACAAAAGCCTGTATCAATTTTACTCTTTTCCAACCTCAACAAAATCACTGTATGCTTTCCAATAACGTCGCCAACATCTTGACGCGGCAACATGGAATCCGTTTCATAGAGTTCGGATGTCCCTCTTGACTTCTCCCATAACCCCTCCATACTCTTCTGTAGTTGTCCGTCCGGAGGGCGACTCACAACAGTTTTCCGCAAAGTCTACCGTTCTCTGTGTTGCCCGGCTGGTCCTTTAAGTCAGCGACGCCGCACTGAATGACAGCGCACCTGGGGGAAAAGCCAGCATCGGGAGATTGGAGGTTTAGTCGAAGAAGATGGTGCGAGTGTCGAGATTGGAATACCATCAAGCCAGTATAGATGCGTAAGTGTAGGTATTGCACGGTTGAAAGCGTACTTCTGCCTAGGATTGATGCGCAAATTTCGGTCCAGCTCTTGAAGGTTGTAGTCTGAGTATCATTCATGATTTGTTTAAATATTCCCACCAGTGGATTTGAGACCCAAGATGACTTCTTCGTAGTACTCAGTAATTGGCTCTAAGTGCTTTTGGTTGGAGATCTGGGAGTCGCACTATCAACGTTATGTGGCGAGCGATCGGGCTATCGCAGATCAACATCACTGTAGGCGGCATGTGGTCCGATCGTTGAAGGCTGAGACTGTTGTACCAGACGACATGACTTGAAGGCTGAAACCAATATAGTCTGGGGTTGTCCGCCAGCTCAAGCGGCTGACCAGCGCCATGGGTCTCCTAACAAATACGAAGCATGTTAACACTTGAGGACGTTATTGCATCTCATAGCCCACTTACTATAGATGCAAGGGATCATGTAAGTCACGCAGGACTGAGGTCTGTAAACTAGGAAAGGAAATGGAAAGGAATGGTGCATGGTGAATCCGTTGTCCCAGGTTGACCTTAGGATGCCTTTGGAGCCAATAGAATTAAACCCGAACATTTGGAAATGCCCCTGTACCTTTTATCGTACGCTACTGCGAGGGACTCATTTGACTTTCCTTCCTCGTCCAGGAAGCTATTTCTGGCCTAGCAGTGGGTCCCGACGACAAAGGAATGGAAGAACGCGAGCAAGCAGACCGCGCCTACTTGCCGAATGCGTCCACAGGTTTTGGAGAGTCATCAAGGATTTAAGGTGGAAGGATGGCCAAAATTTCAGGGGTTTTCAGCCTCACTGGCTTACATGAAGGATTTCCAGGGACGGTTTTAGAAACAGCAGGGGTCACGGAATATAAACACCACTTTCCATTTCTTCAACCACGACGCAACATCCACATTCCCATCCTCGCACTTGCTCCTGAGCCTTTTCGATTGGCGTTTCCTAATACTCTGCTATTGCTGCCCCCTTCCCAAGCTCCCGCTCACCCATCAAGCATTCGCTGCAACCATGTGGTAAGTGGCCTTTCTCCTGCACAGCCCACACCCAAGCTGACAACGTATAGTGGTATCTTCGGCTACATCAACTATTTGGTCGAGAAAGACCGCAAATATATCATTGAGACCCTTGTCAATGGCCTCTCGCGTCTAGAATATCGTGGATACGATTCAGCAGGTCTGGCTGTTGATGGAGACAAGAAAAATGAAGTCTTTGCGTTCAAAGAAGTCGGCAAGGTTGCCAAGCTCAAGCAGCTCATTGCCGAATCAGAGCCAGACATGACTAAGGTCTTTGACTCTCATGCTGGCATTGCTCATACACGCTGGGCCACACATGGTCAACCATCCCGACTCAACTGCCATCCCCACCGATCTGATCCAAGCTGGCAGTTCTCCGTTGTCCACAATGGCATCATAACCAATTATAAGGAACTGCGTGTTCTTCTGGAGGGCAAGGGTTTCAAGTTTGAAACCGAGACCGATACCGAATGCATTGCCAAACTCGCAAAATACCTCTATGACGAACACCCCGATATTGAATTCCTAGTGCTTGCCAAAGCCGTGATCAAGGAGCTACAGGGAGCCTTTGGTCTTCTGTTGAAATCGGTACACTTTCCACATGAAGTCATTGCCGCTCGCAAGGGTTCGCCCCTTGTTGTGGGGGTAAGAACACAGAAGAAGATGAAGGTCGACTTTGTGGACGTAGAGTACGCCGAGGCAGGCCCTTTGCCTGCCGAGAGAGCTTCCCAGAATGTTGCTATCAAAAAGGCTTCCGCGAATCTTCTAGCCCCACCTGACAAGTCTCTGCTCCACCGCTCGCAGTCCCGTGCCTTCTTGTCCGACGATGGACAACCAATGCCCACTGAATTCTTCCTCTCTTCTGACCCTTCGGCGATAGTCGAGCACACAAAGAAGGTCCTTTACCTCGAAGACGATGATATCGCTCATATTCACGAAGGATCCCTTAACATCCATCGCCTCAACAAAGATGATGGTACCTCGAACGTGCGAGCTATCCAGACTCTTGAGTTGGAGCTCCAAGAAATCATGAAGGGGAAATTTGATCATTTCATGCAGAAGGAAATCTTTGAGCAGCCTGAGTCCGTCGTGAACACCATGCGTGGCCGGTTGGACGTTGAAAACAAGAAAGTCACCCTCGGCGGTTTGAAGCAGTATATCAGCACAATTCGCCGCTGCCGGAGACTGATATTCATCGCCTGTGGTACCAGTTTTCATTCGTGCATGGCTGTTCGTGGGGCTTTTGAGGAACTGACGGAGATTCCAATCTCCGTAGAGCTTGCATCTGACTTCTTAGATCGGCAAGCTCCTGTTTTCCGCGATGACACCTGCATCTTCGTTTCTCAGTCAGGGGAGACAGCGGACTCACTGATGGCTTTGAGATACTGCCTCGAGCGAGGCGCCTTGACCGTTGGTATCGTCAACGTTGTCGGCTCATCCATCTCACTCCTTACTCACTGTGGTGTCCACATCAATGCAGGGCCGGAAATCGGTGTTGCGTCAACAAAAGCGTATACTTCGCAGTTCGTAGCCATGATGATGTTCGCACTCTCGCTCAGCGAAGACCGTGCGTCTAAGCAGAAGAGACGCGAGGACATTATGGAAGGGCTCGGCAAGGTCTCCGATCAATTCAAGCACATTTTAAAGCTTAACGATTCAATCAAGGCCTTGTGTCTGAAATTTTTCAAAGACCAGAAGAGTTTGCTGCTTTTGGGTCGTGGTAGCCAGTTTTCGACGGCGCTTGAAGGTGACTTATTCCCAGGCAACAGCGAGAAGTAGATGCTAAAATGAACACAGGTGCTCTTAAGATAAAAGAAATCTCTTATCTCCACTGCGAGGCCGTTATGTCGGGCGAATTGAAGCATGGTGTCCTTGCTCTTGTCGATGAGAATCTACCTATCATCATGATCCTCACTCGCGATGACTTGTTTGCTAAGTCGTTGAATGCGTACCAGCAAGGTATGCCCATCCTCCACTGGCTCAACAATTGTCTTGCTAATACACTACTCAGTAATTGCTCGCAAAGGTCGGCCTATCGTCATCTGCAATCCCAATGACTCCGAGTTTTCGTCCGAGCTTACCGAGAAGATCGAAATTCCTAAAACTGTGGACTGTCTCCAAGGTCTTCTCAATGTCATTCCCTTGCAGCTCATTGCGTACTGGCTCGCTGTTGCGGAAGGCCTCAACGTAGATTTCCCCAGAAATTTAGCCAAGTCTGTTACTGTCGAGTAGAGGGTGGAGAAGAGCAGAGGACTGGTCACACAAGTTTAGGTTACTTGGATGAAGGACGTCAATACATGCGTCATTGCCCTACCGTGTAGGCAGTCTCAAGATTGTCAGCGAGCGAGCAGCTTGACTGGGAAAATATGGCAAAGGATGATAGATGAATGCTACGAGATGATAGCATAATATGGCTTTCATCCACCTTCCTTGCCTTTAATCCATCTGCAATGGCCAAACCCCTGAATATGCAACGGCCGCAGGGTCTATCCAATGAATACTCTTCCCGAGACTATTCCAACGTAACAGCACCATTCTCCCTACTTCCTCTGCCAACTGTTAGCCTACAATTGCATTCTCCTCACGACGTGTAGCATGGCAAGTCTCAAAGGGCCAGGCGAAGCCCAGATTCATGATGGTAACCCCACATTCCCTCTCCCTCTGTCGATAGCTGGCTAACGTCTTATCCTATACTCAGGCTCTGGCCTTCGTATAGCCATAGTGCACGCTAGATGGAACACCGAGATCATCTCCGCTCTTGTATCTGGCGCACGCAAATCGTTGCTTGCATCGGGGGTCAAGGAACATAATCTTGTTGTCCAAGATGTCCCTGGAAGCTATGAATTGCCGTTTGCGGTTCAGAAGTAGATATGCGGAGCTCTGAGCATCCAGCATAAGTCTTGGGAAACTAATCAGTTTCCCACTAGGATGTATGCATCTTCTCAGATCGAGTCCGCTATCAATCCTATCACAACGGCCACATCAGCGGTGGCCGACCTCCTCTCCTCAGCCTCTCTTACAGATCTCACTAAAGCCCAAGACTCAATTTCCGCAAAGAAGGAGCAACCTGAGCAGCCTTCAAACACGCCCTTGACTATCCCCTTCTCCGCAATCATAGCTATTGGCGTGCTTATCAAGGGCGAGACTATGCATTTTGAATACATCGCCGATGCTACTTCACATGGCTTGATGAAAGTGCAATTGGATCTAGGAATACCCGTTGTCTTTGGGTTGTTGACCGTGCTGAATGAGGAGCAAGGGATGGCGAGGGCAGGGTTGGTGGACGGGAAGCACTGCCACGGGGAGGATTGGGGGAGGGCTGCTGTCGAGCTTGGAGTGAAGAGACAAGCATGGTCAGAAGGTAGATTCTTGTGACGAAGAGACTGCCATGACCAAAGCTACAAAAATCATATAGCTTGCCCGTCTCGTAATTGCATACCTCGGCACTAGGACAAACGCTTTGTGCCAGCCGCATGATCCTGAAGGTTTTGTTACATCGTTTGGGCTATCCTGGCTCACTCCTCCATCGTCTCGCCTTCAGCTACCGTGGTCTCCTCTTCATCTTCGCCCTCCATTGACTTCTTCGCTGCCTTCTCGGCCTCATCTAAGAGATGTTTTGGTACCTCCTGATGTCTTCCCTTCGTCGGTCCATCCGTGGAGCTTATCCAAGACATCTCTAACTCGAAGTCCTTGTCTTTGCTGTCTTCATGCGCTACGTGTATAATACGTGCCGCTTCCCTCACGCCGTCATGGAGGGAGAGGGTGCCGGATGTAAGCTCTAATTTTTCTAGCTCGGATTTGGCCGCTTGCCTGCCTTTTCCAGTCGCGGCACCGTAGTACCCCTTGATCCATACTCTGTCAGCCTGGTTTACGATCACTCTATGGACGAGTCAACTTACCCAGTAGAGACCACTAGGTTCGATCATGTAGAGTCCTGGCCCACCAGCCTTGGTTCCTGGCACCTTACCCCCAGCACCCACGTTTGGTCCGCTTCCCACTTGTCCATCGACCCCTAATTCTGCTTCTGAGTCCCAGCCGCCAACGATTGCTGTGACACCAAACGGCCTGACGCTAGAGTAAAGGGTGTATGCTTGGACGTAGCCCCCTAATCTGCCAGCGAGAGCAGCGAGTGGGATCGGTGCTTTGTATGTCGACCGCCATGATGCTGCTTCGTCTCGCGCTCGGGAAATGAAATGTCGACCATCAGGAACTAGGCCAGAAGAGACCTGAGGTAGGGGTTAGTACTCAAAGCTCACCGTAAAGGTTCGAGGCGACAGCCTACCACACCAACGTTCCTATCGACAGTTGCTATTCTCTTGTTTGCTCCAGGTTTCAATAATTTACTGGTGATGATCTTTTCTACCGCCAAAACAACGCCATCTTTACATCTTATGCCAATACAAGTGCCCCCATTTTCAACCGCCTTGACTGCATATTCGACCTATCGACAGGATCAGCATCTGAGCTTCCAGAAGCTATACAGTTAACTTACTTGAAAATTCCTGCCGTCTGGTGAGAACACGGAGTTCTGCAGGTCGTACCCCGTACCGATAGAGGTCTTGATGGCATTAGCTAATAAAGATTGCCTATGTCCTCTGACAGCTTACCATAGTGGCGGCCTAGCTGGTTGAAGCTCAGGTGTTGTCTCCGCTGGATATCATAATCACGGCTGTCTTGGCACCTGAAGGCGACAAAAACCTGTACTTTATCGCCTAAGCTATGCCGCTTTAGTAAGCCCGCCGGGTGAGTAGGGGTAATACTATACCCGATCTAGTAATAGTTAAGATAATATATGGATTATTTAAATTTAACTTCTACTCTAATAATTATAATAGAATTAGTAATTAGCTTATATAACTCTAATTATATTTAACTTTTCATCTTAAAGCTATTAATAAAGAAGAATAACTAGTTATTATAAATTTTTATATAAAAGAAAGAGCTTAAGAGTAGATTATATCTTTTATTCAATAATATATAAAATATTCTAATAATATTTATAATTATATTAGTAACTAGAAAATACCTGTAAAAATCTAGATTTTTACGTAGGTAACTTACCTTTACTACCTAGTAATTATTAGTCTTAGCGTAGTTAGTACATAGATTTAGGTATATAAACTAATGAAATCAGTTATATCTTTGTCGCTAATTAGCTGATTTATATTATTTTAGGATATATATACTTTATAGGCTTATACGTATCATTTATACAATTTATATATATATTATAATTAGTAGACGTTAATTAGTTAGCAAGATAGTAGTATACTTAAATATATTAGTAACGTCTTAGTAACATCTTAGCGTAATTAGATATATGGATTTAGTATATAAATTAATAGAATTAGTTATATCTTTATTACTAACTAGCTAATTAATGTTATTTTAGGATATATATACTTTATAAGCCTATATATATTATAGTAAGTAGATATTAATTAGTTAGTATTTTAAGGTATAAGTATAGTAGGTAAATTAGTACTAAGATATATAAATTTAGTAGATAAACTTATAAAATTAGTTATATCTTTATTACTAATAAGCTAATTAATATTATTTTAGGATATATATACTCCGTAGGCCTATACGTATTATATATACTAGTTAGATATATACTATAATAAGTAGACGTTAATTGATTAGTATATTAAGGTATAAGTATAATAGGTAAATTAGTACTAAGATATATAGATTTAGTAGGTAAACTTATAGAATTAGTTATATCTTTATTACTAATTAGCTAATTAATATTATTCTAGGATATATATAGTTTATAAGCTTATATATATTATTTATACAATTTACCTATATATTATAATATTAGTAATTCAGGGATAGTAGTCCTTATAGCTAGGGGCTACTAGGGGCGCTTAGGACTATTAAGTATAAGTACTAGCTCTTAGATACTAAGGACGTAGTTTAGTAATATTATTATAAGATATACTATTAGTAACTTTTATTACTATATATATATATATATATATAATTATCCTTATAAACCTTAATTATATTATTATTAATATTACCTTTATATATTATCCTTTTATTACTAGTATTAAGTTTTATAAATTTTAGGCTAATAATAATAATATCTTTATATTAATAATAATAGTAGTTTATATATATAATATTATAATAAATTACTCTTTAATAAATACTTAATTTAATAAATTATTTATATAATTATAAAGATTTATAGTTATAATTATTATTAAGTCTTAACTTAATCTTCCTATTTAATTATATATATTTTAAGAACTTCTAATACCTTATATTATTATCTATAATAGTTTCTAGTAACTTAGGTTAATAATATTATATAAGATTATTATTTTTCTTAGTCCTTAACTTCTTTATTTAATTAATATATATAAGGCCTAATTTTATCTTTTATTACTTTACTACTCTATTAACTTTAATAAGGTACTTATTACTTATTACCTTTAACTTAAGTAGGCTTATATTAATATTAATAAGATCCTAGGTAGCTTATTTATTATATAATAGTTAATATATAATTAATATATAACTTAAGGAATATAAATATCTTTATTATTTATTATATCTATCTATTTTATAATTATAAGTATTTATAAAGGTTAGGTATAAGTAGAACTTATTAATATAATTAACTACTATAATTCAATTAAGGTTATATCTTATTATATATATTCTCCCCTTAACCTTATTTTTATCTCTCTTTCCTTTACTCTTCTTTTACCTACTTTTTAATTAGCTAAGATAGGATAGATATTAAATTTAAATAAATTTAAATAACTTAATATAAATTAATTTAAGCTAACGTAAGCTTAAATATTATTAATTTATATTTATTTAATATTATTAACTTTCTCCCCTTTATATAATTAAGATAAAATATAAGTATATATTTTATATCTTAATACCTTTAATTATATTTATAATTAATATTATTAACCCTAGGTATACTCCTCTTATATAGGAAGGCGTGAAGCCCTATCTTCTTTATATATAATTAAACTCCTATTAAGCTCTTAGCCTTAAATAGTCTTATATAAAAATTAATTCTTATCTCTTAAGCCTTTCTTCTTTATATTATTATCTTTATATAATTAGGAATCCCTTTTTAATATCTTAACTACCTCTCTTTTTATTTTTCCTTAACTTATTACTTAATTTCTTTAAAGATAAGCCCTTCTCTTCTCCCTTTTTTATTATCCTTAAGGGCTTAAGTTATTAACCTAATATTTACTCCCCTTATTATTTAAAGGATTCTCTTTATTTAAGATTATTTCTCTTTTATTAATATTTTTATAACCTTTTTTATCCTCTTTCTTTTCCCTTTTAACTTATAATAGATCCTTATATTATCCTCTTTTATTAATAGGTAGATCCCTTATATTATTAATACTTATAATATTAATTAATTAAGGCTTATCCTTATTTATAAGATCCCTAACTTTACCTCTAATATTTATATATTTATTACCTTAAAGGCTTTAAGTACTATCCTTAGATACCTATTTTATATATTTTTTAATATTATAATATTAATTTTCTTTATCTTTAATTTCCCCTTTAAGCTATATTATATCTTTATTATATAAGTTATTATTAATTTAATAATAATATTATAAACTTACCTTACCTTATTAAGTATAATACCTTATATTAAGTTAATAATAATTAATAGGATTAACCTTTATATTATTATCTTTAATTTTATCTTATTAATATATAGGCTCTACTTTAATTTATTATTAATATAAAGTTTAAGGATTTATATTAATACTTCTAAATATATTATTATTATTTTAAGATTTATTATTATCTTTATATTAAACCTCTTTAAGTTCTTTAATAAATAAACTAACTTATACTTATAAAGGATAAAAGTTACTTTATATATATTTACTTAATATAAGTATATCTTATATATTTTAATAAAGATTTTATAATTCTCCTTAATACTCTTATTATATATTATTAAGTAAATATTATTAATAAAGCCTTTAATCTATACTTAAAGCCTTATCTTCGCGTACTCCTTTATAAGCGGGGAGTTAAAGAATAGAAATAAGATAAATAAGATTAATAATCTTTAAAAAATCTTAATCTTAATTATTTCTATTTTACTTATCTCTTAACTTAATATAATTATTATAATCCTTTTTATTAAGAAGCTCTATATTTATCTTATAATAAAGATTAAGACTTCCTTCTTTCTTAAATTATATAATAACCTCTTATAAGAGATATTATTAAACGCCCTTATAATATTTAATAATAATATACTTATTATATTAGATTTATTATAATTTTATATTATATATATTACCTTTATTATTATCTTAAGAGATATTATAATTAACTTTCCCTTCTTAACTCTTATCTATTATAAAGGTAATAATTTATATTCCTTTATAAAGTTATTTAATTTTTTTATAATTATTACTTTTAATATCTTTCTTAGGATATTAAGTAAGGTAATTAGGTAATATAATTTTAACTTTAAGTAATCCTCCTTCTTTAATTTCTTTAAGATAATTATATTAGCTTTCTTAAACTTTATTAAATAGTATCTTACTTTTAAGTAAGCTTAAAATAGATATATAAAATAGGATAATAACTCTATTTTTATTATCTTTAAGAATTTATTTAAGATCTTATTAATCCCTAGTACTTTATTTAATTTTAATTTATTAATTACTTTATAAACCTCCTTTTTAATAATTTTTATATCTATTATTAAGGGTATATTATATTAGAATCTCTAGGTATCTTTTAAGTCTATCCTTAAGGGGGGAGGGAAGAAGGTCCTCCTTAAGACTTTTACCTTCTCTTAAAATAATATTATCTTAATTACTTCCTTCCTATTTATCTTAAAGATAGGGAACTTTAAGAGCTCCTAAGGTAATATACTCCTTTTATAGCCTTATTTTATTAATTTCTAAAGCTTATTTAATAATTAAGAGGCCTTATATACTCTACTCTTAAAATAAAGTATTTTTACTTTTTTTAAGACTTTTCTCTTTATTTTCTAGGCTTTTTATTAGGTTTTTAGGCTCCTTTAATATCTCTTATAATTATATTTAATCCTAAGTCTTAATATTATCTTTATAACCTTTATATAATTTATATTTTAACAGGATTTTACTTTTAGGGAGGGCTTTACTTATAATATTACCTCTTTTATAATCCTTATTAATCCTTTAAGTATCTTAGATAAATAGCTATTTATTTATTCTTAGATTATTAACTCCCCTTATAATAATAAGTATTAAAGGATATTTATTTATCTTTTAATTACCTTTAGGTCTACTATCTTTTAAGTCCTTTATAAGTATAGAATTATTTCTTCTACTTTAAGGTTAACTTTAATATATATTAAGATATAATTAAATTTATAATAAAAGTTTAATTTTATTTAATATTTTAATAGCGCCTACTTAATAGACTTTATTATAAATATTCAGTTTATAATATTTTCTATCCTCTTTACTCTTTAGGTTATTATATCTTTTAATAGAGTAAACTCTATCCTCCTACCTTTTATAATATTTATTAATATATCCGCCGCCTTATAATATATATATTTACCCCTATTATTTTAGCTTAAGTAATAGAGGTTAAAGTCCTTTATTAATATATATTCCTTTAATTAATCTAGCTACTCCCTTATTATTAATAATACAAAAAGATTATTTAATAAGGTCTTAAACTCTAAGCTAGGATTATATATATTATATACTTAAAGGCGTAATAATCCTCCTCCTTCCTTCCCTTTTATTTATATCTTTAGGAAGTATAAGTCTCTTAATATAAATTTAATCTTTTATTAATTAATATTCTAGCGCTTATTTATAAAGAAATATATCCTTATATCTCTTCCTATCTTATATATTAGGTGGAATACCCCTTTATTTAAGTTATATATTAAGCCTATCCTTTCTATATATAATAGTTCCTAAATAGCTAAAATATTTATTTATTATATTACCTTATCTT